>Ga0307985_10000289_pt1 | contig 30263 bp, 42 predicted proteins | sample EllFjometageno80_FD_203155 | JGI IMG/M metagenome (GOLD analysis project Ga0307985, IMG submission 203155) | Marine microbial communities from Ellis Fjord, Antarctic Ocean - #80 | ecosystem: Environmental > Aquatic > Marine > Unclassified | place: Southern Ocean | collected 2014-10-09 | reverse complement strand
GCAAGGTCCAATTGACAACGAGCTTATAGCCCAAAACATGGATTATAATGTTGACGAAATGATGATGAATCTGAGGAAATCATAATGGCTGGTGGAAACGGTGTACCTCAGAACACAGGGATGGTTGGACAGCAGATGATGAGTGGTCCCACGACTTCCTTGGTTCCTACGGACGGATATAAATATACTCCCCCACCCTCTACGGGCGTTCCATCGACACAGCGTCAAGGTCAGCAACGAATCGATTCCTTCATGCAGCAACAGTTTAATAATGGAAACCAAGACCCCATTGCCTTCATGAAGCCACAGTTTAATAATGGAAACCAAGACCCCATTGGAAACCAAGGCCCCCTTGGCTTTCCCCCTCCTGATTTTACCGGCCAAAATCCAAATCCCGGCAGTGGTGGCGGAAAAGGTGGCGGCTCAGCCGGCGGTCCATCTACAACCCAAGACCCTATAATGCAAGGCGATCCAATGGATGTCCCCGGTCAAAATCCTGGCCAAGCTCCGGGCACAGGAACAATTCCTAACGCTGGTCAACCACCTAACATTAACCAAAGCGCAGCAAGGGGCATACAAGGCGCTATGGCTGGAGCTGGTAGAGAGATGATGTATCAGCCGTTAAATGTTAATTCATCCGGCTATGGAGCATCTCAGGGCCGTGCTCAGGGTTATGGAGCTGCTCGCACTGGTGCTCAAGGTTATGGCGCGACTAGAGCTGGAGCAAGAGGATTTGAAGGTGCTGGCGTAGAATCTACTGGTTACGGGTCGCAAGGCTATAACCCAGCTCAAACCGGCTCGCAAGGTTTTCAGGCTGCTAATGTAAACGCGCAAGGATACGGCGCCGAAAGAACAGGGGCTACTGGATTTGAAGCTGAAAGAATAGCTGCATCACCTGTTGTCCAATCTCGTGACGTTGCCGCAGGGCAGCTAGGGAGCACAAACCTTGGCCAGTACACTAACCCCTATGAAAGCCAAGTAGTTCAATCTACATTGTCTGACCTAGACAGGGCTCGCCAAATGTCGCTTAACGATGTTGGTGCTCAGGCAACTGCTGCTGGCGCTTTCGGTGGTTCTCGACAGGGTATTATGGAGTCGGAAACAAACAGAGCATTTGCTGATCAGGCTGCAAAGTCTGCCGGGCAACTTAGACAGGCTGGATTCAATCAGGCTCAAGGAATGGCCCAGCAAGATATTGCCACAAGAATGCAGGCCGGTCTTGCTAATCAGCAAGCTGGACTTCAGGCTGGCACAACTACTGCCAATTTGGCCCAGCAAGCAGCTCTTGCTAATCAGTCTGCCGGTATGAGAGCTAGTGAGTTTGGCGCGTCTTCAGCTAATCAGGCTTCTCTGTCAAATCAAGCTGCTGCGAATCAGGCCTCGCAATTTGGAGCATCTGCTCAGAATCAGGCTGCTGCTCAAACATCTGCGCAACAGCAGGCGGCTTCACAGTTTGGAGCCAGCGCTGCTAATCAGGCTGCTTTGGCAAATCAAAACGCCCTTAATCAAGCCGGGCAATTTGGCGCACAGGCGGCTAATCAAGCTTCACAGTTTGGCGCATCAGCTCAAAACCAAGCAGCAGCTCAGGCGTCGGCACAGCAACAAGCAGCGTCTCAGTTTGGTGCTCAGGCAGGTAACACTGCTGCGCTCACTAATGCTGCCGCAATGAATCAGGCAAATCAGTTTGGCGCTCAGGCAGGTAATGTTGCAAATTTATCTAATCAGGCCGCGCTAAATCAAGCTAGGCAGTTTGGATCTAGTGCTGCCAATACGCAGATGATGAATAACCAGAATGCGATTAACCAATCTCGACAGTTTAACGCTCAGCAGTCTCAGGCGGCTCAGTTAGCTAATCAGCAGGCAGGATTGGCTGGATCTGGTCAGCGTCTAGGTGCGGCTGGCCAGTTAGGCTCGCTATCTAACCTAGGCTTCGGAATGGGCCAGACTGTTAACCAGAACCTTGCTCAGCAGGGTATGATTCAGCAGGCTATCCAGCAGCAGCTTATTGATGCGGCTAAAGCTCAGTTTGAAGGTTACCGTCAGTCGCCATACCAGTCTATCGGATTACTGTCTCAGGCACTTGGAGCATCTTCAATACCTCAGAGCCAGCAAACCCGTAAAGACCTTGGCGCTACAGATTACCTGACAATGGCAGCAGGCTTGTTTGGTTCTGACGCACGACTGAAGACCAATATTAACCAAGTAGGAAACCTGCCAAATGGCTTAGGTCTCTACACTTGGGATTGGACTGAGGACGCCATAGATAAGGGCTTAGACAACCACATGACACTGGGTGTAATTGCTCAGGAAGTAGAGAAGGTGATGCCTGAGATGGTAGTTACCACCCCATCCGGCTATATGGCTGTAAACTACGGCGAACTGTACAAGGACTTATAAGATGTTTGGATATAAGAAAGAAGATGACAAAGAAGAGATGCTCCGCAAGATGATGGAGAGTGCCGGTATGGTTGACCCTGCATTAATTGAGGGCATGAAAGCCAACACCGGGGATATGATGAATCTCGGTCCTACAGCTCCAAGCTTAGCTCTACCTACAGATGCTGCTCAACTGCTAGATCCCAACATGGCGCCTAACACTGGTGCAATGGATAATACTGCGGCAATAGGTCAGGCAATGGCTCAAGGCAACCCAGCAACTGACGCAGCGTTTGGTCAGGCAATGCAAAATGCTCAGCAGCCGGGTATGGCAGATAGAATAGGTAACGCGATGCAGGGCATGTCTCACCAATACCAGCCTCCGGGAATGCTACCACTACAGCGCGGCGGCGGTATGATGCCTTTGCCTGAGATTCCCAGCATGGGCCAGCCAATGATGCCCGGTCAGACAAATGAAGGCGACGTCGATATGAGTGGCCTTCTGGCTTTAATCGGTAAAATGGGAGCGTAACCATAATGACACCAGAACAGATGCAGGCAGAGATGGATCGCCTTAAAGCTAACGGCACATTTAACCCGGCTGCTGGCTTTAATCCTATGGCTAAGTTTAACCAGCCAATGGGCGGAGCAATGCCTAAGCAGCTTCAGGTTCAACAGGCTCCCCCGCAAGCTTCTCAACAGCCCCCTCAGCCTAAGCAGGGATTGTTATCTCGCCTTGGCTCAGGCATCCAAAATTTTGTTGGCGACAAAGAGAAGATGCAAGATTTGCAGGCCATGTTCAATACTATGCGCTATGCACCTGACGCTGGAATACAGCAGGCATATGTTGATCGCCAGAAACAACGGACATCAAGCAAGCAGGCAAACCAAACTGCTCAATATTTGCGCTCTCAGGGTGAAGATCAACTTGCCTCTATAGTTGACGCTAATCCGTCTTTGGCAAAAGATGCTCTGATAGAGTTTAGAAAGAAAACAGTGGGCACGGATTACAGCAGCAAAAACATTAGTGGTGTTAGGATTGCTGAAGAAGATATGCTTGTTGGCGACGTACAGCTACAAGCTGGCGACGAATATACCGTTACTTACAATCCTAATGCAGAAGGCGGATACACTGTAAATAAGCTGGGGACGCGAGGGATAACCTCCAAAGGACAAGCCAGCCTAGACAGCGACTCTGCGTTTAATCTTGCTGACATTGATGCCGCAAGATCACGCGGCGAAGACGTTTTCGATCAATCTCGGCAAGTTAACAGGTCTATTGATATTATGATGTCAGCTAGGGACTTGGCGGCATCTCCAGAAGGCGTCCGCACAGGCGTACTTGCAAGGTTCTTGCCAGCGTTTGACGAGAATACTGCAATGTTTAATTCTTTAAGGACTACGCTAGGTATCGACGTTATTAACAGCGCAACTTTCGGTGCGTTGAGCGAGCGAGAGCTAGATTTAGCGTTAAGCAGAGACATACCTAACAGCCTAAAAGGTCAAGACCTTGTAAACTATTTAGACGAAAAAATACAAGCGCAAAACAAGCTCTACCGAGAAATGACCAAAAGAGGCCGAAGGTTGCAAAGCGGGATTGGGTTAAGCCAGTACATGAAAGAACAGCAAGTTGAAGTTGACGCTTTCACTTCATCTATTTCACAATACCCAATTGGCGACCCTCAAATGACCTACACGATTTGGGGAGACATGTCTGATGCGGATAAAAAAGAATATCTGGAGGCCACCCAATAATGGCTAGAACAAAAGAGCAAATATTAGCAGCATATAAGCCAGAATTAATCCAAAAGCCCGTAGCTGAATCTCAGCGTGGGCGCACATTTGCTCAGGGTGCGTCTTTTGGTTTTAGTGACGAAGTTGAGGCTGCTGTTCGATCTGCGTTACCTGAATCATTAGGTGGCGGCGAGTATAAGCAAATTAGAGATGAGCTAAGAAAAAATTTGCGCGACTATAAAGAGCAAAATCCTAGCGAGTCACTAGGTATAGAGGTGGCCGGTGCTTTTATTCCATCTATTATTATGGCAATGACGGGAATTGGAGTGACGGGTGCTGCGGCTAATACGGCTCGCATTATGAAAGTCGCGGCAGGCGAATCTGCGCTGTCAGCAATCGGAACATCTGAGGCTAACCCTATTAGTGGGCAGTCATTGCAGGATGTAGCGTTAGGAACTGGCTCAGGAGCTGTTGTAGGTACAGTCGCAGAAAAGGCTACGGGAAAAGCTGGTAAGCTGGTACGAGCTCTTGCGGATTTCACTAGGCGAAAAATGAAAGGCGCTGACAGCGCCGTGCAAGCTGAGTTATTACGGTTAGCAAAAGCAACCGGATTGACTGTTGATGAAGTAATATCAGACGTCGCCAATGGCCGTATTATTGCTGATAACGCAACTCTTTCTGCTGCTATTAAAGGCATGGTAAATGAAGGTGGCGACACAGCTCCGGCAATACTTGGTGCTAGTGCAGCCAGAAGAGAATCTACAACAGCAGAGGCGAAGGAGTCCCTAAACCGCGCTTTAGCCCCAGACATTGATGATCCAAACGTGCTTAGAGCACGTCAGGCAACAGAGGCTCAGCTAAAAGAAGACAGGTCTGACGCTTACAGTAAAGTTTATGCAAAACCGGAAAGCCAAACTGTAACCCCAGAGGTTTCAGATCAGATGCTAAATATTGCTCAGCGATCCCCAGACATGCGTAAAGAGCTTGAACAGATTTACAATGCAGAGGGCATAGTTCCGTTATTTAAAACACTTCCAGATGGTTCTGTTGGGTTTAATAGAATGCCAACTTTGGAAGATGCGGAGGGAATGCGGAGAGTTGCTAAAGAAACCACGCAATCTTTGTACACCGAAAACCGGGGTAGATTGGCTGGGATTGTAGGCAGGCAAGAAGGAGGTTTGCGCGAGTCGATTGATTCATCTTCCCCCGATCTTGGTAAGGCGCGAGCTGGTTATGCCGGTATGAAGTCTCAGAACGAGGCTTTTGAGCTAGGCCAAAAAAGAGCTTTAACAATGGATGTTGATGAGCTTGAGATTATTGTTCAAAAAATGCCAGCAGAAAGCTTGGATGCATTTAGAGCTGGAGCTATGCAGGCATTAAATAACCGAGCGCGGCGTAGTGGAACAACGCTAGAGAATATGGCTAAAGAGGATGTTCAGCTAGGTGCGGCTCTAAGAATATTGCTTCCTGAAAATCAGGCGCCTCAAGTGTTAGGCAAGGTAGGCAGGGCCGCAGAAGCTACGTCAATGGATAAGCTTGTTCAGCCAAGGGCTCAGTCTATGACTCAAGCTTTGCAGCGTGAAGCTAAGCTGCGAGGCAGCGGTGTTGGGATGGATGACGTTGCCAGAGGCTTAGGTGGAGACCCGTTAGCGTTAGCCAAATTAATAGGGAACATGGTCCCCTCTGCTGAAGGTCTGTCAGACCGACAGATGGTAGAAGTAGTCAAAATACTGTATTCTGAGTCGCCAGATCTAGTAGAGCGAGCATTAAAAGACAATACCGTCACTGGTGAGCTTCTCAAACAAGGGGATAAGGTGGCGGCATTTGTTGCCAAGACATCTAGAACAGCAGGATCACAGCAAGGCGCGGAAATTCCCGGCGGGACAGATTCAATTCCGGCTAAGGTTGGTAAATTTTTCTAGGAGTAGTAAGTGGAACTTAAACCATTAGAAGCAGATGACGTTGAGAACATTGCGCGTGAAGCAATTTTGGACGCTATTGATTTTGTTGAAAGTGATGTAGCTGAGGACCGAATTAAGGCCCAACGCTACTACAACGGAGAAGTCGATATTGGCGAAGAAGAAGGCAGGTCATCTGTCGTCTCAACCAAGGTCCGCGACGCCATTAGATCTATCAAGCCAAGCTTGCTTAGAGTATTCCTATCTACTGATCGCCCGGTTGAGTTTGTGCCTACAGGTCCAGAAGATATTAAGTTTGCCGAGCAGGCTACTAAATACATCCAGTATAAGTTCCAAGAGCTGAACGGGTACGATGTATTAAATGACGTTTTCCATGATGCCCTTTTGAAAAAGACTGGGATTGTTAAGGTCTATTGGGATACATACGAAGAGAGCGAAACGTACACATTTAACAACTTGAATGACATGGAATTTTCTACCATCGTCAATGAGCAGAACGTTGAAGTTGTAGAGCACATTACTAACATCTCTATCGAGCTAGACGAGTTTGGCGCTGAAATAGAAATGCCGCGCCATGATTTGAAGGTTAGCAAGATCAACGAAATGGGCGACCTTTGTGTTGAGTCTGTTCCGCCTGAAGAGTTTTTTATTGATCGGAACGCAAAGAGTATCGATACGGCATACGTTGTTGGCCACAGAACCGAGGTCAGAGTAAGTGACTTGGTAGCAATGGGTTACGACTTTGATGTTGTATCTGAGTTGTCTGGGCTAGGTCACTCTGACACCTTCTCTGATGTCGAGCGCTATGAGCGTCGAGGCTATGAGCAGGATTACCAGCAAGACGATAATGCTATGGACCCGTCTATGCGCATTGTGGCTCTTACCGAGCTGTACATGAAGATAGACGTAAACGGAACTGGCGTTGCAGAAATGCAAAAAGTTGTTCTGGGCGGATCTGCATATGAGCTATTAAGCTTTGAGCCTTGGGGAGACCAGCCGTTTGCTGCGTTTGAAATTGACCCTGAGCCTCACACTTTTTATGGCAAGTCTATTGCTGACCTACTATGCGAGGACCAAGACGCTGCCACAATGATGCTGCGCGGAGTGTTAGATAATGTCGCACTAACTAACCACCCCCGCACCGAAGTCATCGATGGCGCAGTTAACATGGATGACATGCTAAATAACGAAATCGGCGGAATCGTCCGGGTGCGTCAGGGCGGGGCAATTGTCCCTCTCACCGTACCGTTTGTTGCTGCACAGACGTTATCGGCCATTGAATACTACGACTCAGCTATTGAGCAAAAAGTAGGCATATCTAGAGCTAGTTTAGGTCTTAACCCTGACGCCCTACAGGCTACTACTGCAACCGCAGTAAATGCTACGATGCAGGGAGCTGCCGGGCAGATTGAGGTAATGGCTAGGAATCTGGCTGAAGGCGGTGTTCGCCAGATGTTTAAACTGATGCTAAAGTTAGTCATAGAAAATTGTGACGAAGCAAAAATAATGCGCATTAGCGGTGAAGATTACATCCCGGTTGATCCACGATCTTGGAACAAGAAGATGGATACCTCTGTGAATGTTGGTTTGGGCACTGGTCGTGAGGACCAAAGAAATGCTGCCTTGACTCAGGCGCTGCAAATGCAGATGCAAATATTCCAGAGCTATGGACCGTCAAATGGGCTGGTGTCGATGTCGCAGATCCGCAATACACTGGCAGACATGCTGGCGTTAAATGGCGTAAGAAATGCCGACAGATACTTTGCGCCTATGAGCGCAGAGCAAGAGCAGCAGTTATTAGCGCAGCAGCAGCAGGGTGAGCAACAACCGCCAATGGATCAAGGCACAGCCTATCTACAGGCAGAGCAGTTAAAGGCCGAGGCTAAAGCTCAGACTGACATGGCTAAGCTCCAGATTGATGCCCAGAAGGCTATTGCAGCAGATGACCGGGAGCGTGATAAGATGGACCAGAACCTACTGGTTAGCGCCGCTGAGATTCTTGGTAAGTACGGCACAGCAGTAGATGTAGCGCAAGTTAAGCAGATGCAGAACGTGCCTAGATACCCGGCAGAAGCCCCTGCGCAAGCTGTAACCGGCGGTAGATTTTGAATATTAAAGCAAAAGCGGCCAGAGTACGGACGCTTAGCAATGACGACACCTATCAGGAAGTCATTAAAGAGATTCGGGATGCGCAAGTTAATGTATTCCTGAACAGCCAGTCTCAATGTGAGGCTATTACCGATGCGCATGATATAATCAGGGCGCTAGATAAGATCGAAGATTACTTCCACACCGTATTAGCGGACGAGGCAATATTCGACAAGAAAGAGAAAGGAACAGCACCGTGGAAACGACTGAGAACCAAGAAGTAGAATTTGATGGCACCATTGAAGGTGCTGTAGCCAGCATTATTGAACCTGAAGAGGATTTGGAGGCGCAGGATGAACTGCCCGAAGAAGAATCAGAAGAGTCCGATGAAGATGATGAGGCTCCTGACGACGACTCCGATGAGGATGATGAGTCAGATGAGGAAACGGATGATTCCGAGGACGACGAAGATACTGAAGATGCCGCCCAAGAAGGCCAGTCATTCACTGTCAAAGTAGATGGACAGGAAGTGGCTGTAACCTTAGATGAGCTCAAGCAAGGATACAGTGGTCAGAAGTACGTCCAAAGGGGTATGCAAGAAGCTGCGACGCAGCGTAAGCAGGCCGAAGAGGTTTACAATGCCCTTTTAAACGAGCGCCAAAATATTGCTCAAATGTACCAGCAGATACAATCTGGTGGAATGATGCAGGCGCCACAACAGCCGTCACGAGAATTGTTTGACACCGACCCTATCGGGTACATGGATGCCAAATTAAAATACGATGACGACGTTGCGGCATATAGTGGTCAGATGCAACAACTTGAGGCTGTGACACAACAGCAATCTCAAGCGCAGCAGGCCGCTACGCAGGCATACCTACACCAAGAATTGGAAACCCTGAAACAGCAGATTCCTGAGTTTTCCGACGAGAAGAAAGCATCCGCAGTACGCGATAAGATGTTAGCTATTGGCTCGGAAGTCTATGGGTATCAGCCAGAAGAGATCGGTCAAGTAATGGACAGCCGGGCAATCAGAGTATTGCACGACGCCATGAAATACCGTGAAATTATGAATGGGAAGAAAGCTGCGGAAGACAAAGCCAACCCTGCAAAACGCAGATCGCGGACAGTGAAGGCTGGTGCTAAACCGACAAATAGCAGTAAAAAGGCGACCGAGAAGAGACGATCAAAACTTAAATCCAGCGGGAGTATTGAAGATGCTCTCAGCTTAATCCTAAAAAATTGAGGTAATACATCATGGCTCAGCCATCAAACACGTTCGACTCGTATGACGCAAAAGGAATTAGGGAAGATTTGGAGGACGTAATTTATCAAATTAGTCCCGAAGAGACCCCATTCTACTCAGCTTGTAAGAAAGTCAAAGCCAGCAATACTCTGCACGAGTGGCAAACCGACACCTTACGCGCAAGCGCTGACAATAAGCACATTGAGGGAGATGATACAGCTTCTGAAGCCCGTGCTTCTACTGTCCGGCTTGGGAATTATACACAGATATTCAAGAATTCTGTTAGCATTCCTGACACAGACGAAGGCTTAAAGAAAGCAGGCCGCGCAGCGGAGCAAGCTTACCAAACCCTGAAAATTGCAAAAGAACAAAAATTAGACATAGAAGCAGCTTTGTTTGCTAACAACGCTCGCGTTGCTGGTAACTCAACTACTGCTCGTGAGCTTGCTGGCGCTCCAGCTTGGTTGTTAACTAACTCTACCAACGAAACTGGTAACTCTGGTGCTGATCCTACCGGCGACGGTACTAATGCACGAACTGACGACGGCACCGCTGTTGCATTTTCTCAGGCACGCTTTGACACGACTATGCAAAGCATCTGGGCACAGGGCGGAAAGCCAGACGCAGTTTATCTGTCTAGCTTCCAAATGAACATTGCACTCGGCTTTACAGGTAATAACAACCAGCGCTCACAGGTTCAGGCCGGTGATGAGAAAGTTGTTAAAAGCCTTGCTGTCTATGTAACGCCTTGGGGCACTGTGGAGTTTGTTCCTACTCGTGAGAACCGTTCACGCGACGTATTCATCATGCAAAATGACATGTGGGCAGTTGGCGTATTGCGTCCAACTAAGAACACTGCACTTGCTAAGACTGGTGATTCGACTCGCAGACAGGTACTTACTGAGCTGACTCTGATTTGTAAGAATGAGAAGGCGTCTGGTATCATTGCTGATAACACTGTTTCCTAAGCAATGTAGTATAGAAGAGGGGGCTCCGGCCCCCTTTTTTTTCTTTAAAATGAGGAAATAGACATGCCAATGGTTAATGGTCAGAGATACGCCTATACAAAGGCAGGCAAGGCTGCTGCAAAAGCGGCAACTAAAAAAGTAACCAAGAAAAAGGTTACAGCTAAAAAAAGGAGCAAGAAATAATGTTAGTCAAAGAAATTATTAAGCCAACCGCGACAGGTATTATTGTCGAGAAGACTTTTGATAATACCGCACACATTGAGAAAGCTAAGCAGATCCGAGAGGCTGGCATTGGCCAAACTGGCGAGAGCCGTCTAGTCGGCACAATCCCTATGCACATTGTTGCTGAGTGGGTAAAAGAAGCCGGGCTTAACTGGGACGATCACGAGGCCAAGAAGGATGTCATTAAGCGCAAGATGCTGTCTGGCGACTTTGATAAGTTTCGTATCTGGAAGGGCACCTATTAGTGCGCTATTTCAGCATCTCTGACTTTGATTGTCAGGAAACAGGTAATAATCAGATGTCACAGGATTTTGTGCAGCGGCTAGATGAGCTCAGGCACGTTTGCGGATTTCCCTTTGTGATTACCAGCGGATACCGTGACCCAGAAGGCCACAGCATAGAAAAAGCAAAATCTACTCCGGGCACACATAGCCGTGGAATTGCCGCCGACGTTAAAATCAACAACGGCGCCGAAGGTTATGTAATTGTATCTGAGGCCATGAAGGCTGGCTTTAAAGGGATAGGTATTGCCAAGACCTTTATTCACATCGACGACCGAACCACAGCGCCTGTTATCTGGTCCTACTAGGTTCCACATAGAACATGCCCTGCTTATTGCGGGGCTTTTTTTTGCCTTTTTTTTATTATATGTAAAAATATACTTGACGCTGTAAAGAGTAATGCCTACAATAGAACCTCAATCAAAAAACAAAAGGGCTACAAAATGAATAATTACTGGAAAACATCAGACATCAAGATATCAACTGACAGTGTTGGTTGTATGACGGCCAAGCACCAGCATGCAGGAATTTTAATCGACAGCAGTTTTTACGCGGATCGCGCAGAGTGCAGACGCGATGCAGTAAAAGTCTTAAAAGAAATGCAAGAATAAAAACCGCCCCTTCGGGGGCATTTGCTGTAGGAGGCAATATGATTATTCAAGAATATGTTAAAGATAGTATGCAAGAGTACAGGGTATATCGACAAAGATTGCTCTCAGAAGCATTGGATACTATGTGCCATTGGAGTTTTCACGAAACCCTTGATGCGCTCCAGCATTCAACAGAATTTACCAAAGCCATGCAGTTTCTGGAGCAATATCATTGTGGAATTTTAAGGCTTTATATTAACTACGCGCATGATTTTCGCGCTAAAAAATAGGGGGCAATATGGGAATCAACGAGTTAAACGATCTGGAGCGCGGCGAGTATGACTGCGTTCTAGGTTATCAAGCCCTAGAAGGGCAATCAGATGCTTACGATCTTGGATACGGTGAGCAGTACAGCAAAGAAATGACTGTAGGAGGTCAATAATGAACTCAAGTGAATTAATTAACGAGCTGGCAACAGCACTATGTAAAGCGCAGGAGCAGATGGGCGGAGCTGTTAAAGACAGCGCCAACCCATTCTTTAAGTCTAAATATGCCGATCTAACGTCGGTAATTAAGGCGATCAAACAACCTTTTGCCGATAACGGGTTAAGCTACACCCAGTTTCCGGTAACTGACGAGAATGGCATGGGCGTTTGCACCCGGTTAATGCATACATCTGGCCAATGGCTAGAAGGCCAATTTACGCTGCCAATGGTTAAACGAGACCCACAGGCTGGCGCCAGCGCTTTGACGTATGCTCGGAGAATATCTTTATCTGCCATTGCAGGGGTTCCAAGCGCGGATGATGATGCAGAGTCTGCAACACTGCGCGGTGATGATAAGAAGATTGTATCTGACGACCAGATTATCGCCATTAAGAAATTACTTGATGAGACTGGTGCTGACAGCGAGAAATTCTGCAAGTGGATGAAGGTGAGGTCTGTTGACCAGATTCTAGCGATGCACTTTGATCGCGCTGTTGCCGCGCTAGAGGCCAAGAAGTGATCATCTTAGACCATGAGCAGGGTTCACCCGAATGGCTTGCTGCAAGACTGGGCAAGCCGTCTGCAAGCATGTTTTCTAAGCTTATAACGCTATCTGGGAAGCCTAGCACCTCTGCTGATGGGTACATCAATGAATTGATCGCAGAACGCCTTACAGGGCAATCTGAGCCCTTTCACGTTACTTCTTGGATGGAGAGAGGAACTGAACTTGAGCCAGAGGCTAGGGAAGCATACGAGTTTATATCTGGCAATGATGTAATAGAGACTGGATTTATCTTAGATACCAGCTTTGAGTTTGGCTGTTCGCCTGATGGGTTGATACTTGATGAGGGCGGTTTGGAAATAAAAGCACCTGCCCCGAAAACGATGGTTAGCTATCTTAGAGACCCGCAGGTAGGCGTTAAGAAATACTGGCAGCAGATACAGGGCTGCATGATGATTGCCAAAAGACAATGGTGGGACTTCTTTGCCTACCATCCAGAAATGCCGCATGTTTTAGTGCGAGTTGAACGCGATGACGAATATGTCGCAAAACTGTCTGCTGAGGTCAATAAGGCCGTAGCGGAAATTTTAAACCAAGTGGAGAAGTTAAAATGAAAGTAGGATTATCACTGAGAATCGACGTAACCAAAATCGACAAGTCACGCCTGTACACTGGCAAAAAAGGAATCTATCTAGACGTTACGACGTTTGTTGATACTGAAAATGCAGACCAATACGAGAATAACGGTTTTATTAGTCAGACTGTCACTAAAGAAGAGCGTGACGCTAAGGTCCAGACGCCAATACTAGGGAATGTAAAGGTTATTTATACTGATGGCCAGCAAAGCGCCCCGGTAGCAGGGAATGCAGTCGCTCAGGTGGCTGATATGACGATGGAAGAGCTGGACGAAGATATCCCCTTCTAGGTAAAAAAAGCCCCCTACGGCACAAGGCTTTCGGGGGCTAAACTACCATAGGAGAAAACAGGACCGGGGGAACAGCCCTGCGTCATCAGAATAACACAGGACATTTAATTATGACTAACGCAGGACAATGTTTAATAATCGCCCAAGAGCAGCGCGGTATCAACTCCAGTCAACTAGCAAAGACAATGGAGGTAAGCCGACAGCGGGTCTCACAGTGGCGTAAACAGAAGAATATGAAGCTCCACACTGTGCAAGGATTATGCGAGATTTTTGACTTGACGCTGGACCAGTTTTGCCAGATAGCTTCAGAATAAATAAAACCCCCATTGCGGGGGCTTTACAGTAAGCCGGGAAAAGGCTTATACTTGATGTGCGAATACCAAGAAAGGCAAGTTTATCATATTGTACGATACCGTACACTCGCAAGACTCCCTTTCTTTTTGCAAACAATGTTTGGGCTAGAGGCCGACGAAACCCTTAGATAAAACGTCGGAGCGTGGTTGACCCTCCAGTACATAGCCCCCAAAGCAGATCGGTTTCTGCTGAGGGATAGGTTGGATATCCGATACAGACATTGTTTTAACCGCTAAGTCGCTTTTGCCCTTAGATCGTAAATTTTACTTTTGCTAGTAAAAGGGTTTATAACATCTTGAGTTTAGTCGTATATCTACTGAGGCAACACAAAGTAAATATATCAGTAACCTTATAATTATTAACTGGCGAGGCTTGCCGAGCTAAAGGAGAGAGAATGTCTGGTAAGGGCAGTAAGCAGCGGCCAACTGACAAAGCCGCATTTGATGCAAATTTTGATAACATTTTTGGAAAAAAAAATATCAATACTGATAACAAGGGGAAGTGCGATGAAAACACTAAGCGAGAAGCAGCTACTAAAGAGAATAAAAAGTAAGTACGATTACCATCACGGAGCGCTGCACTTTAAAGATGGAGAGCGCAGGGCTGGCAAAAAGGTAGGGACTCGAAGCGGCATATACATGACTACCACAGTTGATGGTGCGCTCTATTACGTTCACAGATTGACGTTCCTTTATTGTAATGGCTACCTGCCTAAAATGCTGGATCACATCAATAATGACCGCCACGATAACAGGATTGAAAATCTGCGCGAAGCAAACCGCAATCAAAACAGCCACAATCGGGTTATAAATAAAAACAACACCAGCGGCGTAAAGGGTGTAACCTTTCACAAGAAGACCGGCAAATGGATGGCAAGGGTAAGACACAATTTGGATATTATCTATTGCGGTATATACTCTGAACTCAAAGACGCCGAAATAGCTGTAAAGAAAAAGCGCGAACAGTTGCACGGCAAGTACGCCAATCACGGCTAATCAAAAAAATCATAGGGGAATATGATGTTATTGAACACTAAAGAAGACTGGCAGCCAGAAGAGGCTGATATCATTAAATGGCAAAGGGCCTACCCTGCCATTAACGTACACCAAGAGCTAATGGCTATGGATTCTTGGTGCGACGCAAATCCAACCAAGCGCAAGACTCCCCAAGGCATCAAGAAGTTTGTTAACTCTTGGCTGGGCAGGGCTCAAAATCAGGGCGGGTCACCGCAAGCGCAAAAGCAATCAAAGCCTGACAGCATCCGTGCCAAATCTATCGACATGCAGATGACAGACATAAGCTGGCTAGAGGGCGACGCCTACCTAATGATGAAGCAGCATTACCTTGAGACCCTTGGCTTCTATTACGATGGAGAGCTTAAACGTGCCTGATAAACGATACGACCCCCGGTCAGCAGGGAAGCAACCAAGGAAATATAAATTTGTAGGTGAGCACCCGGAGCTAGAAACAGGTGCTTTCTACACGCTGCGCGAGATCTCTAACCTGACAGGCGTAAACAACAAAACAATGCACAGCAGGATGGTTGGCAAGGGTGAGGTTGCCAGCAAGCAAGTTAGGGAGACAATGGACCCATTCGGGGGAAGGTCTAAACCCCGCGAGGCGGCATACGACCGACTGAATAACGAAGAATTAAAAGTATCTGACAAGTGGCTTAGAGTGAAACTATAGGGGAATAAGATGAGTCAAGGTGACCATGTTAAAATATCAAGCAAGTTAGAAGTAGAAGCTAAGTTTGCCCATTTAATGAAAAGGGCCAACGACTGGGAGTATAAGACGCCACTGTGCATAAGGCTTGAGCCTTGGGTAGATCCGCGCACACTTAACCAACTGGCAATATTACATATTTGGTGCAGGCAGTTATCGCAGAAGTTTATTAAGACGACCCCGGACGCTACGGAAGAAGGAGTCAAGTGGATGATGAAACATAAGTTTCTGGAGTCAAAAACTATTAAAGTTGGTAAAACGGTGCTTGCAGATCAAATTAAGAGCACGTCTACATTAACAAAAGGGGAGATGTGTCACTTCCTAGATCAGGTTTACGGCTGGGCCGCCGAAAGGGATGTATATTTATCCTTGCCAGAGTACAATGAATACACCGAATTAAAACGGAAACAGGATAAGTAGCATGTCTAAAATAGATCCGAACGTATTATTAGAGTTTGCAAAAACGGAAAGACAGACTGAAGTTTGCCGGGCAGTAATAGCGAGCGGCTCTAACAACAAAGCAGCTAAGGCTTTAAATGCCAATCGCCGGGTAGTGGATAAGATAATGAAATCCCTAGAGCGCCATGCTGCCGAGAAGGCTGTTGCTCCCCACCGGAATGTTGATCAAGAGACGATGGAGGGATTTGAGGCAAAGCGCGTTTCTACCGCCTACAACTCTGATGGCGATATTGCGCTGCAATGGATTATTCAAGAGCCGCACAAGCGCAGCATTCAGCAAAAAGTTGATGCAATGATGGATGGCATTCGTGACGACCTGAGCGGGTTTAAAAAGCCTGCTAAGGCGCCTAAGCGATGCGATTCTGATTATTTGGCTCTTTATATTATCGGCGACCATCACTTCGGCATGTTGGCGTCGGCTGAATACAAGCTTGATGACGAAAATTGGGATGTAAAAATTGCTACCAAGATTTTGATTGATGCAACAAGCAAGCTGGCCGACCGGGTAGGAAATGCAGAGACAGCTATACTTTGCAATATCGGTGATTTCTTTCACGCCGACTCAAGCGCCAATACAACCACCAAGGGAACTCAGGTCGATGTAGATGGTCGCCAAGCAAGAACCTTTAAGCTGGCTGGCCGGTTATTCCAGATACTAATTGACAAGCTTTTGCAGAAGCACAAAAAAGTTGTTGTAGTAAATACTAGGGGTAACCACGATTACGATATGGCCTGCTATCTATCAAGCGCTATCGAGCTTTTGTATCAGAAGGAGCCTAGAATTGAGGTGCTGCCTAATTACTCTAAGTTTATCCACATGCAATGGCACAACTGTTTATTCGTTTTCCACCACGGCGACAGAATTAAGCACGAGCAGATATTCCAAACCGTTGTTAAGAATTTAGACAAGCAGTGGTCCGAGAGCAAAAACAGATACTGTCACTTAGGCCACATTCATCATCACATGGCCAGAGAGATATCGAGCTTTCATTTTGAGCATCACGGCTGTCTGGCTTCTAGCGATTCTTGGCATTCTGACATGGGCTATTCGTCAGAGCGCTCTATGTCGGCCATTGTTTACCACAAACAGCACGGTGAGGATTCACGAGTTAAAATTACAGTGGACGGACTGGATGAGTAATGTTATTTCGCTGCCGACCAAAACAATTAAAATTACAAGGCTTTACTGTGATTGTGGGGTGCCTTTGTCGTATTGGATTGATGACGCTGATAATAGCTACGGTTTATGCCAGCGCTGCGACCTACATGAGCCAGAAGAGATTATTGTCAAACATTCGGAGAATGATGAATGAACAACGCGACAGAAGAGCATTGGTCCAAGCTGATCGAAGAGATACCCACGATAGAGCGATTTGAGATAGATCTAGAAGAAGATGACCCGGTCAACAGCCCCAGCCATTACAAGTCTGGCAGCATTGAGTGCATTGAAGCTATTGAGGAAAGTATGTCCCCAGAGGCTTACCGAGGATACCTCAAAGGCAATTGCATGAAGTATCTATGGCGCTACACCTACAAATCTAACCCGGTAGAGGATTTGCAAAAAGCACAGTGGTATTTAGCCAAGCTAGTTAGCCGGGAGATCTGGAACAATGGCGATTAAGCGCGACGCTGCCGACAAATGGTTCTCGGACGTAGTAAGGCAAAAGGCTGGGTTCCAGTGTGAACATTGCGGCAAGCAGGACGGCAGGATGGAGTGCGCACATATCTGGGGCAGAGCGGCCAAGTCGGTCAGGTGGTCAATGGATAACGCACTTTGCCTGTGCCATTACTGCCATAAGGTCTTCACGGCCAATCCCCTCGACTTTAGCGTATGGCTCCAAACTCATGTAGGGCAAGGCCACCTAGATTTGCTTAGGGAAAAATGGCAGGTGCTAATGCCTACCAATAAGCAGCTCAGGGCAGAGATAGCCAAGCATTACCGCGAAGAGCACAAGAAGATGCTTGCAGATGATACCTACATCCCAGGCTCTTATAACTAAAAGTTCTTACCAGATCCTACTTATTCCAAAGTATTGTAATCGAAAAGCTTGACAGTTTAGTGGACAAGGTCTATTATTAAACCTCAATCAAAAACCAAGGGGAATAATATGTTTTTACATGATATCGTAGACGACTTCAGATTCAACGCAAGCGCCAAAACTGCTATGGGATTAGCTAGAGAGTTAGCAAAATACCCTCACTTATTTAGGGACGTTTGCGAACATACAAGAAATAGAGCAGCTAATTACCTCAAAGAATCTGACAATACAGTGCATCAATACCATGTTCGGTTTCTGACGCAAGACCTCAAGCAAGCATAAACCAACCGCCCCTTCGGGGGCAATCAAAAAAGCAAGGGGAATAATATGTTAGATCGTCACTCAATGACTTACAGCCAACTCAACACTGTTGAAAAAGCTGAGCTAGAAAAACAAGAAAACCGCGCTGGATGGATTGGCGCGGCTATACTCATAATCATGTATTGCGCTGCTAGTACAATGGAATACAATGACTGCATAAATCTGGGGGTGTGCTAATGTCTTACCATGAACTTAATGACATTGTTGCCGGGCTAATGAGCCAGAAGCCATTATGGGAAGGTGACCTAATCGATCTGGACGACAGCGAGAAGGACATGTTGGCCTTTACTTGGCTAAACACTCACCCAACTTGGTTAGACGACGTCTATCCGCACACTTGCAGCGACAGATACGATCTTGCGTTATCTATGACCTACGGCAGCACATCAAGAATGCTGGCCGCTATGTTCCGTGATGCGGAACAGGACCATGAGGACGAGTGCGACAATGATGCGTACTTCTCAGAAGCTTTAGACAACTTCTCTGACTCTCTGGATGCTGCTGATTTTATTGAGCAGGTAAGAAACAAGATCTACCTGTACCTAGAAGATGACATGCGTAACCGGGTAGAGCAAAGCTTTGCCCATATGCTGCAAGAAGAGCGATCCGATAGGAGGATGCATTAATGAATGTTTATTTGCGTGAAGTTTACGAGCTGTGTGCTTCTGTTAATCCGCCCTCTGATCCAATCAAAAACAGGGCGTATTTTTTGAAACTAATTGAGGAGATAAAAGAAATCTCCGTGGAGGGTCTGAATGAAAGATCAAAAGAAGAGCTCTAAAAAGAAAATTGACGAAGCCAACAGGCTGGCAGATCGTCACTTGTTTAAACACAAGGTTGAAGATAAGCTGTTACAGTTCCGCAAATGGGCAGTAGAGCCAGCATGGATAAGCAATGGCCAATGTCTGGTAATATTTATTTGTTTAGTAGGTTTTGTAGTTTACTAGCCGAGGGTGCATATCCCTTCCTGCCAGACTGATCCGCTGGTGTGCTGTTAAGGATCAGGCCAAGGTCTAATGTACCTTTGACCCAGATTAGCCCACTGGGGTGCCGATACGGGCTACCTTCCATATCACTTTTGGTATGTCATCAATAGGAATACGTCATTGGTGCATATATCTTAGACGCCTTACAATGCCGCCTTAGCTACGATTACCCCGACAATTACAAAGGCGCCCCATGATTCTATTAATGATTATCTTCACCGTTATCTCCCTCACCGCAGTAGCAGTAGACGACATAGCCTAATCTGTGTCCCGAAAGGTTTACATTTTCCCCTATTCAATGCACAATACCTTTAATCTATTGACATAAAAGGTGTCGCATGGACTATTTAACAATATCAAAATGTCTTGAAGACTGTTTTGAATTGGAGCTTGGCGATCAGATGGTTCGCTTTGACTCCATAATTGATTCCCTAATGACCACTGACGTTCCCAGAGAAAAGCTACGAGAAGAGCTGTCTGACTGGAAGGATGAGGTCGCCAGCATTGTAGACGACATCGAATATGACGCTATTCTTCAGCACGAGAGGCAGAGAGAGTTTGCCACTATGTCAGAAGAGCTGTTTGGGACCGAGGTTTAATCTGCTATGCGCAACTTGACGGTTAGAGGTATAATCGGATGATGATTAAACTGACAACTGACGAGAACGTACACGAAGCCGATATGGACTTGGTCCGCGATTATGCTGAGGCATTAGTAGACCGAGACAAGCAATTAATGATTGAGGTGCTTTACCTGACTCACCAGCGCATGGAAGGATCATGCCGGTGCTTTGAGGTTAACTGCATTTGTGAGCCTAAATGAGACCATCCATATTCACCGATGAGCTTGCTGCCGACATATGCAGGCGCCTATCACTAGGGGAGAGCGCTAGACAGATCTGCCGGGGTGACGACATGCCGGTGATGTCTACGTTAATGAAATGGTTGACAGAACCAGACAAAGTTACGTTTTCGGAGCAGTACGCGAGAGCCCGTGACTGTCAGGCTGACTTTTACGCCGATGAGATCATTGACATAGCTGATGAGCTTAGCGAAGGGGTAGACTCAAACACTATTAACATAGCCAAGCTGCGCATAGATAGCCGTAAGTGGAAGGTTGCTAGGATGTCGCCCCGCAAGTATGGAGACAAGCAGCAGATCGATCATACGAGCTCCGACGCATCATTTAAGCCTACAGTCATTAAGCTAGTAGCGGAGCCATTCCCTGATGATAGCGACTGATACCGCAGAGATCAGGTTACCTCCCAAGATAGTAGATGTATTCTCTGGCGAGGCGCGTTACAGGGGAGCATATGGAGGTAGAGGGTCAGGTAAGACCAGATCGTTTGCCCTGATGACAGCAGTCGCCGGGTATAAGCATGGAATGTCCGGCCTAAGCGGCCAGATACTCTGCGCACGAGAGCATCTCAACTCCCTAGATGAATCATCCCTAGAAGAAATCAAGTCGGCTATCAAGAGCGTTCCTTGGCTTCTAGCGTATTACGATATAGGCGAGAAGTTTGTCCGGTCTAAGGATGGGCGCATCAACTATGTGTTTGCAGGTCTGCGACGCAACCTAGACAGCATTAAGTCTAAGGCACGGATCATCATTGCTTGGGTAGATGAGGCTGAAGGTGTATCTGATGCTGCATGGCAGAAGCTCATTCCTACGGTCCGAGAAGATGACTCCGAGATCTGGGTCACTTGGAACCCTGAGACTAAGCATTCAGCTACTCACCGACGATTTCGTGCCAACCCTCCCCAGAGCAGCAAGATCTGCGAGATCAACTGGCAAGACAACCCTTACTTCCCCAAGGTACTAAACAACGAGCGCAAAGAAGATATGGAGCTGCGCCCGGATGACTATGGTCATGTCTGGGACGGCGAAATGAAGATCCATGCTGACGGCGCCTATTACGCTGTTGAGATGCGAGAAGCTAAGGCTGAGGGCCGAATAAGTAACGTGCCATACGACCGCGCTGTTGGCGTTGTAACGGCATGGGATTTAGGGATAGGTGATTCTACCTCTATCTGGTTTGCGCAGTTCGTAGGGGCTGAGGTTCGCCTTATAGACTATTACGAGAGCAGCGGTGTAGGTCTTGATCATTATGTCGCCATGCTGAACGCAAAAGGCTATGTATACGAAAGCCATGTATTGCCACACGATGTCCGGGTCAGGGAGTTGGGCTCAGGCAAGTCTAGGCTAGAGACTCTTGGAGCTTTGGGGGTGCGTCCCGTTACTATCGCGCCACAGCTAATGGTCGATGATGGCATTCAGGCCGTGCGCTCTATGATTCCCCGGTGCTGGTTTGACGAAGAGAAGTGCGAGAGAGGCATTGACGCCATCAGGCAGTATCGCCGGGACTATGACGACAAGGGCATGACTTGGAGAGGGCGACCGCTGCACGACTGGACCTCTCACTGCGCCGATGCGCTGCGTTATCTTGCTGTCGGATACAGGCCCACATCATCTAGCTGGGGTGAGCCATTACGCCGCAACCTGAAAGGCATTGTCTAGCCAATATGGTATAATCGAGGTTTTTGGGACACTAGGCTAACTCATGGCAATTGGAAAAATTAAAAAAGGTCTGAAGGGTTTAATGGACTTGCTAGACGAGCCCGTAATTGACCCTAGTCTTGTAAACCGGAAATACTCAAACCGCACCGCTGCGGTCCTAGAGGATTTTTACCGCCCTAATATTGCTAATGACGTCCGCACATTTGATCAGGCCCCATTTAAGCTTTCTCAATTAGAAGGTCGGGGGGTAATGTTTCCTGAGTCTGATGTGACGGCTTCTGGGTACGATTTAGTCGGGATTGGGAACAAGCCTTTAGCAAGGCCAGTTACGATGGAGACGGGTGTTGACCATATATTCTATGCGCCTGATAAAGCTCTATGGAAGAACGATGCCAGTGTTGCAAACAAGTATGTCAAAAGAGCCAAAGCAAGGCAGGCAGAGGTTGAGAAGCTAGGTAAGGATACCGGCGGTCAAGATGTTTTCCTTCTCCCTTACGAGGGCGGCCCTCAGTCTAGTGATTGGTGGACCGGAATCGGCAGGACCATGATTAATTACAACCTTGAGAATGCGCCTGCAAAATCCGTTTCTTTAATGGATGAATTTATTAAATCCAAAATACCTGACTGGCCGGGTGCGGATAGCCCAAACGCTGAGAAGATATGGAATGCAACAGGCGGCGGAACCCGAATGGAGGTTACTGCTGCGCTTGATAAAATGCGCCTAGAAGGTGGCTTAACTGAAGGTCAGGCTAGAGTAGCAACATCAAGACAAGATCGTCTAAACATACCTCACGGATCACTGCAAAATGTCGGCGTCTTAGATATTGATCGCGGATTCACGCCAAACCTTAGCCCGGACTACAACGCCTCGCTTCACGGTGAGGGCGTAGGGGTATTGCAAGAGCCCGTGACTGCCTATGATTTCTTATTGGACCGTACAACCGCAAGCGGCAAGCCACTGGCTCCCAGATCATTACAGTGGCAGGACACAAGCAAGATAGTCACTGAGCAAGACCTGCGCAGGATGCAAGACAAAGGAATAAACATAAATTCCCCTGCATCTGTCGGCGTACTAGGAGCTGCGGCTGCGGCTGCTGCTTTAGCCCCTGACGAAGTAGAGGCTGGTCCCGCTGGATTATTGCGCAATGTAATGCCAGCGCCACAAAGAATGTTTGACCCGGCAAATAAAGACTATAAGCCTTTCTTGAGCTCTTTTGGAGAGACTCCCGGTGGTAGATACTTGGAGATGGGGCCTGATGGCCCTGTTGATATTACAGGCCAATCCCCGGCGTCGGCTAACATATCAGTCGGCCCTGATGGCAAGCCTAAGTTTCAAGTTGCTGGAGAAGAGAGAAAAGGTACACCGCCCAATAAAGGTCGCAAGGTTAAAACCAACCTGTTTAAAAAGAAGGCAGGGTGGAAATGGAGTCAAGTTCCAGAAGGGTACGACCCAGAGCCAGCAGGAGACTTTCCTATCGTTTCTGTGCAGGATGGTAAGAAGCACTATTACACAGTAGACGCGCAATTCCCTGATGGAGTTGATCTGACAACATACCCAAACTCTGCGTCTGAGCCGAGACTTCGCCCCACTAGAAAAGGCTCAGTAGAGCTGGGCGATCAAATTGGTGAGATCGATGTCCGAGGCAAAAAGCATCCAGTCTATAGCCGCGCAGTAATACGTCAGGCAGCCCCTGTTGCCATGACTGGCATCTTAGGCGCCGGAATGAGTGATGAGTCAGATGCGTCGTTAGCTAAGTTAGCTGCAAGAGGATTAGAGCTTACGGACATGATTGACCCGAAGGACAGTCGGGTTGGAGAGTATTTTTTGTCTGAGCCAGATAGCACTAAAAGCATTGGCGTTTTAAGAACAGACAGCGCGGTAGACAGCGGGTTTGACGACGGATACATGGCTTCACAGCTTACGGAGATCGACCCAGAGTACCGCAGGCAAGGTTTGGCTGGTGAAATGTACGCTGCCGCAGAAGAGTTAAGCGGTAACAAGCTGGTCCCGTCTACTACATTGTCACCTGACGGCGCCGCAATGTGGAACTCCCGTGATCGCGGCCTGTTAGAGCAAGTGCAGCAGAAGATGGGTTCAGACAACTATTCAACCGTTGAAGATGTTTTAAATCCAGACGGCATGGGGCCTAGTGTTCAGCTTAAAGGCTTTGACCGCAAGTATGCGGCGCCAGCAGCAGGGCTGTTAGCTGCGTCAGAATATGCAGAGCCTAGAGAATACCGCGAAGCCCCAGTGGTCGAAGAGCAGTCATTTGGCGACATGATCCAAGAGTACGCCGACATGAACCAAAGAACCGAAGCGGCAGAAGATCAAAAGTTTGATGCCCTGATGAGAGAGGACACCCGGCTGCGAGAGATGGGCTCGGCTTCATTTGGAAAGTTATCGCCAGAGCTTGCTGCTTACCGTAGATCTCAAATACTACCGTTCGTAGGTGAGCTTGGCATGGGTGCACTTGGGGGTGCGGTAGATTCGCTAGACTTCCTGTCGCAAATTCCAAGCTCTATAGCGTCAATGAGGATGCCGGAAAGAACCCCTTTAAGGGATCGGCTAGGTGGTCTTCTAGACTACAGCTTCATGGATGAGCGAAATCAGAAGGCAATTGACGAGGCTCGCTTTATTGGAGGGCTATTAAGCCCCATTTAATGGTATAATCGGCTACCTTACTGGAGTCCATAATGGCAATTAGTACATACAGCGAGCTACAGTCGGCAATGGCTGACTTCTTAAATCGCTCAGACCTGTCGTCTATTATCCCGACATTTATCTCGTTGGGCGAGGCGAGGATGAACCGGGACATACGTCACTGGCAGATGGAGAACCGCGCTTCTACTACAATTGAGGGGCAATACCTATTAAAGCCGTATGACTGGGTCGAGACAATTCGATTCCATCTTACCGGGCAAGATACGTCGGTTATCTCCCTGCTTAGCTCCAGAGCTATGGCAGATAAGCGTCAGGCAGGGTCCAACATTGCAGGAAAGCCTGCTTATTACGCTCACTCTGAAAACCAGTTTGAGGTATTTCCAACCGCTGATGGCATTTATGCCGCTGAACTTCTTTATTACCAGAAGATCCCCGCATTAGCTGACGACGCAACCACCAACTGGTTACTGTCATCCTACCCAGACATCTATCTCTATGGATCGCTACTTAACTCTGCACCATACCTAGCCGAAGATGGCCGGGCTGAAGTGTGGGCGCGATTGTATGGCGAAGCTGTAGACAAACTTAACTTAACTTCCCAATCTGCCGCTTATTCTGGCGTTGGATTAACTACTAAAATACGAGGACTCGGATGAGCTTTTCAAACTTTCTAGAGACAGAAGTACTTGATCACGTTTTTGGCGCCGCTGCTTACACTGCGCCGTCAAGTTTGCACGTTGGTTTATACACTGCTACCCCTAACGATTCTGGCGGCGGCACAGAGCTGTCTGGATCAGCTTACGCTAGAGTAACTGCTACATTTACAACGTCTGGCGCCACTACGTCAAACAGCGGCGCACTTGAGTGGGCTACAGCTACTGGCGACTGGGGCACTGTTACGCATGTTGGCGTATTTGATGCCGCGACCTCTGGCAACCTGTTGACATATGGCGCACTAAGCTCATCGAAAGCTGTTGATACGGGCGATGTATTCCGCATCCCAGCAGGCGATCTCGACATTACGTTGAACTAATATGCTGTACGGCGAGTACAGGTACGGCTACTCTACATTCTCAGACGCTGCTTCCCCAATAGCTGGGGAGGCCGTGCTGTCTGCTGTTGCTACTACCACCATCATTGGTGGCTTAAAGCATGGCGGCGAACTTGAGATAACCGCAGTCGCTGCATTTTCGTCAGCAGGGCAGAAGATACATTTAGGCCGGGTAGAGCAAGAAAGCTTCCCGTCGGTTTATGGCGGTTATGTTTACGGGGCGGTGGACTATAGTGCCCCCAGACTTTCCTATCCAATCTCTCCGTTGTCATCGATGGCCGCTGCTGGGATCAACGTCTTTCAGCGATCTGCGGCACTAAGCGCTGCATCTTCTCAGGCTGCATCGGGCAACATTACTGCGGCAGGCGGATCTACATTCTCGGCAGTCTCAGCTACTGTGGCGAATGGCCAATTATCGGTAAACGCTATCGGCAATGTTACAGCCAGTAGCAGTGCATTGATGTCTGGAAACATTACAGCCCGAGGTGTAACGGTTATGCCGGGTGTTGCAACTCTCAGTATTGACGGCACGTTGCTTTGGGTTGATATCCTGCCTGCCAGCAACACATGGGTAGACGCTGCATAAGCAGCACGAATATGGTCGTTATGGCCAACAACTAAACTTTACGGAGGCCGCTTAAATGGCTGATACAACTACAACGACTTACGCACTTGTAAAGCCAGAGGTCGGCGCGTCCGCTGACACTTGGGGAACCAAGTTAAACACTAACCTAGATAACATCGACAACTTGCTCGACGGTACAACTGCCGTAGCAAATATGGACCTAAACACTCCAGACATCGATAACGGAACAATTGATGGATCAGCTATCAACAGCGCAATAATCGGTGGCACAACTGCTGCTGCGATTACAGGCACTGTTGTGGTGGCTAACACCTCTGTCAGTATCGCTGGTGATGGCGCAACCGTTACCGGGATAAAAGACGAAGACGATATGTCGTCTAACTCTGCCACTAAGCTGGCGACCCAGCAGTCAATCAAAGCCTATGTTGATACAGCGGTCACTGGCGTTAAGAAGGTAGGCGTAGAAACTATCTACGTTCCTGCGGCTGCAATGTACCCACAAACAACTAACGGCTGTGCAGATTTAGAGCAAGTAGAGATGACTGCTGGCAAGCCAGAACTCAAGTGTTTGGACTTTGCGGCAGACGCAGATGACCACGCTCAGTTTACTATTGCGTTTCCTAAGAGCTGGAACGAAGGAACAGTCACTTTTCAAGCCTTCTTTACTGTGTCGGGAACAAACACTGGCACAGTAGCGTGGGGTCTCAAGGCTGCGGGCGTGGGTGACGGTAATAATATTAACAATGGATTTGATTCTGATCACGGAGTGGTTGCCACAGCTAAAGCGCACGAAGGAACCTCTGGTCATCTGAATTTAACAGCAGAATCTGGCGCAATGACTGTTAATGGAGCAGGCGAAAACCGTATGACTTTCTTTCAAGTCTTGCGAGATGTATCAGCAGACACACAGACAGGCGCTGCGCGTTTGTTAGGCATCAAGCTGTTCTTCACCACTAATGCTGCGAATGACGCATAAGGAGTAACTGATGAGTGGATTTGGTTACAATATAAATGGCTTTGGTGTTGGCGGTAGCGGCCCTGTCGAATATGGCATCAACCTTCTAGTGATGGGAGCGGGAGCGGCAGGAGGCCGAGCTCAAGCTGGCGGTGGTGGTGGCGCCGGCCAATTTAAGGCAGTTGATGAAACAATAATTAATGACGGCACTTCCTACACCATAACCATTGGTGCTGGAGGCGCGCCTGCGGGCTCTGTAACTTATGGCGGCAATGGGGGTAGTAGCGTTTTTCAGGGTGGTTTAGTCACAACTCAAACATCTGTAGGCGGTGGCGGCGGCGGTGGCTCTGACCAAAATCAAGTTAATTCAAGTTTTAATGGTCAGGCCACAGATGCCTCTGGCGGCGGCGGTGGCGCAAAATATGGCCCATCGACAGGTGGCTCTGGCGGTAACTCTAGCGTTGGATTTGATGGGGGAAATAGCCACTTCGCTACTTACGGGGCTTGTAGCGGTGGCGGTGGGGCCGGTGCCGGAGAGGATGGAGATGACGCGCCGACTTATGTTAGGGGTGGTAACGGTGGCGATGGTGCTGCGTGGGTAAGCGGGACTTACTACGGAGGCGGCGGCGGTGGCTCTAACTACAGTCGAGGTTTATACCCCCCTCAAGGCTATAGAGGCAATGGAGGTAGCGGAGGCGGTGGTAGAGGCGGTTATTACCGATACGGTGCCAATAAGGTTAATCCCGTAAACGGGTCAACAAACACTGGTGGTGGTGGTGGTGGTGGTGTTAACACCGACTCATCCAGTGTGGCGGCAGGTGGTTCGGGGGTAGTTATTTTGCGTTACGCAGGCGGGCAAATAGGCAGTGGAGGGACTGTTACATCTGCTGGCGGCTACACCTACCACACATTCACTTCTTCAGGGACGTATACAGCATGAGCCATTTTGCAAAAGTAGTAGACGGTTCGGTAACAGAGGTTATTGTTGCTGAACAAGACTTTATTGATAATCACTGTGAAGGCACATGGGTTCAAACGTCCTACAACACACGAGGCGGCGTTCATTTAAACAATGAAACCCCGCTTCGCAAAAACTATGCAGGCATTGGCGACACATACGATGCAGAGCGCGATGCCTTCTACGCTCCACAGCCCTACGCAAGCTGGACACTAAACGATGACACATGTGTTTGGGAAGCTCCAACGGCTTACCCAGATGACGGTAAGATTTACAACTGGGATGAAGACACAACTTCATGGGTTGAGGTCGAGTAAATGATTGCTGAAATAACTCTTGTAGTTGGCGCCTTAAAGACTCTGAACGCGGGGATTAAAACCGTCAAAGAGTCAGGTGGCCACCTGTCTGATCTTAAAGGGTTATTTTCTACAATCACAGAATCAAAAGTTGCTGTCGAGACTATCGAAGAGGCTACCAAAGCTGGTGACCATGTTCTGACTCAGGCTGAGGCGCTTGATTTGGCATGGGCAAAAGCTGAGATACGCGCTAAAGAGAAGGAGCTTAAAAAACATACGCCACGGGAAGTCTGGCGTGATATGTTAGCCATACAGCATAGGTCTTTAATGGAAAACAAGGAGCGCTTGAATAAAGAAAGAATGGCCAAGCTGCGCCGAATATCCAAAAATGAAGATATTGTTAAAAACATATGCGGTGGCCTGCTCTTGTTAGCAGCGTTTGCCGCAGCCTACTATTATGGATTCTAATATGGCCGAAGATACTATTACCCGCATGGAAGCGCATGAAACCCTATGTGCTGAACGCTACTCCAACATCGAACGTAGGCTTGATGATGGCACAGAAAGGTTTAATAAACTAGAACGCATGTTATGGATGATGTACCCAATGATAATCTCCATATTTGCCGTAGCTAAGTGGATACAATAATATGTTGCAAGCATTGATAGGCCCAGTTTCTAACCTACTAGACAAATTCATATTAGACAAAGATGTGAAGGCCAAGCTATCTCACGAGATAAGCACAATGGCCGAGCGACATGCCCAAGAGCTTGCCAAGGGCCAGTTGGAAGTCAACAAGGTGGAAGCGGCACATAAGTCTTTGTTTATTGCTGGATGGCGTCCAGCCGTGGGATGGTCATGCTGCTTCGCGCTAGTCTATTCTACTATCCTATCCCCTATCTTGGGTATCTGGGTTACTGTCCCCCCGGTAGATAGCTCCCTGCTTACTACTGTGCTGATGGGCATGCTCGGATTAGGCGCCATGCGCACCGTAGAAAAAACCAAAGGCGTTCAGCGCGAGAAATAAAATAAGCGTTGCTGCTTGAAAGGAAAAATTGATGGCATACATTAGTATAGATATTCCTGCTGGCGTCTTTAAGCACGGTACTGACTTAGACTCAGTTGGCCGGTGGAGAGATGCTAACCTTATTAGGTGGCAGAACGGATCTGTTCGCCCGGTTGGCGGTTGGACCTCAAGAAAGGCAAGTGCTTTTGCATACGCTCCCAGAGGGGCACTCACTTGGAACGATAACAGCGTAGACGCGCACATTGCTGCGGGAACTTACGAAAAACTGTATCACCTTACCCCCGGTAGCACTGTTGCGGATATTACTCCCGTCGGCCTTACCTCTGGTGACCTTCATGCCACAGAAAATATTGGGTATGGCGGGTCGTTTTATGGTTTGTCAGATTTCGGCACACAGCGCCCGTATGATGGAGTTCCTGAAGAGGTCACAACGTGGTCAATGGACACTTGGGGTCAGTATCTGATTGCATGTTCTTCAAAGGACGGCAAGATATACGAATGGCAATTAAACACTTCCGCTAAGGCTGCGGCTATTACTAATGCCCCAGTAGGCAATGGCGCTATTGTTGTCACCGAGGAGCGGTTTCTGTTTGCTCTTGGAGCTGGCGGCAATCCGCGATTAGTGAAGTGGTGTGACAGAGAGAATAATACTGTCTGGACCGCTGCTGCGACCAACCAAGCGGGTGACCTTGAGCTTCAGACCTCTGGCGAGCTAATGTGTGGCATCCCGGTGAGAGGCAGGACTTTGCTGCTAACATCTGTCGATGCGCATGTTGCAACCTACAACGGACCGCCAACTGTTTACGGTTTTGAGCGGGTTGGAACGTCGTGCGGAACAATCTCTCGCATGTCTGCGGTAGCAGTAGACGAGGGCGCCTTCTGGATGGGCTCTAAGAGCTTCTTTACCTACAACGGCTCTGCTGTGCAGGAAATGCCTTGCGACGTCTCAGACCACGTTTTTAAAGACATAAACCATTCTCAGAAAAGCA
>Ga0307985_10000288_pt1 | contig 30306 bp, 28 predicted proteins | sample EllFjometageno80_FD_203155 | JGI IMG/M metagenome (GOLD analysis project Ga0307985, IMG submission 203155) | Marine microbial communities from Ellis Fjord, Antarctic Ocean - #80 | ecosystem: Environmental > Aquatic > Marine > Unclassified | place: Southern Ocean | collected 2014-10-09 | reverse complement strand
AATAGGACGAATAAACCTAAGCCAAAGCACTCGACCTACTTTAAGTTCCTCGGATTTGCGCATTCTATTTTTTGACAACAGTTTTTTCAACTTCACCCCATAATCTTGAGAAATCATCCAAAGCGTCTCATTTGGTTGAACGATATGGTAATGCACTTTACCTTTACTCTTCTTATTTTTTAAATAATAATAATTTCCGCCAGTAATCTCTCCTTTAAGATCAATGTCATTGTATACCTTTATTTTCAATACACTAACACTTGTCCTTCTCGCCAAATCATTAACAGTCTCTCCTTTCATGGCTCTGATGGCAGGAATTCCATTGACTTTTATTTCATTGGGTTCAAATTCGGCCTTTACGTTTCCTGTAATCAGAGGATAAGCCCCTACATTTCCAGAAACAGGTCTGTTTGAGACTGCTCTACTCACAGGCCTTTTACTTTTGGCTGCAGTAGTAGTTGTACTTTTTGATTTTGACAGCTCCTTTGGTTTAACAACTTCTTCTGTTGCGGGTTCTTCAACAACCTTCTTCTTAGGACTATTTCTAGCAATCTTCTGTCCGCTCCGGACCGGGTAGATCACAAAATAATCTTTCTCTGAGGGTATTTTTGATTGATTCAGCCATTTATTAAATCTTTTCAATTCATCAAAATCAACATCTAATTCTTGACTGATTTGTTTAAGGCTTTTACTCTTAGCCGCATAGTCTGATAGATTAACATCAGGATGTTTAATTCCCTTTCCAACAAAACCTTCAAAGGCGATCTTATGGGCTATAAACTTTTTAACATACCAATGCGTTTTTTTATTGACTTCAAATTTCTTTGCCCCATACAATTTCTCACTGACGGATCGCTGTGTGCCAGTCAGTCCTTGCAAATAGGATTGTAATGCAAGTACCCAGTTATCAAAAACAAAATTGCTTCGCTTTAAGTATTTGGTAGCGCCTACAGTGCTTGCAATGATGTGCTTGCGCTCATCAACTGAATTATCAACTCTTAGTCCGAATTCCTGAGCGGTGGCCTTTTTAAATTGCCAAAAGCCGACAGCGTTGGAAGTTGACACGGCATCAGAAATAAATTCACCCTCTTGTATCGCTAGAAATTTAAAATCATCTGGAATACCTTCTTCCTTCAGCACCTGCTCTACAAAATGCATATAGAGATTTGACCTGTCTACTTTCAATTGAAAATGATGTTGGCTCCTTGTTAAAAGATCCAAGGTTTCTTCAATCTCACGTTTAGCACCTTCGGTGATTTTGAGCTTGATACCAGCAAACTCCATTTGAGAGGGGACACTAGGAGGGGCTTGCGCTTGAGAGCTCAAGGAAACCAAACAAATAATGACTACACCTAGAATTTTCCTTATCACTATTTTTTTCTTAAAACCATCAATCCATCTCTGATTGGAACAAGAACGTTCTCAACCCGATCGTCTTCATGAACCAAACGGTTAAAATCCATAATGGCTTGTGTATCCTTATCTATTTTGTTTTCAGATTTTATCACTTTCCCACTCCAAAGCACATTATCTGCAATTATGAAACCTCCCGATCGCACTTTATCGAACACTAAATTATAATAATTGTAATAATTTATTTTATCTGCATCAATAAAAACCATGTCGAGTGGCTCATTTATTTGATGAATCAAATCCATCGCATCACCCAATAAATATTCTACTTTATCAATAATACCTGCCTTTGAAAAATATTGAAGTACCATTTCCTTCAATTCTTCATTTTTATCAACAGTAATTATTCTTCCTCCTTCAGTAAGCCCTTCTGACAAACATATAGCTGAGTAGCCGGTATAAGTGCCAATTTCAAGAATTCTATTCGGCTTTATCATATGACTAAGCATTGATAAAACACGGCCCTGAACATGACCAGAAAGCATTCGTGGCTTTAATACTTTAGTATTTGTTTCACGATTAAGTTGCTTTAATACCTTAGACTCATGCTGAGTGTGCAGTTCAGAATATTGATCGATTCCTCTGGGTAAAAAATCCATACTTATTTCTTAGGTAAAAAAGTCAAATGACTCAACTGATCTTCAAGTAATTTTTCATTGGCAATATCTAACAATTGTACAGCCGTTATTTTTCTGATTCTTTCAAAAACAGTATCTAAATGTCTGATTTTTCCGAAATCTAAAATGCTCTTACCCATCATTAACATCAAGCTCGTATTATTCTCTTGAGCCATTGCCAATTGCCCAATCATCTGCTCCTTTGCGCTATGTAGTTGACCCGAGCCAAGCTTGATTTCACGAAGTTTCTTAAGCTCTTTTAACACCAAACTGTTGCTTTTCTTTAGGTGAGCAGCATCAGTTCCAAAATATATGGCAAAAAGGCCTACATCAGAAAATGGATGGTATGTAGCTTCTACATTATATACAAATCCAAATTTTTCTCTTAGGGCAAGATTCAATCTTGAATTCATTGCTGGACCACCAAGAATATTCATCAACATATAAAATGGTAATCGGTTCTTGTCCTTCAATGCATATGCTGTTGTACCAATGGCACATTGAGTCTGCAGAATACTCTTCTTAATAATTTCTGTTTTAGGTTGATAGTCGATAAACGAAACTCTCTCCTTAACAGCATCGTAACGAGGTATATCGTCAAAGTAACGCTTTGCCAATTTCAATACTTTTTTCTCCGGTATATTGCCTACTACGGAAAACACCACACGTTCCGTATTCAAGTTTTCCCTCAAAAATTTCTTAAAATCCTCTCTGTGCATTGATTTAATGCTTTCAGAGGTGCCCAAAATATTCTTACCCAATGGATGGTCACCGAAGATTACTCTATCAAAGTCATCCTGAATAGCATCCTCGGGACTATCGCTATAAAGGGACATTTCTTCCAGTATTACACCTCGTTCATTTTCTATCTGTTTCTCTGGGAATATAGAGTCAAACGTAATGTCTTTCAGTAGGTCAAAAGCACTTTCCACATGTTTGTCTAGCGCAGAGGCATAAAAACATATCTTTTCCTTTGTAGTATAGGCATTGAGCTCCCCACCAACGGCATCTAGTTTATTTAGAATATGAAAAGCTTTTCGTTTTTTGGTGCCTTTAAAGGCCATGTGTTCCCAAAAATGAGCAATACCTTGTTCGGTATCCTTCTCATCTCTCGACCCAATATCAATGATAAATCCGCAATGAACTATCTTGGTATTTGGAACCTCTTTATGAACAATTCTAATTCCATTATTGAGGGTAAACAGGTTATAATCAGTCATCACATTTTCTCCAGATCATGCAAAGGTACTAAATGATCTCGTCAAGATTAACTTGCTTTTTCAGATATCAAAAAGAGCGATTCGATGTAGTCTTTCATTGCATCTAATCCAATTTTAGACTTCTCATATATTTGTGCTGAAAAAGGTGCTGGAATGGGTTTCCGTTCTCCGGTCAAGGCTCTGAAAGATATGGAAGTAACATCTTTTTCAAGCCTTTTTAATTCATAATAAGTCAACATGACAAAGCCAGTATTTATGGAGGTGGCTTTTTCAATATAGACTACATCATCAGATTTATTAATCTCCTGTAAGGTGCTAATATCTAATTTATCATCATCGAATTCACAAACATGACTACTCCCAATCCGATTGATACTTGAATCATATTCCAGGTTCTTAAGGCCCGGCACAAAATTTATTTTTTTGCTCTGATAAGTCAGAATTCTATGCACCAAATCTAAAGGTGCTTTAATTTCTAGCTCCAAATTTTCGGCAACGGTAAAAAGCGATGAAAAGTCCTCTAATTTTTCAGGAGCCTTGATTTCAATTCTAAGCTTTTCAAGCCTTGCACAATGGTAATTTATATCTCCAAGGACCATGTAAAGATCATGTCCTGACTTCCATTCAAACAAAGAATTCTCAGTGACTTCATTGTCAAAATAGTCATCAGTCATTAAAATATATTCAGATGTTGGCACATTGTTCTTCATCAATCGATGTGCAATAATCATATCAGGGCCAGACAATTTCGTGAAATTAGAAATCCTTATCTCCTCAAATGTTCCATAATGCACTATAAACTTTAAAGACAATTCCGCTTGTTGTTGACAGGCACCGCAACGACAAACATTATCCCTCTAAATTACTTCTAAGTAATAATGGAAGTTTAAAAAAGCTTCTTTACAAAGCGCTTCGATCTCTTTAAAACTTATTCTCCCTTTTGCATAAGTCAAGAGCGCATCTCCTTCTATTTCGGCCAGGATAAATTTATCTTGAATTGTATCTGCCAATACTTGGAGCAGTTCATTAATAATATGAGTACTATGGCTTAATTCTGTTTTAGTCAGAAACTCAGTATAACCACTTATATCGGGGATGAGAATAGTTGCTTTTTGCATACTTAAATTCTTGATCAACTTTTACTAACGTCCTCAAACTTAAAAGGGCGTACAATTCTTATATATTTGTCTAGACCTTGATTCAAATGCATCCACATCGAATTTTAATTGTTCAGACTGCCTTTATTGGCGATGTGATACTTGCTTCTGCATTGATAGAAAAACTTAATGCTTTCTACCCCGATTCAGATATTGATTTTTTGCTTAGAAAGGGCAATGAATCACTCTTTACAAACCATCCAAAGCTAAAGGAAGTTCATGTTTGGGACAAAAATGGCGGAAAGTATAAGAATCTTTTCAACCTCATAGGCAAAATCCGTACGAAGAGATACGACATTCTAATTAATGTACAACGATTTGCTAATTCAGGATTGCTTACTGCCCTGTCGAAGGCAAAAGTTAAAATAGGCTTTGACAAAAACCCATATTCCTGGGCCTTTACCAAAAAAATCAAGCATCGTATTGAAGAAGGTATTCATGAAGTAGCGCGTAATAATGATCTAATCATGGAGCTTACTGATTCGAGCATAAACAAACCGAAACTCTATCCATCGCCTTCAGATTTTGATCATGTTTCTAAATATAAATCTGATAAGTACATCTGTATCGCTCCAGCTTCTGTTTGGTTTACAAAGCAGTTACCCAAAGAAAAGTGGATTGAACTCATTAAGGCAATTCCTTCAGGTGAAAAAATTTACTTATTAGGCGCTCCAAACGATGATCAATTGTGTCAAAGTATTATTCAAGGTGCCAATAGAAAGGATGTAATCAGTTTATGTGAACACTTGAATCTGTTGCAATCAGCAGCTTTAATGAAGACTGCAGAAATGAATTTTGTTAATGATTCGGCTCCAATGCATTTGGCTTCTTCTGTTAATGCCAAAACCACTGCTATTTACTGCTCCACTACTCCAAAATTTGGGTTTGGTCCATTAGCTGATCAATCATGGATTGCAGAAGTTAATAGTCTAGATTGCCGGCCATGTGGCTTACATGGTTTTAAAGCTTGTCCAAAAGGTCATTTTAAATGTGGCTTTGATATTGACATCTCAAAACTTATTAAGAACTTAGAAGTGGGATAGGATTGATTGAAGTAAATTGATATTAATTTCTGACCGAAAACTGCCTTAATTATATTTTATGAAGTACGCCCCTATTGGTAAAGAATTATTCGTCACGAATAGAGATAAGCTAAAGAAAAGACTGAAACCTAAGTCGGTCGCCATCTTTAATTCAAATGATATTATGCCTACCAATGCGGATGGCACAATGCCTTTTAGGCAAAACAATAACCTGCTTTATTTATCCGGGATTGATCAAGAGGAATCAATTTTAATGATTGCCCCCGACTTCCCAGACCCAAAATTACGAGAAGTGCTCTTCGTAAAAAAAACAAGTGAACTAATTGCCATTTGGGAGGGGTATAAATACACAAAAGAAGAAGCTACTACTGAATCCGGTATTACCACCGTTTTGTGGAAAGAAGAATTTGAAAAAACACTTCAAATTATATTGGCTGAATCAGAGAATATTTACCTCGATTCAAATGAGCACATTCGAAATGGGAATGAGGTAGAAACAAGAAACGATCGCTTTTCGCACTGGTGTAAGGATAAATTTCCTCACTACGAATATGATCGAATAGCTCCAATCATTTATGATTTAAGAACAGTTAAAGAGAAAAGAGAAATTGAATTGCTTAGGCATGCCTGCAGCATTACTGAAATTGGATTCAGAAAGGTGCTAGAATTGGTGAAGCCCGGTGTTTGGGAATATGAAATTGAAGCAGAATATTCATATGAATTTTTAAGAAATCGTTCTAGAGGATTTGGATACGAGCCGATAATAGCCGGTGGCGAAAATGCCTGTGTACTTCATTATGTGGACAATAACCAACAATTGAAAGATGGCGATCTTTTGCTAATGGATGTTGGAGCAGAATATGCCAATTATAATGCAGATATGACACGAACAATTCCTGTTAACGGGAGGTTTACGCAGCGCCAACGTTCAGTTTACGATGCTGTATTGAGAGTAAAAACAGCTGCCACCGATATGCTTACTCCTGGAAATGTAATACCGGAATACCATAAGGAAGTGGGGCTGATCATGCAAGATGAACTTCTTGCATTAGGCCTAATTGATAAGACTGACATTAAAAATCAAGATCCCGATTGGCCAGCCTTCAAAAAATATTTTATGCATGGGGCATCGCACCATTTAGGCCTAGACGTACACGATGTGGCAAGTATTTATGCCAAATTCAAGGCAGGAATGGTTTTCACTGTTGAGCCAGGGATTTATATTCCAGAAGAAGGAATTGGAATAAGGTTAGAAGATGATGTCGTGATTCAGGAAAATGGGCATGATAACCTTATGAAAAATATTCCGATTCAGGCAGAGGAAATTGAAGACATGATGAATCGATAAAAGTCACTAAATGTCAATCTTCAGCAAATTATTTGGCAAGTCCCCTAAAGAACCAACCATAAAGGATGGTTCTAAAAAAGAAAGCACCCCTAAGTCGATTTCAACTATGAATGAAAAAATAAATTCAAATGAAGCACCAGAACCAGTTGGTGCCTACCCACATGCTAGACGAGTTGAGAATACCTTGTATCTATCTGGAGTTGGTCCAAGAACAAGAGGCCAAAAAGAAATTCCAGGGGTCACGCTAGATGAGGATGGAAATATTATTGCTTATGACATTGAAGTTCAGTGCAGGTCTGTATTCAAAAACGTGAAATTAATTTTAGAAGCCTCTGGAAGTAGCTGGGATCAATTGGTAGATGTAACTGTCTTTTTAACCAATATGAAGGCGGATTTTCAGACCTACAATAAAATATACGCTGAGTATTTCAGTAAAAATCAGCCCTGTAGAACAACTGTTGAGATCATATCACTCCCTACTCCTATTGCAATTGAATTGAAGTGTGTGGCTACTATTGAGTCGAAAAAAACTCCTACAGCTCCAGTTGCAATAGAAAAACTGGAAAGCCCAACACCTCAAGAACAAGTACAAAAGCCCTCGAAGCCAGTTCAAAAGAAGACTCAAACACCCGAACCGGTCTCTTCAAAAAAATCTGATAGAAAGACTCGTTCCTGGTAATATCTCTTTGCTCAAAATCAATAACCCTTTGATTATGAGAATTTAATAAGTATTTTTCAATACTTACTTCACAACCTTATGCGCAAATTTTTTAAAAATATTTGGGGAATTATTTTCCGTTTCTTACAAAAAATAACACCGGGCAATGTGGCTTGGAAAGGTGCCGACAAATCCATCATTCTTTCTTCTGCGGTTATTTGGATTATCACCTCATTACTCGTCTTTGTGATCCAACCTAGAACGTCAATAGGGCTCATTCCGGTTGTACTTGGACTTGGCCTTGGATTTTTGGTGAGCGCAGGGTTCATGCTTGCGCTTCGCATTCTGAATTTATTTCCAAAGAAATTTCTATGGGTCTTACCTGGCACCTATTTACTCACAACATTCACATTTAGCACTGGTAACCTATCTTGGCAATTCCCTTTATTAATTGTCTTTTTTGCTGGCGCCTTAGGCGCAGGGGTTTATTCCTTTAAAAAGACCAATAGGGCTGACCTCTCTGCCTTACACAAAATTATATCAGGTGCAGGTGTCCTAATTGGAATTTCAGGAATAATATGGGGTTTCGTATGGTTACTTGATACCGGTACCCTACCAGATCCAGATCATATTAATGCAGCTACCAAATCTAGTTATAAAGCGAATCACATTCCACTTTCTGATCCATCCCAACCTGGCCCCTTCAAAGTTAAATATTTGACATATGGAAGCGGAAAGGACAAACAACGAAAGGAATACGGTCTGGATGCTACAATAATTACCGATTCCATAGATGGATCAAGATTACTTGACAATTGGAAAAAACTATCTGGTAAATTAAGAACACGCTATTGGGGATTTGACGAAAAAGCACTCCCAATTAATGCCAGAGTTTGGTACCCTGAAGGTGATGGCCCTTTTCCACTGGCCTTAATAGTTCATGGTAACCATGGTATGCAAAATTATTCTGATCCTGGATATGAATACCTAGGAGAGCTACTTGCGAGTCAAGGAATTATTATGGCAAGCGTGGATGAAAACTTCTTGAATAGTTCATGGACAGATCTATTTACTGATGGCTTAGATGAAGAAAATGATGCTCGAGGATGGCTTTTGTTAGAACATTTAAAGTATTGGGAAAAATGGAATAATACTACGGGCAGTATTTTTAGCAATAAGATCGACATGAACAACCTCGCGATTATGGGGCATTCACGAGGTGGAGAAGCAGTTGCTGTTGCAGCATTTTTTAACAAACTACCATTCTATCCCGATGATGCTAAACAAAAATTTGACTATAATTTTAACATAAAGTCAGTTGTGGCCATTGCACCAGTCGATGGTCAATATAGGCCTGGAGAAGATAGAACACCTTTAGAAAATGTTAACTACCTCGTTATTCATGGTGCAAATGATGGAGACGTTCAATCATTTGCTGGTCTGAGGCAATATGAAAGAATCAAATTCACCGATGATGAGTCTCATTTTTTTAAATCAGCAGTTTATGTCTATGGAGCTAACCATGGCCAATTCAATAGCACATGGGGGAATCGTGACTCAGGAATGCCATATGGATCATTGTTGAATATTGATGCATTAATGCCCGAAGAAGACCAACAAAAGGTGGGGCAAATTTATATTAGTGCTTTTTTGCAGTCCACTTTACAGTCAAAAACTGAGTATACTGACCTGTTTAAAGATCACAGATCGGCAGAAGCTTGGCTCCCATCAACAATCTATCTGAACCAATACGAAGACAGCAATTGGAGCCCAATAGCTAATTTCGAAGAAGACTTAGATTTAAGCACTGCATCAACAGGAGGAAGCTTTTCATCCGAAAATCTATCTGTATGGAAAGAAAAACTTGTAGGCATGAAATGGGGTGACAAAGGCACGCGAGCGGTACATATTGGTTGGGATTCTTTGGCTTATGAAGCAGAAATTGCACGCTTTCAATTTGATCTGCCAAATAATCTTGATTTGTCAGAAAATGGCATGCTTACTTTCGAATTATCTGAAGGCAATGGAAGTACCTATCCAGATAAAGAAAGAGATGAAAAGCTAAAAGAAAATAAAAACTCAAATGAAAATAGTGAGGGAGAAAATAATGAGGAATTCGATGAAGAGGATGAAGGCGAGGATGAGGATGAGGATGATGAAAAGAAAGCCGAAGAGCCAATCGATTTTTCAATTGAGTTTAAAGATCGTAATGGAAAGACAGGTGTGATAAAGTTGAGTGATTACAGTTATCTGCAAAGACAACTAACGGTAGATGTGCTTAAAAACAAAAGCTTACAATCTACTAAAAGATCAGAAGCAGTATATAACACCTTCTTTTACAACTTAAAAAAGCTTCCAATTGACAGTCCTGGTTTTGAATGGAACAACATTGTTAGAATGAGTTTTGTTTTTGATCAAAGTAAAAAAGGACTCATAATTTTAGACAACATCGCTGTTTCTAATTGAGAAGAAAAATTTCTGATCAATTCATCTACAATTACTATTAAGTCTTTGGTAGGGTGAATTCATGTAAACGGGTATAATAAACAACTGAGACCCTTAAGATCATGAAACCTCCATATTCTACTTATCTAAAAAGTGAAAGCAGTTGGGCCAAATTCTTAGATTTTTGCAGTGGCCTTTTATTAAAGACTTTATCCCCTTTCAAAATGGGCGATATTATTGAGATGAATGGAAGTCTTGGGACTGTTGTCCACAAAGGAACTTTTGTATTCAAAATCAAGACTTCAGATGACAAAACGTTGAGTTTTTCAAATAGAAGAGTTTACACGCAGGGTGTAAATAACCTAACTGCCAAAAATATGGTTAGGCTAGATTTCAATATTGAAGTGGCTTATGATGCCAATATGAAAGAAGTTAAAAAGGTCCTCTTTAGTATTTTAGAAAACAACAAACTAATACTAAACTCACCTTCTCCGAAGATATCAATTGCAAAGCTTCACAACGAATTCATTGATCTCACTTTGAGTCCTTGGTGTGAACCAGATAATTATTGGAAGGCTTACAATGCGCTGAAAATTCAAATCCGTGAAAAATTAGCGTCAAACGATGTCCCTTCTAGACAAATCCAATTTAGTCCAGTTGAATTAAGGAAAGTCATTTAATTCTACCCTTTATTATCTTCCATAAACAGATATATTTGTTTATGGAAATTTTGTGGTTAGTAGCAGGGGTACTTTTGGGAGGCATAGCTTTTTGGTTCATGGCAAAAAGCAAATTTCAAAATCCATCAGGTTCGGAAGATATAACAGACCTAAAAACTGCTTTAACCTTAGCTGAAGAAAGGAAGCTAATGATGGAAGCTGAACTCTCTGAAATTAAACCAGAATTGGCTACAGAAAGAGAGAAAGTCATTACCACTAGTAATCTGCTTTCTAGAAAGGAAGTAGAGTACACCAACCTCGAAAAACGCCTTGCAGAACAAAAAATTGACCTTGAGAATTTGAATGAGAAATTTGCTCACGAATTCAAAAACTTAGCCAATGAGATTTTTGAAGAAAAAAGCAAAAAATTCACTGATCAGAATAAGACGAACATAGCCGAAATACTTTCTCCTTTAAAGGAACGAATAACAGAGTTTCAAAAGAAGGTTGAGGATACAAACAAAGATGGAGCAGAAAGAAACGCCTCACTCATTCAACAAATCAAACACCTTAGTGAACTTAATAAACAAATTACGAAGGAGGCAGAAAACCTTACCAAGGCATTAAAAGGTGATTCGAAAACTCAAGGTAATTGGGGTGAAGTAGTTTTGGAAAGAATACTTGAAAAATCTGGGCTCGAAAAAGGAAGAGAATACGAAACGCAAGTTTCAGAGACATCTGAAGAAGGAAAGCGATTCCAGCCTGATGTTGTAGTTAAGCTTCCTGATAATAAAAACATCATTATTGATTCCAAGGTGTCTTTAGTCGCTTATGAAAGGTGCGCAAATTCTGATAACGAAGCTGATCAATTGGCCAACTTAAAGCTCCATATCAGTTCTATTCGGGCCCATATTAAAGGATTAAGCGACAAAAACTATCAAAACTTATATGGTATTGATGGCCTTGATTTTGTCTTACTCTTTATTCCAATAGAGCCCGCTTTTACCTTGGCGGTTCAAAAAGATCCTGAATTGTTCAATGATGCCTATGCTAAAAATATTGTGATCGTGAGCCCGACAACACTCATTGCGACTTTAAGAACGATTTCATCAATATGGAAGCAAGAATATCAGAATAAAAATGCGATTGAAATTGCCCGACAGAGTGGTTCACTCTATGATAAATTTGTTGCTTTCACTGAGGACCTGCTTAAGGTTGGCGATAACTTAAAGACGACCAAAAATAACTATGATGCTGCAATGAATAAGTTGTCTGACGGTACAGGCAATCTAATAAAAAGGTCCGAAGACATTAAAAAACTAGGCGCTAAGGCAAGCAAGCAAATTGATTCGAGATTACTGGAAAGATCAGCTTCTAGTGATGCTCAATCAATACTTCAGTCAAAGCCATAGATTCTTTACCCTAATCAAGTTTCCATCCATTCCTTTTCCTCGCCTTTAAGTTGGAAAAACTTAATAAAGTAATTGGAACTTGGTCTGTTGGCCGTGATCAGCACTAAAAAAACGGTGAAAAACATAACATAAAACATGTCTCCTTTGACATAAAGTCCATATGCTGCGATCAAGGCTCCGATGGCCCACATTACATTTCTCCACAAAATTGCTTTACCCAAACTTCTAAGTTTAACATCGATTGCTTTAACCTTTTTAAGAGAATCCAATGCAGTACTTTTCCATTTTACTAAAGTTCTGGAAAGCACATAAAAAATACCGATCAGCATTGCTCCGTGAAACATTAAATCTGGATCATCCCAAAAGCTAGTTTTTAATGCTCCGGAACTTTCTCTATCCAAAAACACCCATCCGAAAAAAGTCAAAGGAGCAACTAAGGCTAAATAAACTAATGACTCCAACCGTTTCAAATATGAGCGTTGATCAAATTCCGGATTTTCAAGATTCATATAATTAGTTTTGGTGGCAACCCTATTTGCTAACGAACGTTAGTTTGATTAATTTTGTAATAATGGAAACGCTCGTAAAGAAAGGTAGAAAACAACAGATAGAAGAAAAAGCTACTCAACTTTTTCAAGAAAAAGGATACGCGGCAACATCTATGAGAGATTTAGCACAAGTGCTGGGAATAGAAGCTGCAAGTCTTTATTCTCATATTAAATCTAAGGAAGAAATTCTACAAAAGACATGTTTTCTAATGGCAGAAGAATTTTTTACCGCATGGTCTGCTGTAGAAAGCGAAAACACTAATATGGCTACCAAAATGAAAACAGCCATGATAGCTCATGTGAAGGTAGTCACCAAAAACACCGCAGCTTCTGCCGTCTTCTTTAATGAATGGAGGCATTTAAGTGAGCCTTATTTAAGCGATTTCCTGTTCATGCGTGAAGATTATGAAGGCAGATTCATGCAAATTATTTTGGATGGTATGTCATCAGGTGAATTCAAGGAAGTTGACAAAAAATTTATGATGCTTACAATTCTTTCTTCACTGAATTGGACGCACAATTGGTACAAATCAAATGGTAATCTTTCACCGGAGGAAATTGGTGAAAGATTAGCTAACTTATTGTTGAACGGACTTAAAAATTAATACAAATGTACGGAGGCGGAAATGTATTTGAATCAATGAAGGCTACAGCCCTTGCTGATGAAGACCCAATAAAACTGGCTGAATTTGAGGCAAGAATTGATCGTGGTGAAAAAATTGAACCAAAAGATTGGATGCCTCAGCTGTATAGAAAGCAATTGATCAGAATGATCGAACAGCATGCACATTCAGAGATTATAGGTGCCTTACCAGAAGGTACCTGGATCACTAGAGCCCCTGGATTTAAAAGGAAAATGGCGCTAATGGCCAAAGTTCAAGATGAAGTTGGGCACGGGCAATTATTATACAGTGCTGCCGAAACATTAGGAAAATCAAGAGAACAAATGTTGGATGACCTGGTTTCTGGTAAATCTAAATATTCTAACATATTTAACTATCCTGCTTTTACTTGGGCAGACTCCTGCTTTATATCCTGGTTAGTAGATGCTGGTGCAATCGTCAATCAAGTTGCAAATTCAAAAGGCAGCTATGGTCCCTATTGTAGGGCCCTTGAAAGGATCTGTGCTGAGGAAGCATTTCACCTGAAATATGGGCATCATTGTGTTATTCATTTAGCCACAGGCACAAAAATACAGCAAGAAATGATGCAAGAAGCGGTTACAAGATGGTGGCCTCCGATGATGCACTTCTTTGGACCTTCAGACAAAATTTCCGTCCACTCAGAAATACTGATGAAGTGGAAAGTAAAAATGGCTTCAAATGACGAATGTCGACAGCAATTTCTTGACATGTACGTACCAAAAATATGGGAACTTGGTCTTAAGCTTCCTGATGACAGCTTGCGTAAAAATACTGAAACGGGACAGTGGGAATTCACTGAGCCAGATTGGGAAGAATTTAAACGCGTAATAAATGGTGATGGACCTTGTAACGAAGAGCGACTTGCCGTTAGAAGGATTGCCGAAGAAAGAGGTCGTTGGGTTCGCAAGGCGTTACTTGCTCCAGATGCCAAATATGTCGCACCATTAGCTTAAGCAGAGATGTCATTAAAATCACTTGACCCACGAGTAGGCCGTCTTCACATTTCAGAGCAAGAAGACAATGATAAAACTCAGAAAGGAGCACTAGACCAATTTGAAACGTATGAGGCTTTTGTACAAGTCAAAGAAGGTAAATCCTTAGATCATGTTGGATCTGTTCATGCGCCAAATGAAGAAATGGCTTTCCTTTTCGCCAAAGAACAATATACCAGGCGTGGAATGTATTGTAATACATTATGTATCGTGAAAACCGAAAACATAATGATGTCGGAATTTAGTGACAATAAAATATCTGTTTACGACTCCGTAACTGTTAATCCTACAGGGATTATAACTGAGGAATTTGAAATATTCCATATGTTCAAAAGAGGCAAACATCATCGATTTATTGGGACTGTAAACGCCTTAAATTTTGAAGATGCAATGGCCAATTCAAAAGTGTTTTACCCTAGTGAAAAACCTGTTTATAACGTTTGGGTAGTTAACGCGAAACATATGTTGACTTCTGATGATGATGACAGAGACATTTGGGATACACTCAAAGAAAAGCAGTACCGAGAAGCCATAGATTACAAAGGCCAAGATATAATTAAGGCTTACAAAGAAAAAATAGCACCAGACTAAAATCTTCCTCAAATGAATACAGAAGCAATAAAGGATTTACTTTATAAAATTGCAGATGATCAACTGATCCTTGGACATAGGAATTCTGAATGGACTGGTTTTGGTCCCTTGTTGGAAGAAGATATTGCATTTTCTTCTATGGCTCAGGACAAAGTAGGTCAGAGCTGGCAATTCTATAAAATCTTAAATGAATTGGGTGAATCCGAACCTGATACATTGGCTTTTATGCGTAATGCAGAACAATTTCATAATTGTCAGCTTACAGAATTACCCAATGGGGAATATGATTTTAGCCTTATACGTCATTTCCTTTTTGACACGGCAGAATTGATCCGATTCAACATGCTATCTGAATCTAGTTATGAACCGATAGCTTTATTGTCTAAAAAAATCAAAGGAGAGGTAAAATACCACACCATGCACGCCAATATCTGGATCAAACAACTAGGATCGGCAACGGAAGAAAGTATCTCAAGGCTACAAAAATCTCTAGATTATGCAATGCCTTATGCTTTAGGCATATTCGAAGCTTCAAAATTTGAGGCAACATTAAAACAAGATGGTGTATTTGAAGGAGAAGTTGTCTTAAAGACAACATGGTTGGCACAGGTTGCTGGAATTTTGGAACAAACAGAACTTACGATGCCATCTATTGATCAGGTACAACCCCTAGTTGGTGGGAGATATGGAAACCATACAGATCATCTTCAACCCTTATTAGATGAGATGTCTGAAGTATTTCAGGTAGATCCTTCTGCCGATTGGTAATTCATTATCAACGAAAAATTGACTGAGTCAAAAAACATATCACCAGAGGAAATCAAGGCATGGCTTGAAGAAGTCAAGGACCCTGAGATTCCTGTACTTTCACTTAACGATCTTGGCGTTATCACTGGTATTGATATTAACGAAACTGGAAAAGTGACGGTGGATATGACCCCCACTTTTGCTGGCTGCCCTGCCATGGATGTCATGCAAAAAGACGTAGAGTCTGTTTTGCAAAAGAAAGGCATTGAAGATTTCGAAGTAATACTTTCGTTTAAAACGCAATGGAATTCAAATATGATTTCTGAACGAGGTAGAAAAGCTCTGAAAAAATTTGGCTTGGCACCTCCACCAAAACACAATTTAATTATAGATATCGAATTAATAGAACATGCCAAATGCCCTCTTTGTGACGGTGAAAACACAGAAATGAAAACCCCTTTTGGACCTGCCCTCTGTAGGTCTATGCATTATTGTCATGATTGCCTTCAAGCATTTGAGCAATTTAAGCCCCTTTAAATAGTAGTCCATTTATTTTTTAATAGAAAATTGCTAGCTTCTTGGATGAAACAGCTCGTCAAAATTTGTGCTCCAATAATTCTACTCTTTACCGTAGGCTGCCAAACTCCAGAGAATAATTTTCAAAATGACATTAGTGAAGGCCCTACTCCATGGAGCGTCACAGACTTCAATAATAATGAAGATCAATTCACTTTTGCTATAATATCAGATTTGAATGGTGGTGAGCGAGAAGGGATTTTTAGTGTAGCTGTTGAACAAACAAATTTATTCAATCCGGCATTTGTTTTAAGTGTTGGGGATTTAATCGATGGCGGAACAGAAGACAAAGCCCAACTTCAGAAAGAATGGGAAAGTTTCGATGATCGTGCCTCTAAACTCAATGCCCCTTTTTTCCATTTAGGCGGGAACCATGACCTGACCAATGTGGTGATGCGTGACTTTTGGAATGACAGGTACGGACCTACTTATTATCATTTTCGATATAAAAACATTCTTTTTCTGATGATGGATTCTGAAAATTATGAAACCAAACGCATGCAGGAGATCTATCTTGCCAGGGCGAAGGCCTTAGCCATTTTAGATGGCGATCATCCTGAAGATTATCAGAAATCAGAATACTTTGCAATGGACGAGCGAAATACTGGTGAAATTTCTGATGCACAAAATGCATATTTTGAAAAAGTAATTGATGCCAATCCTTATGTTGAATGGACTTTTGTATTAATGCACAAACCTGTATGGCTTCGAAAAACTGGAAGAAATTTAAGTCGAATAGAAACGGCTCTAGCAAACCGAAAGCATACAATAATCAACGGACATCGTCATTCCTATGCACATGAAGTAAGGAACAATAGCGATTATATCATGCTTGGTACGACTGGCGGATCACAAAACGCAGCGAACGCTGGTGCTTATGACCATATCACATTGGTAACGATGAAAAAAGGGCAAGAACCATCGTGGGTGAACTTAAAAATGGCTGGGATTTTAGACAAAACTGGGAAGATCCCCGTAGGTGGCGATTCCCTTCAATATGAGCAAGTTAGAAAATAAGGAGTCGTACAACACTTACCAACCAAAAAAGTAGATCAAGGCATCATCAACTAGTGGGTTCCAATTTTCCCAATTATGCCCTTTTGCTACTTCCACATATTCAAAATCGTATCCCTTTGACTCTAGTGTCTTTTTAAGTTCCCTTGCATGCGCTTCTGTATCATTTACAGTTCCGGTACTCAAGAATATTTTTAAGGGCAGTTTCTCTTGATCTATGTACATCTCGTGAATATCAGCAACAGGCCGAAGTGCAGGCGGCTGTATTCCCAACATATAAAATGTATCAGAGGCTTTAGCTCCAAAAAAAGTAGCGTTCAGTCCACCAAAAGACATGCCCATTATTGCTCTACTTTTTTGTCTCGCTCCTGCCTTATAGTGTTTTTCGATTTTTGGAAGTAATTCATTTTTAAAAAATCCAACGTATTTCTCGTTTCCCAAAAATTGAGCGTTACGTCTGTTATTATCCAAATTATCCGGATCACGATTGTCAACAAACACGGCAATCACCGGCTTCATCTTTTTTTCTAATACAAGTCTGTCTATTTTCTTAGGAACATCTCCTCCTTCTAAATACCATTGACCATCAGTGAAATAAATAACAGGAAGATTTGATAATTGGTCATAACCAGCGGGTGTATATACGCGGTATTGAAGGTTATAACCTAAAACCTTACTTGAAATGACCTGATTGTCACTTAATACACTGCTGTCTTTCACAGGTGCATCATGGACTTGAAAGGCATAAAAAAGAGTAATAAAGGCAATCAAAAACTTTCCCATAGTCAGGATACGTTTGTAAGGCAGTCTAGTTTAGACTTCACCGTTTCTCCCAATAGGAATTCAAATAATTCTCTTGAGAATCGGTAAAGTTCTGAATCAATTTAAAGCCTGACTTTTCAGCAAATTCCTGAATCATTTTATAGGAATATTTCTGCGATATCTCAGTGTGAATAGCCTCCCAAGCATTAAAATGAAATTCTTTCTCCAGTCCTTCTATGAAAACACGTTGATCAATAGTGCTGACTAAATGACTCTTAGTTTCTCCAGTAATTGGATTATAAGTTGGTACATGTCGGAAAGAATTCAAGTTGAAATTTGCCCCAAGCTCATTGTTAATACGGGTCAATAAGTTCTTATTGAAATTTCTTGTCACGCCCTTTTTATCATTATAAGCCTTCAGAATGACATCAGGATCTTTCATTAAATCGAATCCGATAAAAAGACCATCACCAACCGACAAACTACTCGAAAGTTTCTGTAAAAACTCCAGTGCTTCGTCATTGTTAAAGTTTCCAATATTTGAGCCTAGAACCAGCACCACTTCTCTAGAACTGCCTTTTTGATTTATTTTAGCCAATGCCTCAAAATAGTCACCATGGACAACTTCAACTTTAAGCTTAGGAATGTTAGCTCTTAAGTCATTTGATAACTGAGTCAGTACGTTAGATGAAATATCTATTGGGCTGTAGGTAAAATCGACTCCCGCATCAACAAAATGGTTAAGCAACACTTTGGTCTTTAAACCATCGCCAGCTCCCAATTCAATCATTTTGAAAGGTGCTGCCTTCTTATAAAATTGGGCTAAAATTTCCTGTTTTTGAGTTTGCAATATTTCATGCTCACTTTTAGTTAAATAATACTCTTCCAAGTTCATTATTTCTTGAAAAAGCTCATCCCCCCTTTTATCGTAAAAATATTTAGAGGACAGTGTTTTAGGAAAAGACTCAAGCCCTTTCTTTACATCCTGTGCAAATACTGCGTTTTTTATTTTGACCGTTTTTAACATGCTCTAAAAATTTTCTGCTAATCGAATACCTGTGAATTGCCATCGCAAATGTGGATGAAAAAAATTCCTATAAGTAGATCTGATATGGTCCTTAGGAGTAGCTAAAGACCCACCTCTTAGCACCATTTGATTTACCATAAACTTACCATTGTACTCTCCTAAAGCCCCTTCAGCCTTTTCATAAAACGGATAAGGTAAATAGGCACTATTAGTCCATTCCCAGACATCACCATAAAACTGTGTGTGATTTCCTTTACGCGGCATTGGCCTAAAATTTTTCTTCTCAACAAAATTAGCTTCCTCTGGTATTTGAGGTTCAAAGGTTTTACAGGCCACCTCCCACTCAAATTCTGTTGGTAAACGTTTACCTTTCCACTTAGCAAAAGCATCAGCCTCATAAAAATTAATATGCGTAATTGGCTCATCCAAATTAATTTCTTCTAATCCGGCCAGAGTATAATATTGCCATTTATTATCTTTTTCAATCCAGTAGAATGGTGCTCTTGCTTCCTCTTTTTTCACCCATTCCCAACCTTCCATTAACCAATGACTAAAATCTTGGTACCCACCATCGTTTATAAATTCAAGGTATTCACCAGCAGTAATCAGCCTATCTAAAATCCGATAACGATGTAGAAACACACTATGTGCACCTAATTCATTATCAAAGCTAAATGCTGCACCATCATGTCCTATTTGATATTTTCCTTCCTCAATCTCAAGGTAATTCTCCTCTAAATTGGGCTCATAAATTTCGCCATGAAAGGATTTATAAGTTGGGAAAAGTGGGTTGATTCCTAGAATATGCTTGAGGTCATAAACAAGCAATTCTTGATGCTGCTGTTCATGATTCATTCCGATAGTTAACGCCTCTTCTACAAATTCAGATACTTTGTGATCACCAGACAAAAAATAGCCCATATGCTCATCCACGTACTTCCTATAGGCCTTTACTTCGTTTACCCAAGGACGTGAAAGCAACCCTCGATTCGCTCTTTGCCAACGTTCACCCTCATGTTCGTAATAACTGTTAAATAAGAAGTGATAATCATCATCGAACAACTTATAATCTGGTAAGTTGTTCTTCAAAACAAAATTTTCAAAAAACCAGGTTGTATGTCCTAAATGCCATTTGGGTGGGCTTACATCAACAACAGGTTGAACCACATAATCTTCAGCTTGCAAGGGCTCACAAATCTCTTCTGTATGATTTCGTATATGCAGGTACTTAAAAAGTAATTGACTCAAATTAGATAGTACTGCTTGATCCAGTGTGGCTTTCATAGGGTTTTGGTCAGTAATGTCTTGGCAATTACACCAAACTAAATTAAAAAATGTTTGGCATTTAGGCCAATTTATTGACCCAAATAGAAAAGTTAAATCGCATTTCAACTTTTCTATTTTACTAACCAACAAAGTTCGAAAAATGTTCCTACCCAATTTCAATTACCACATCGTCTGTCAAAGGATGACTTACACATGGTAAAACAAAACCTTCAGCCATCTCAGCTTCTGAGAGTCCTTCATCTTCATCCATTTGCACTTTTCCAGAAACACATTTGCCACGACAGGCTGTGCAAAGACCACTTTGACAAGAAAAAGGTAAATCAATATCTTCATCCAACCCTCTTTCAAGAATGGTCTCATCTGGAGCTACAGTAATTTTGAATTCCTCATCATCATAAATCAAAGTCACCTCTCTTGCGATGATTTCATTACTATCGGTTGATTCATTAACCTCTTTCTTTTCATGGGCAGAAGTAAAGCTTTCCTTATAAACTTTCGAATCTTCAATCCCTAATGATGCCAAAACTTCTATAACAACATCCATCATAGGAGCAGGGCCACAAGTAAAAAATTCAGTAGCTGAGGCTGGTAATTGAGGTAGTTTAGTTAATGCGTTTTCAATAATTTCTTTGGTGACATAACCTTCATATGACTCAATTTCATCTGAAGTATTTTCGAGCACATGTAATAAATTAAACCTGTCTCCATACTTAGTTATTAATTCCTCCAGTGATGATTTGAATATGATAGAATTAATATTTCTATTGGCATAGACCAAAGAAACCTTAGAATCAGGTTCTTGATCAAGTGCGGATTTGACAATTGAAATTAGCGGAGTAATGCCACTACCTCCACCAAACAATATTATATGCCTTTTATTTTTGGGATCAAAATCAGTATTGAAATTACCTATCGGAGGCATCAATTTTAATGTATTACCCGCTTTCAAATTATCGTTCAAGTAATTCGACATTAAGCCTCCCTCTACCCTTTTAACGGTAACAGCAAGATCGTCATCAGTAAAAGGTGATGAACAAAGAGAATATGCCCTGCGTTCTTCACTTCCATTGATATTTGCAACAATGGTCAAAAACTGACCTGATTTGTAGCTCACACTCTCATCAGCTGGCTGATCAAAATGAATACTTATTGCATCCTCGGTTTCATTAACAACCTCATTAACATGCAGTGAAATGAATTGTGATTGTGCTTTAGCACTGCCACCTTCTTGTTTCTTCTTTTTGAATAATCCGAAAGCCATATCTCTTATTTCTTCTCTTCTAACAGTGTTCCCAACCAAAACGATCCATTGTAACAATAATCGCTCTATCTGGCCCTAACATTGGGCAAAATTAACAATCAAAAACGACTCTGAGAAGCTTTAAGAAAATAAACAACGCATCAAGAATACTTTCGTGACACTAGAATGAACTGAGCCCAATTTTGTATCTTTGGGCTTTGTCATTTTAAGGTCCGATTTATGAATTTAAATGCACTTACAGCCATTTCCCCAATAGATGGAAGATATAGAAGAGTAACATCAAAATTGGGTGAATATTTTTCAGAATTTGCGCTGATCAAGTACCGTGTCGAAGTTGAGGTTGAATACTTCATCGCACTTTGTGAATTACCCCTTCCCCAATTAAATGGTGTAAGTGAAAACAGCTTTGATGCTTTAAGAGATCTTTACAATTCCTTTTCCGAAGCAGATGCCCAATCCATCAAAGAAATTGAGAAAACCACCAACCATGATGTGAAGGCTGTTGAGTATTTTCTTAAGGACAAATTTGACAACATTGGATTGTCTGAGTTTAAAGAGTTTATCCATTTTGGATTGACATCTCAAGACATCAACAATACATCCGTTCCTCTTTCAATTAAAAGAGGTTTACATGAGGAGATTGAGCCAATGCTCCTTGAAGTGAATGCATTGATTAAAAATATGGGAGCAACTTGGAAGGACATTGCGATGTTGGCCAAGACTCATGGGCAGCCGGCCTCTCCAACACGACTAGGTAAAGAAATGGAAGTTTTTAGCACTAGAATTGATGAGCAATTGATTTCTCTTGGTGAAATACCTTTTGCAGCAAAATTCGGTGGAGCAACCGGGAATTTTAATGCCCATCATGTTGCTTATCCAAATCAAGACTGGATCGCCTTTGGAAATCATTTTGTAAGTGAATATTTAGGCCTAAAAAGAAGTCACCCAACGACACAAATTGAGCATTACGATCATCTTGCTGCCTTGTTTGATAACTTAAAAAGGATCAATACAATTTTAATAGACTTTTCAAGAGACGTATGGCAATATGTTTCAATGAACTATTTCAAGCAAAAAATTAAAGCAGGTGAGATTGGTTCTTCTGCAATGCCGCATAAAGTAAACCCTATTGACTTCGAAAATGCAGAAGGAAACTTGGGGATGGCTAACGCCATTTTTGAGCACTTATCTGCTAAACTTCCGATTTCTAGATTACAAAGAGACCTAACTGATTCTACTGTTTTAAGAAATGTAGGAGTGCCTCTCGGGCATATGCTTATTGCTTTGAGATCATTAGAAAAAGGGATCAACAAATTAGAACTTAATCAATCTGCTATCGATGCTGATTTGGAAGATAACTGGGCTGTAGTTGCTGAAGCCATCCAAACTATATTAAGAAGAGAAGGCTTTCCAAAACCTTATGAAGCATTAAAAGGCTTGACGAGAAAAAATGAAAAAGTGACTGCGAAAACAATCAAGGAGTTCATTGAAACACTTGACGTTTCTGAAGCCATCAAATCTGAATTAAGAGTGATTACGCCTTTTAATTTTACAGGCGTTTAGCTGCAAATTATTTTTTAATTACGGTATAACTATTTCGCCCTAAGCCTGGAGTCCCATTCAACGAGATGCCTTCTACTTTAAGGTCAATAGTAGTTGCTAAATCAGCATTAAAAAAAGTGAATTGAGCCTCCCCATTCTCATCTGTTTCAATTAAGGGTTGCCAGTGCACCAACACACGATTGTCTGGAATTTCATGCTCAGGCTTATATGGGAAATACTTTGGCCCGTGATAGACACGTGATTTGTAATAACCTCCGAGAAGTTCATTCACCCTTTTATCACCTATTGCCCTAAAATATTCTACCATGCTCTCTTGATCTCTTGTATAAAAAGCAATGATCTCAGGTTATGGTATTCCTGGATTCGTTGTCCATTTGGTCACTTCCAAGTAACTCAAATAAGTTTCCACTTTCAATATGAATCGTGCAGGGATACTTCTGATACGAGCAAGATTTGAAGGGATTCCATCTAGCAAGATCAGCGGATTTGAGTTTCTATTCACAGAAAGTCCCATGATTTGTCCCGCGGATGTGGAGACTTTTACCCCCGGCATCTGATATTTAATGACTTCGAGTGCGTTTGCAGCATATTTGGCTCTAAAGGCATCATCGATCAGGTTAAATTCCTCAAACTCTTTTTGATCCTTTTTACCAACTTTGTTTCCTTGCACGACAAATTCCCCCAAGTCCCTTACTTCATCGTCAGTGTCATACAAAGACTTTATGTATTCGCGTTCAATACTTTTTTCAAGGTTCTCAGCCAAAATAGCCTTTTCAATGTTATCAGAAATGATGCTTTGAGTCTTACCAATTTTCGGGAATGAAATGGAGGAAGTATCTAATTCAACATATAAGCCCTTCTTTCCTTTTTTTGTTTTCCCCTCTAGAAAGCTATCCTCTCCTCCAAAATAATTAAGCCCTCATAAAACAAAAAACCCCTCTTCAAAAGAGCGCGTACTTGCCATGGTCGAAACCGAATTAAAAGTACCCATATGAGTTACTTCCCCTTTTGAAACAGGCTTGCCACCTTGACTTGTGAGTAACCTGCCCTGGAGTGTGATTCCTTGTTCACCACCATACTCCTGATTTGTAAAATTCCCTGCAACAATCTTTTTCCAATCAAATATTCTCCACCCATGAGTCATCAATACAAGGTCCAATTCATGCCTCAACCCATCATCTGTACCAGTAAAAAATCTACCTGCATTGTGGATGTACCCTTTAATGTCACTTGTGAGTAAAATGTTACTCAGTATGTTCTCCTCAGTGTATTCTGTGTTGATCTGGGCCGAGTCTAATGTCGTCATTGAAAAGATTCCTTGAACAGGTTTAGAATCCTTATCAGCCACTTTGATTATAACAGTTGTGGAATCTCGAGTACTGTATTCAGCCCTGTCTGTCTCAATGCTAATACTCAGGTTATCATTAGCGTTATAAAAAAACAACCGCTCTGATACTGGCTGCCATCGCTCGTTAAATAGCGTAACATGATTTACACCCGTTACAAAATCTGTAGTCGGAATATCATGCTTAGCCATGTCACTCTTAAACTCAATTTGGCCAGCATAAGTAATGACTCCTCTGGTATGAACTATAAGGTACATTTTATGGCCATCTCCAGTCGCTTTGTTGGTCCCAATTGTAACCTCCACACTTTTCTTTTCACCCAATGCATCTACCATAAGGTTATACCCAAGACGTTTTGCTTCAGGTAAAAAATATTTATCTGAAGTACCATCAACCTTTGCATGGTATTGATTGGAATAATGAGGCTGAATATTAAATGAAGCAATTCCATCAACGTTAGTCTCGAAAACGGCAACTTCCTCTTCGTTTTGATCAAAAACTTTCCCTTTTCTGAAGGCGCCTAATACCTTCTCCGAATTGACTTTAACAGCCACTCTCGAAACCACATCACTAATAAGATCACCTCCCTCTGGATAAAATTGGATCTCCAATGGTGAATCATCATTTGTATTTGGAAGATTATCTTGAATAGGATCAACGATTGCTATTTTCTTATTGAAGAAAAAATCTTGATCAAAATTACGCATCCAGTTACTGTAGGCCCTAATCGTATAGTTTCCGCTAGCCAATCTTGCCCGTAGATTAAAGTCCCCGTTAACCACACCGTTCTCAGCTATTAATATTAATCTTTTAACTAGTTCTTCCTGAGGGCCAACAAGTTCTACATAAATTTTCTTACTCAATAAGCTCGGTTCATGCATCGAACCAGCAACCACATAAGCTTGGAACCAAATATCCTCTCCAGAATAATAATAGGGTTTGTCGAAATGAAGGTAAATTTTTTCTTGGGGGGATTCGCGGTTAAACCTCTCGAGGTTTGTCACAAGGTCATCAATTGAATAATACTTCTCTAAAACGAAACTTGTACTTATAAGTAGTAATGTAGCGACCAAAAAAATATACCTGCCTTTACTCATGGGCTACATATTCAAAATCGGAAAATATCATAAAAAAATAACAACTCGGATAAGAAGGTACCTTATAGCTTGGCGTTAATTCTGACTCAATACTACATAAAAAAAGAGCTGAATCCTTCAGCCCTTAATTCTTTCAAAATTTATACCAAGCTCTAATCTATCGCATAGTTTCAGCGAAGGAATAGCAGTCTTAATTTATTTACTTTCTTTTATGATCGCAGTATCCGTTTTTGGATCGTACTCCAACAAAGGATTATATAATAATACTCTATTCTGAAAATCATATAAGGTCAAAGTCCTTAACTCATAATAAGCATCCCAGTATTGCCTAAGTGCTCCTATATACCCTCGAATAGAAGCATCCTTACTAATCCTTGCATTTGATAAATCAAGGATATCAACCTTTCCAGCCAAGTACCTACTATTAGAAATATCAAACCTTTTTAAAGCAATCTCCTGACGTTTCAAAGCGATATCAATTGCGTTTCTGATCTGCGAAAAGTTTCTCACCGCATTTGAAATTTCCTGCTCGAAATTCACTAAGTCGTTTTGATTAGAAAAATCATTAAATTTCTGTTGTTCTCTAGCCACATTCATTCTTGCATTATTCCTACCACCATCCAGAATCGGAATCGCAAAATTCAATCGAAATGTGCCACCGGCCGCATTATTAATCGGATCATAAACTCCATCAAGAGAATTAGTTTGGGCTGAATTGTAACCAAAAGAAGCAGAAATATTCGCATTAAATCGTTGTGAACGTGCTTGATCAATTGCCCGTGCAGATTGCAATCTTCTTAATTCAAAATCAAGATAATCCCCCCTATTTTCCTTCGCTTGTATCAATGCAGTTTCATAATCTATAACAAAGTCAGGAGTTTCAGTTGGTGGTACTAATTCCAATTCCACTTGATCATTTAATCCTATAAAATTCCTTAAATCTAATGACCGTGACTGCACATCAAGTTGTGCCTGCTGCGCCTCCGCTTGTGCTGCTAATAGATCAGCCTCAGTCTGAAGTAGTTTGTCCTCAGTAGTGGTACCAATATTATAACGACCCGCTTCAATTCTATTAACAGTATCGTTAGATGCTTCATTCTGCAAGGCAATTTCTAGGTTCTTTTGTTGATCCAATAATTGAAAAAATAAAACTGCTGCTGTTCTTGAAGCACTTTCTAAGTCCTGAACATATTCTCTTTTAGATTGTTCATATGTCAAAGGCTCAATCTGCTTATCCCATTTGTATTGATTTACAGAAAACAAGGGTTGGCTAATCGTTACACCAAATGGATCTCCTTGAAAATTTGAAACATCACCTTCGTAATCCTCAAACCTCGCCAAATTAGTTTCTAAAGCGATAGTTGTGTTAGTCCATGGAATGACTTGCTCCAAACCTAAGCCCAAATCGGCTGAAGCTTGATTTACACTTCTAAAAGAAACTGTACCATCTGGCTGGGTTACCGGGATAGACCTATTTGTATAATTGGGCAAATTACCACGCAATAATAACTGAGGCCTTAAGCCCGATTTATAAACCTGGAAATCCCAATAACGCCTGTTCCTTAAAGTCTCTGCCAATTTAGCAGACCTTGAATTATCTTTTGCTAACTGTACAACTTCATCCAGCGTAAGCGTTCTTTTTTCCTGCGAGAAACCTGCTCCAGCAGTCACTATTACGACCAGTAATACTAAAATTAATCTTTTCATTGTTTTTGAGCTTTGATTTTATTCGTGTCTTAATGAAGTAATTGGATCTTGTTCCGCTGCCCTTTTTGCAGGAGTTATGCCGAAAACCAAACCAACGGTTGCAGCCACACCAAATGATAGCAAAATAGAAGAGAAACTAATACTTGTAGGAAAGTCTGCTAAGCTGGAAACAGCATATGCTAGGCCTATTCCTAAGATTACCCCTATCAGGCCACCAGATACCGAAATCACGACCGCCTCAAACAGGAATTGATAAATAATATCAGTTTTCTTAGCACCGATGGACAAACGCAAGCCAATTTCTTTGATCCTTTCCATTACAGAGGCCAACATGATATTCATAATACCAATACCACCAACGAGCAAGGAAATTGCCGCAATAGCCGCCAAAACTATATTGAAAATGTTTTGTGTCCGTTGTTGTTGCTTCAATAAAAGTTCTGGAATAGTTATCTCGTAATCAACCACTCCAAAATGCCTTCTTTCAAGCATTCTTGCAATTACATCAGCAGTAGGATTCAGTTTTTCAGACTCGTTCACCTGAACAACAAGTCTATCAATCTGATGATAATTTGAAGGCGGAGCATCATCATCATCATCACCACTAGACCCACCAATTTGAATAGTCGTTCTTCCCATTTGCATCGTGGTACCGAAATCTTTCTTAATACCTGATCCGGTCACTAGATCCCTATTAATGTACCTAATTAGGACTGTCTGAATTGGAGCGTAAACATCCATATTGTAATCCCTAATACCTAGATTAGCTATGGCTTGTTCTGAGATATACCTTTCTTTCAAAATTCCAACAACCTCAAGCCATTGACTTCCAACTTTAATAAGTTTACCGATAGGGTTTTCTCTTGGGAAAAATTTGGTTTGAATGCCTTTACCAATTACACATACCGGAGCCCCAACTCTTAATTGTTGCTCAGAGAATGTTTTGCCTTCTTGAAGCTCAAAATTGGCTACTTCAAAATAGGCAGGTTCTACACCTACTAACTTTGAAGACTTTCTCAAACCATTCTTGATGATATAAGTCTCTAGTAAAATTTCAGGACTCAACTTTTGGATTCCAGGAATATTCTCTCGAATATTTTCTACATCAAGCAATTTCAAGCCTGGCGAAAACTTACTTTTTCCCGTTTCTTCTTTCCCACCTATTTCCTGTTCAACTTGCTCAATAATTGGTTCAATAATTATATTATTAACACCAACCAGCTTTATCTGTTCGATAATTTCCTGCTGAGCTCCTTTTCCAATGGCCAACATTGCAATTACAGCAGCAACACCAAATATAATTCCAAGAGCGGTCAAGAGCGACCTCACCTTATTGGCGATTACTGCCTCCATGGCAATGTAAAAATTGGACGCTAAGTTTTTCTTATCCATAACTTATGAGTCGCTTAAAATTAATTATTACCTGTTCTCGAAGCACCACCGGTTGACGCTGGTCTAGTACCTGCTGGCCTGCCACCTCCTTGTCTTCCTCCTCCAAATTTCTTCATTGCATCTTGAGCTTCAGATGCGGAGTTAATCCCCATGCCTTTCAATCGTTCAACCATTGCAGGCGACATTGGAGTGCCATCAGCATTGAGCCATTGTTCTTCTTCTTCTCCAAGGTTCAGCTCATATTTTTGCTGACGTGTTCCATTAAGTTCAGGAATCAATGTTGGCTCTTTGTCCTCCATTGATGCCGGTAAAGAAAGGTAAAGCTCATCTCCTACAGCGACACCCATTTCAATAACGGCATCATTAGAATTTGTCATTCCCACCTTAACTTCTTGCAGCGCACCATTTCTTTTGATCACATAATTGATGGAATCATTAAAAACTTGTAATGCCTCTAAAGGAATAAACATTACTTCATTCAACTCTTCAGTAACAATAATATTACTTGTAGTCATTGCAGGCCTTAAATCCCTGTCACTTTCGTTTAATCTAACAATCACCTCAAACACTTTAGCGTCTGAATTTGGGTTCTGCTGACCAACTCTTGCCACTCTAATTACTTTACCTGTCAATTTCTTCTCAGGAAATGCATCTAAACCAATAGATACTTCCTGACCTGGCTGTACTTTTCTAATATCTACTTCGTTAATAAATGTCGTTGAAATCATGCTTGACAAATCTGGAAGCTCCGCTACTTGAGGTGACCAAGGGCTAACCGATGATCCTTCAATTACACGTGCTTTGGAAAACCCAGATGTGGCATATATAACCATACCATCTTGAGGAGCTAGGATCGTAAAATCACCCAACAATTCATTCAAATTACTAAATCTGTCACGTGCCTTTTTTAATTTGAAAGACTGTTCTATCATTTTAGCCTTAGCCTGTTCTATTTTGATTAAATAATTTTCTTCAGACAAGCTCAAATCTCTCTCAGTCTTAGTCACATCATTGTTGTATTTTTTGACAGTTGCTGGCGGCTCATACTGAGATTGCTCCAATGTCAACTTTCTTTCTTCTAATGTGTATTCGAGGTTAAGCAGTTTATCTCGTTCGCTTCTCAAAGTCAATGCAGTATCTAATTTTGCATTCTCAAAAGCGGTCAGCTCAGCATCAAGTTTGTCTTGCGCTTCTTGAATCTTATCATAAAGTTCACCTTTATCCAATTCCGCTACAAAGTCTCCTTTTTTGACCTCTGTACCTTCAATCACTAAAGTTTGAATAGTCATGCTACGGATACCGTACTCTCGTGCCGCTGCTGGCCCCATGATTTTGACAGATCTTTCAGCAGATAGTTCTCCGGTGGTAGTCACTTCAACAGTGAAATCTCCTCCTTCTACTTTAGTAAATAATGCTATACCATCTTCCCCTGAATCAGTGTTGAAAACAGTTAGTGCTAATACAATTGAACCGACAATTATTACTCCGAATATGATGAGTTTCTTTCTCATGATTTTATTTGATTTCCCTTTAAATGCAAAATTAGCCTTATTTTCTTTCTAATTTGACTCCAAACACAAAAGTATGTCGCCACTTGAATAAAAGCCATTCACTAGATGTACTTATTATTTCTGTAAATAACTCTAATATTATATACACTCCTTAGTGCCTTTTAGATGAACACGGAACGCATTTAGTTTAATTAGAATTTCATCAATTATTGGAGCGGTGAATTTGCCTTCTGTTCGGTTTTTTAACGGGTTGACTGGTTTGATGTTTT
>Ga0307985_10000287_pt1 | contig 30308 bp, 49 predicted proteins | sample EllFjometageno80_FD_203155 | JGI IMG/M metagenome (GOLD analysis project Ga0307985, IMG submission 203155) | Marine microbial communities from Ellis Fjord, Antarctic Ocean - #80 | ecosystem: Environmental > Aquatic > Marine > Unclassified | place: Southern Ocean | collected 2014-10-09 | reverse complement strand
AATTTCTTCCTGCATCCATAACTTAATGACCAAGGGTAGTTGTCCGCCTTCACTCTTAAAGTTCTGATCGAATATCAAACCCTGTTCATTAATTATATTTATATCAATTGAAAACACACGATGTATTGATTCTTGTATTCTCTTATGATCTAAATAATTCTTTTGTCCGTCTTCATTAATCATATCACCTACATACCCAACTCCATTTTTGAAGTTGGATACAAAGTATGTTAACAAATCCTTCTCATAGTTCTTTGCAACTTTAGCAAAGAAGTACTTATCCCTTCTCTTAAAAAAGGATTGAGCAGACACATTTGATTTATAATTATATTTGATTGCATCGTACCCGTCAGTTTCAAAGTGAAGCTTGAGTGCGTTATATAACTTATAAGAATCAAAAGGGTCCATCATTACGCCATAACGCTCTCGTATAAGGCTTCAACATCTTCTACCGCGCCTACTACTTCTAGTAAGTTTTGTTTGTGGTAGATATCTGCCATCTTTTTAAGATGCTTCTTATCAACTTCAACTTCATCTACACAAGAATTAATGGCTTCTCTAATGAAGTCACGTTGTGCTTCCATCTGGGTTTTAGCATTACTGATCTCAATAACACAATCCTTGATGCGCTTCTTGTCAACGGCAGATGAAGGTATAATCACATTAGTCATAATATTTCCTATAGGGGTAGTTTATTAGTTTGCTTAATTCTAAGCAGGTTTAAATCTGTAGCTTCCGCTTCGATTTTTTGTTTAAGGGATTCAGATAAAAGCCTATTTAAACTTTTAAAATCCATTCCTCGTTCTTCTATGATGTAAGCAGCTGCCTCTATATAAGACAGATCCCTACTCTTTGCAACAAGTCCTTCTACCGCGGTAGAAAACCTCTTCCTCGTCATAATCTTTTGTTCAATCATATGTTCCTTATATTACCCTAAGTAGTACGCAGTCTTTATTGATCCGACCGTTTGGCACACTTATCTTAGTGGTGAGTTTATCCCAGACTCTCTTGTCCATCTGTTTGGGGGTGAGTTTTAATATTTCTGGTAATACATCCTGAGGCTTTCGTAACCTAGATGTTTTGGATAGGGTATCATCAAAGTTCTTAATAGTACTACCCCTTATCTCAAAACCCGTAGTAGACGTAGTTACATACTGTGTGAGCGCCTTCTGTTTAGTGTTGTAGACCCATAACATCTCTTTAGTCGGTATCAATACGGGATTAATAGAAGTGACTTTGGACTCGATATGTTCCTGCAAGTACTGTAACTTGGCAACTTGTAGATCGGTTGATTTAGGTTTCTTAGCTCTAGGTATCTTAACAGCTTTGAAACTGGTCTTCAACTTCTCTAGGTCAGCAAAGATACCATCCATTAGGTTCAGCATCTTCTTCTGACGTCTTGGGGATATATGAGAGTATGCTTCAACCGCTTGCTCACACGTCTTGTTATAAGCATCGAACACTAAGTCATATTCAAATTGAATCTTGGCCTTGAATGCATTGATCACATTACTTTTAAGGCCATGTTTTTTCCATAGGTCGTACACATTAAATTCTGGTTTAAAGTCGCCTACCATCCAAGAGTCAATTACAATATCGGACCAGTCTGCATGAATGGTCTCCATCATGTTATTGTAGGATCTTTTTGCGGGACTTATAAAGGCCGGTGCATCAGCTGCAACTACTTTCTTTTCTATAGCAACTTCTTTACCAGCAATAACCATTGCATTTAAATGTTCTGAAACTCTTTCTAGGTAGATATCTTCATGGTTCCACCCACGAAAGTATAGTTTCGTTATAGCTCCTACACCATAATTCAATTCCCAATCAGAGAGTGTCTTGAGAGCATTGATTTGTTCTTTATCAAAGTTCAATACTTCTTTGGCATACTTTAAAGTAGTCCCAGTATAGTCTTTTGGTTTTGAATAGTAATTGTACCATTGAGCACCGCGAGTCCATGCTGCTGACCGAGCTGATGCATCTGCCGGCGGTGGTGTATTTTTATCCCACCATGGTTCAGGTCCCATATACTGGTCATCAATAGTGACTCTGTTCTTGCGGCCTTTTACTCTGGCCTTCTCTAATGTTTTACTTACCATAACTTACTCCGTATGTAGTATGTGTATATTATACTACATTTTTATTGATGTGTCAACCCCCCTAGGAGCAGAAACTCATCATCAGGGGGTTAACTGAACTTAGGCTGGATATTTCTTTACACCAAGTACGTAATTCTCTGCGGCATCTTCTGCGTACCGTACGTTCTTATTTTCGTACCATTCAATACCTAAAGAGCTATCATCTATGTAAAACTTACATCCATAGTAATTCTTTGTTAGGCCTGACGTCCTCAAAACAGTTGCTTTGAGATTTTTTTCTTGATAGGAAGATACTTCCATATAGGTAGACTTCATGTTATTCTCCATCTTTCTTTGGTGTTCTCTTAATAGTCGTCTTGACTTCTCATAGCTTCATATGTTTCCATTATGGAACTACCCGCAATAAAGTCTTGGGTTTCTTTGTCAGAGTAGTACATAACCTCTGGCCTAAATGCTTCCAAACTTGATGGGGCTTGATGGCCAGCTTTTTTCATTGACCTGGTCAATTTCTTGTGAAGCTTCATTTCTTCTTTGATAGACTTCTTTCTGATAGCAACATTTCCAATTGCTTTTCTAATTTCACCCTTCTCAGCGGCCGCTTTGATCATTTCAATTCTATTCATAATTTAAATCCTTATTATTTAGTATGGGTATATTATACTATGGTTCTACCAGTTTGTCAACACTTTTCTGAAATTATTTTTGTGATATCTTCAATAGTAATTCTATACTCTCTGCCATTTACATCGGTTACATCAATAGTTCTCTTAGTGGTCTTCAGGACCCAACCGTCTTTAGCTAGATCATTGCCTATTTTACTTACCGTAGATAAAGGGCCGTCACGGTCTTCAACATCTTCATTCAGTGCAGGTTTAACCACGGTATGAGCAATATAATCGCAATAAGATAAACTGGTGTTCATGCAGCGGCCTCTAATATGTGTTTGCATTTATGTCGGAATTTAAAACCAGGACATGAACACTTCTCATCTTTAACATAGTATGTGTTACCCTTAGAACCTTTTACTGGTGTGCCGCAGTCTTCATCATCAATGGTTCCTAGCTCTTTGAACTTCCTACGTGATGTAGAAAACTGTTTCATTGGTTTAGTGAATTCTTTATAAGCACCACCTTTGGGCATATAAGCAACTAATTGACCTTGTTCGTTTACATAGTAAGTACCATTAGAAACATCATCGGTACCCCAGTCGGTTACTTCTTTAAGAATTCTAATCATCTATTTGACCCATACTCGGTTATAACGGTGTGGAAAGTTCTCGCAAGTATACTTGTCAGACTCGATAAAGTTAACCACCTTAACACACTCACCAGATGAGTAACTTGTATGAACTTCTGGAATGTCAGTTGCAAATGATATTGCAGAAATTGCTGCAACTCCTACAATAATTCCCACGATAATACCCTTTAGTACGTTCATATAAATCTTCATAATTTAATTCCTTATCTTTATTTCTTAATATGGGTATATTATACTACAGCTCATACCTTGTGTCAACACGTTCTTCATTTATTTTTAGAACATTTAGTTATAAGGGCCAACATTTTTGGTATAAGTCAGCCTGTCTACGGTATGCCTCGAGTTCCCATGGTTGGTTCTCATACTTGTAACCACCAGCGTTGCGGCCTTTCCACTTCCATACACTATTCGCGCTAGATACATCTAATTCTTTTCGGAAGAACTGTTTCACATGAACCATTTCATGAGCTAGAGTCTCCATCATATCAGCATAATCCAATTTCTCATCTTCGCATTTACGTGCAATATTGATCTGAGCAAATCCTTCTTTTTCATCAACCCAAGCATCACCAATCAGGCCTTCTAAGTCTGTAACAAAGTTGAGTTCAATGAGTTTTCGATGCATCCGGTTTATACCCAATTCCTTACATAGGTTGTATACATACAAGTCTATAAGTCCGGAAGCCTTTCCTTTTATCTGACCGGTTATAATCAACATGGGCATAGTCTTTTCCTTGTTAGTGGCCACGCGGCCATGGCCTGGATCCAGTATTGTTTGTCTTGATTTGCATAAACTCGTTACTGCTCTTAGCTTCTGCAATATATTCGTCTGATGCACATACTCGGATACCGTTTTGCAGTACACAAATATCATACGGCTCAATGTCAGTAACTTCGAGCCAGTTGTCTGTGTCGTTTAGTCGAACAAAATCACCAATAAATACTATCACTTGTAAATCTCCTAACTGTTTAAAGTTTAACTATTATACTACTAACGAACGCCAGTGTCAACACTATATTGCGTATGCATCATTCTTTTTTAAGAACCAACGCTCCAGTATCGGGCCGCCTTCATCTTCATCTACAATCACATAGGCCACTGTTTTCTTGACGTTAGCATACCGCCACCCGGTGTCTCCGCCGATTCGTTCACCACCAACCCATACCTTGTGGGGGTAATTTTCTATCAAGCTAAGAGAGTAGGCGTCCTGCTCTTCGTTCAGACTATATTCAAAGTTGTTACCGCAGTCCTTCTCAATGAAGTTTCCGATAGGTTTCTCTGTGTAAGTATAGTATCCCATGTTCTTCTCTCTGATCGGTTAATATGTATATATTATACTACTATATACGCCTTTGGTCAACACCTTTCTTAGAACATTTTGGAATAATATTATAACCTAGGAGCATATATGGTTATAAGTTCATCTTTACCTTTTACCTTGATATTACCAATCTCTTCGCATATATAGCTCTCTGGAAGTTGGTCTCTAGTGAAAGAGGATATGATTGTTTTGTACTCTACGTACTCACCCCTAGCGGCGGTAGCCTCTAGTCTTGCTGCAAGGTTAACAGCATCTCCTATAACAGAGTAATCAAATCTCGACTCACTGCCCATATTCCCAACAATACAATCACCCGTATTAACACCAGTACCTACATTAATATCTGGAAGTCCCCTCTCTTGGTATATCGTTTTAAGTTCATTCGTCTTTGCCTCTATCTCTATTGATGATTTAACTGCCATCTCTGCATGGTTATCGCATGCTATTGGAGCATTCCAGAACGCCATAACACAGTCGCCCATATATTTGTCTATAGTACCACCGTTGTTTAGTATGATTTTAGTCATAGCATCTAAGAATTCATTAACCAATAGCACCAATCCTTCGGGGTCGTCTTTGTTCTTATAGTATTCGCTGATGGGAGTGAACCCACAAATGTCCATAAACAAGAATGACATCTCCTTTCTTTCACCACCGAGTGCTAATAGTGAGGGATCTTTCTGTAACATATAGACCATATCTGGTGATAGGTATGTGCCAAATTGGCCTTTAATCAATTCTTTTAACTTGTATGTGACATAGAATCTATTAAATGTAGCATGAGTGAATACGACAAAGGCCGCTACTGTAGGGAATAAAACATCAAGCAGTAAAAGTTCAGCCATCCAAAAATGATAACCTGCATACATTGCCCCACCCATTAAACCCAGTGATATACAAGCAGACATATAAGTTGGAGTTTGATATACAATAAGTAATATTATTAATGATAGTACTATAATCAACAGAATTTCAATCTGCTCGGCGTACCATGGTCTTTGAATTTGGATACCGTTCACTACAGTAGATATTAGATGTGCTTGAATGTCGTGTGGTAACATAGCACCAGTCGGAGTCGGGACTGGGTTGACTAATCCACCTGCACTCAATCCTAGAATGATTATCTTTTCATCCGGTAGTGGGTCTCCAAATGATATACGTTCATATTTGTTCCAGTATGCTATTTGAACATTAGAGTTCGGTGTTGTATACATTGGTGGCAGAGTACCCATTCTTACCCACTCAACACCCGCTTCTTTAATCTTAATTGCTAGGTTAGGCTGAAACTCCCACACTCGTAGTATCTCTAATGCGACTGAAGGATATAGATGACCGTTAGCCATTATTGCTAAAGGTGATTCTCTCACTATACCATCTACTGAGGGAGCAACCGATACCGTTCCAACTCCGTCAGCATCCTCGGCAACAACAGGGTTTCTCATTCCGGGATAAGCATACAACCAATCGGTTGGATCACCTTTACCTAGTTTCCCGAATCCCCTACTAGGTTTTTCTCCTTGGGGTTTACTACTAACGAACGATGATAATATAACATCTCTTTCTGCCATGGCTATAGCTAATTCGTGATCTTTGCCGAACCTATCATCCTCGGTGAATCCCATATTAAACACATAAGCATTATTTTCTGGAGATTGATTTAACCAATCTGCATATAAGTCCCTACTAAATGGAAATTGACCAAACCTATCTAATGACTTTTCGTCTATATCTACTATGACTATGTTATCTGATTTAATTGGTTCTTGATATGATTGTAGAGAATCAAAGTAGTTTAACCGAAACTGTTCGACTAATTTTGGATTCATAACTCTTACTGTTACTAATAATGCTATAGTGAGTAATACTACTTTCCAGTCATACATTAGTTTTGTGTAACCGACACAGAGCAACCACCTATAGTAAGACAGTTCTGTATTAAGTTATAACTCTTACTTGGGCCGCCTGCCTGTATTAAACTTAAGCTAGTAGGTGATGTGCCATCAAGAGTTACTGTGGCATTATGAGAACCGTAATGTTGATGGATACTTACCGCGTTGCCATCATTATTAATAGTTAAATCTAAATCTTTAGAGCCCGATCCCGCTTGTGTAAAGAACACAGAGTTATTATCACTATTAATATCTATTAGTAAATCGTGGTCTGGATTAGCACTACCCGACTTTTGTCCACCACGTATTCCATTATTACTACCATCAATATTGATTTCCATATTATGGCCTGCATCTTCGTGGGTATCTCTGCTGCATTCTGTGCTATTAGAGTAATAGAATTTACACCCTTGACCTACATCAACAGCATTATTATCCCCATCAATATCAATCCATATTTTATTTACGTCAGTACTATTAGTGTTATTCCATTGTTCTACTACTACTTGGTTATAGTCGCCACTAATGCCCTGAGATTTTTTAAGTATTTCGTTTCTATTACCTTCTTGTAGGATATCTGTATCCAATTGATACCCGTCTAATACTATATCTATCATATTGTTATCACCTTCTTGTCGGTATCCTAACATAAGGTTATCACCAGTCTGAGTTACATATATCTCATTATCACCATTGGCTGGTTGACATGATACTATAAGATAAGCAACCCAAAACGATATTGCTGTGCAATTTAAAAATCTGTTCATCATTGTATCTGTGTGATATTAATTATAATACCCTGACCATCTCCTAATATTATTGCTGATTCTTTTTGACTTGATACTGTTCTAATCGTAGCAGATTGTGAAAGTAACATACTTATACTTATAACTCCATCAACATTCCTAAAGAATTTTACGGTATTAGCACCCTTATCAATTATACTGTTGTATTGAGTATCTGTATCGAATCCAATTTTAGTTCCCCTAAGGTCTATATTATTTTTTAAAGCACTTCTATCTAAACCGGTTTCCTTATCTAATTCTTGGAGAACATCTAATACGTCTTGTAGAAAATCAACATCCAAGTAATCAATATCTAGCTCACTAAATTCCAAATCATCATATTCTAGGTAATCTTTTTCTAACTCATTAAATTCTAAGAAGTCAACGTCAAGTATATTACCAGAATCTTTATCTGCTATAATACCTTCTTGTTGTTTCACTGCTTTAATCTCTTTAGGCTCTGAAACAATGAATATATTACTGATCATACTAGTGTCAATACCAGATAGTATTACGGGTGAGCTAGGAGCACGGTCGTATGATGATATAATAGATGCTTGATATGCTTCTTCTAGGGTTACAGTACCACCAGCATTGCTTATGATAATTTTACCTGAAGACAAACCAGTCTTTTCATCTGGTAGTAAAATAATAAGTGATTGACCTATCTCATCAATGGTTGTAGTAAAGTCAGTACCGAGTATAGCTATCTCAGCAGTTGGTGTTGATAATTGCACATTGGATTTTTTAATTCTTTTCCCACGGCCTGAGGTAAACCTAGCAGTTCCCTGTACCATACGAATTGCCATCTTAGATTTAGATGGGTCTGGATCATAATATGCTTTATCTATGTAGATACGAGTGTGTTCTATAATAGACAGCTCTTCTTCATCTAAGAACTCAATCAGCATTCTACCATTACCAGTAACGGCAGTATCATTTAATTCTATATTGGGTACCGAAGAACCCGATACTGTAATCTCTTCACCACCACTTCTAACCAGTGATGCAACTCCATTCTGTTCAGTAATACCTCCTATAGATTCGGCGTTAACCGAACCTATAAGAAATATGCTAGTTAGCGTCAGACTGTATAATATTAATGTCGGAATGTGTTGTATTGAATGTCGCATCAAGTATTGCATTGTTCGTTACCCCAACAGTTGAGCCAGTGTCTTGGCCTACAAATATAAAGTTGTAATCACCAGTTACTGCAACAGTTTGATTGTTATCTGAACCATCTTCCATTGTGGTTTGAATCCAGTTATCTGAACCAGTTACATCCCAATTGAATGTAGCATTAGTTGAATTAACAAATACATTTAAAGTGTTATCAGATCCGACAACATCTAAATCCATATTCAAACTATCTGCAGATCCTTCAGTTGGCGTCCATGAACCCCAATATGCAGTTTGTCCTGAAACCGTTCTCGACCAAACACTACCACTTACCGTCCAGAATGCTTCTGGATTTGATTGATTCCATAATGGTGTAGATATATTATAAGTATCGTCAGCATTACCTGCTCTGAATACTATAGTGTTAGTACTACCAGTTATAGCCGAATCGATTGTCATTGTGTCAGCCGTATTAGCCACACCTATCTTTTGGTTCCACAAGTTATAATCGCCAGTAATAAAGTTGTTGATAGTAGAACCAGTAGTGTCCATAGTACCAAACATTTTATTATAATCTCCATCAAGTAATATATCCAAGTATGAATCGGAAACTGTCATTGTCATATCAATGGACGTTCCACTAAAGTTATCGCCACCATACTTGTTACCAGCACCAATTTGTTGAATAGTAAGCTCAACATTGTTACCAGACTGTTCAATAAATATTTCATTATCATTCGCATCGCCTGCAATTGCATTAGACATTGATATAAGACCAAACATCACAAAAATGTAACTTTTATTCATGTTCATCCTCTTCTCCTTTTGTCGGATGTCCTTCGTTTGTACCATCGTGCTGATGGGGGTGTCGATGACCATCCTTTATTACCCAGTAACCTCTATCGTGGCCTTGGTATATTAACTCTAGTACTGCTTCTTCGATTGCTGCACGTGTTGCATAAGTAACGCTCTCGTTAAAACTACTACCATCTTCAATTTCGATTAATTTAGTATCCATATCAACAAATCGAAACACATCATAACCACCACCTACAGACAAGATAGATTTTTTAGTCTGTACGTTCAATAAAATTTCACCAGTAAGAGTTGAGGTTGCCCTTAAACTTATGATTACTGAATCCCTCTTATACTTGACAGATGAACCAATACCTAAGTATCTTGCACCCCGTCCACCACTTCTGATGTTGGAATCATATCCTATAATACCACCATCAATTATAATACCAGCAAAGAGTAATGGCTGCAGCTTCTTATCTTCTGTTTTTTTCTCAAACTCTTCTCTCGCCGATCTGATAATCTGTCTTTCTTTAACTAAGTTATCCAACCCAGTTCTTTCTACTACTCGGAACCAAGTACCCTTTCCTGCAGTTTTTAATGCATCAATTACAAATGCCTCTGCACCTTGTGTCACTGCGGTAGAGAAATCTGCAAGATTCTCCCTACTCTTTCTTTGACCTGTTAAATCTTTAAAACTGTAAACTGCAACAATAGGTCTTTCTTTTGCAGCTGGCAGATTAGACAATCTTTCAGAAGCTGGTAATGTCACTACCTCAGCCTCTTCTAAACATTCTCCAAAGGCTGTCATAAATTTTGTAGTACAACTATCCTCTACTGAAGGTATACCAGCACATCCTGTTAATAATAGCAGAAATGCCACATACCCCAAACGCATTAGAACGAACCCGAACCGACGGGAACATCGAGTGTAGTAGTAGTTCCATCATCACTAAGTACCGTTATTCTAATGATGTCCGTTCCATCAGAGCCAGCGCCTATAATAGTTTCATAAGTAATAGAGTTACCCTCTATTTCAAAGAATCCTTCAGTAGAGCTTTCAGTATTACCAAACATATTATCAACTAACTGTTTAGCAATCTGTGCGTATATTCTACTCTCTAAGTTCCTTAAAAACTTAGCTTGGGTTGTGTTATTAGCTTCTCTTTCTGCTTTCTCTATGGCAGCTTGCACATCTTCCTGTATCTTGTCTTTTCGTGACTTCTCTTGGTTCTCAATAGTTAAATAGTGGGCAGAAGCGCCTTGGCCACTAAATGACGGACTCTTAAACTTAAATACTATACCATCGGCCAAGACTGCTTGTGATACAAAATATAAGGCTATTACTAGTATGCCTAAATTGGTTCCTGTTATTTTACTTTTCATTCTCACTTTCACTTTTCTTTTTCTCATTTTCTTTATACTCTAACACTACATTCACTTTTTGCTGTAATCTAATTAAGTCTTGATCGAGCATTCGTATTCTATCAATAACTCTAATAAGTGCAAAATGCATTTTTGCTAACTCTGGTTCTATATTGTTACTAATGAATTTCCAGATATAGAATAGAAAATAGCCAAAGCCCACACAGGCAACTATAGGGAAACCATATTGTTGTATACCCTCTACTAATACATTAGCTTCTTCCATCAATCTCTCCGTACATCAACTTTGCCATCTTCAACAAAGTTCTCTGCTCGTGCAACTCTTTCTATGTCGGGTCTTAATTCTAAAGCTGAACTGACCAACATATCAATCTTGATCATTTCATTAGCCATTGTTCTGGCTCGGTTTTCTAAGGATTCACAAAACATAGTGAGGGTCTTAATCTTATCAATCAGACCTTCTAATATTTGTTTAATAATGAGGAAAATAAAAGCGCCCATGGCAAAGGCCCCAGCAATGGGGGCACCGACCTGCGCAATTATTTCAAAGATTTCGGTCATACATGTATTTATAACATGTATGACCTAAGATGGGTAATTACTGTGCTACTGCTACTGCTAAAGAAGTTACAAGACCGAGTAAAGTATCTGATGGTGCCTTCTTAATATATAGTACTTCACCAGCGGCCAGGGTTACGTTAGCTAGTACTGCTCCACCTGCAGCCTTCTGAGTGATAACTTGAACACTTGTTTTGTTGTTCAACACTCGTACTAATGTGGCAAAACCAACATTACTATCACTGACTAAATTACCTTCAGCACCTTTTAAATTTATTACCTGTGACATTTCTTCTCCTATGAACTAACTGTATTTAGTTCGGTTAAACTTTTGTGCCAGTCAGAATATCTGTAAAGTCCGACCTTTTCGTCGCACCAAAACCAACCTTTATATTTATGTTTATCTTGTGGAATATTAGATTCTACCTTTAAAGTTTCTCTAATCGTTCCATTAATCTTTCTGCTCTGTTCGTTACTTGTTTGTGCCATCTACTATCTCTGCCTTCTACCGCAGCTCCATTCCAATCACCACTCTGCAGCGCTGCGTTGTGCTTATTAAATTTACTCAAGCGCGTAAGTCCCATATTGAACATCATGTTCGCAATAACTTGTTTTACTTCTTGTGGGTATCCGTCCCACCCTTCATGCAACTTCTTACAGTCTTTGAGTACTGACTGTACATCGTGCTCGAAGCATTCAATTGTTCTTTCTTCCGTGACTGGGGTTCCCACATCTTGGCCAAACTCTGGATCGGATTCAAGGACCAAGTGGCCTATTCCGAAAGTTGCGTAGCCCAGATGGTCTTCATAAATTTCATTTACTAGACCCTCATCAATCGTTAGTGTTTCTCTTAACTGATCTACATCAATATCGGTATCTTTATTCCAAAACATTGTATTATCCCTTTCCTTAAATTTGTATTGTTAGTCCAGATACCTGTATTTTATAGTTGCGATGGTCACCTCGGGAGCATCTTCCGTCCCGTGATATTTCACATCAACCAGCTCAATCCCATCAAAAATATCCGCTCTTGCAACGTGGTAGTTATAGATACTTCCGCCTCTTTGACAACTTACTGAGTAGCCATCCAAGCCTAGAGTATCTCTAACAAACTCCGCAGTCTTTTCTACATACTCTTCGTCGTGCAAAAAGTTCTTGCTGCCTGTAGCATCTTTACCAAACACGCCATAGTTCCATTGTATGTAACGATCATCTTCGGGGTGTATAACACCAGCCCCAATGTGAACGTCCACCCCATCCTTTTGCCAACATGCCACAACAGAGTAGGGACTATCCATATTATTTTGGTAAACCTCCCGAAGCTTCTCCTTCTTGGCAGAATCGCTTTCGGGATTTCCCATGTATCTCCAATCAATAGTAGTTCCAGTCTCCAAGTATTCAAAAGACTGATCAACCAATGAGTCAAAACTATCGGGGAGTTCGGTACACTTAGTTACGGTAATCATGTATTTCTTCCACCGTACATAGTCTTCAATGTTATCTGGTTGGGAGATACTGGAATGTTAGAGTTAACAGTTGTGGTCACTAGTGTTGATTTGGTACGCCTTCGCACTCTGTAGTAGTAGGTTGAAGGCTCAGCCTTACCTCCAGCGATAGTAGAAAAAGCTGTTGCCTGTCTTTGGTACTCATAGTTACCTATCGTAATGGAATCGCCCGTTGTGTAGCTATTATATACATTCACATTGGCCCACCTAATTATTTGGCTACCAATGACCCGCCAATAGTAAGTAGTGGTGTTGCCATAGTACGTTGACCAAGCACCCGCGGCAGTTCCTGTTGTTATTGTTGAAGGTACAAGGCCGCCATTTCTATAGTATTCTTTAAGTGAAATAGGATTACTACCTCCAAATTCACTTTGCACTTGACTTAATGTTATTTGTCCGGACGTTTGTAATGCCATTATTTTATAATTCCCGTAATTAAATTCTCAAACTGCTCGATCTTCTCTACACGGTTTGGCCAGAGTATATATTCTTTCTCTGGATTCTTTTTTAAATTTGTTAAGAGAGGTAGTATAGCGTTATATAGTTTGTTCAATTTCTCTTCTGCTTCATATGCATCTGCAGATGCTGAAGACGCTTCAGATGTTACTTTCTGAACTGCTTCTAATTCGTTCTCATCTACGGCAGTGAAGCCGAAATCAAAGTCTAATAAATCTGCCATAGTTAACCCTCTATACTATTTATATTGCCATTCTTTCTCTTTCGTGGAATAACTTTCTTTTTATCGGGCACGACATTATGCCGCTTATACGGACTGTCCTGGCTAAAGAGGACTCGATGATATCTTGTCTTTGGTATTGTCTTCATTGTTACAGTCTTCTGGTTCTTACTACCAATTGTGTATTACACCACACATTATGAAAAAGCAGGTGGTAAAATTAACCAAAACTATTATGGTTCTTACCACTGCAATTGCATCTGCTTCTTTATCGGAGGAACCGGCCTTTTCGCCTATACTCTTAGCCCAAATTCTCCAATACTTATTCATCATATCTATTTATACCTTTACTCTTCTTCGCAAGATAATTTACCTTCCTTTCGGAATCGTTTATTTCAACCTATTACGGTAGTAACTAGTACACTCGTACATGCTATCTGCAATATTGTCTTTAACTTCTTGCTCACATTTTTCTGTTAGTTGCTTATTGCTGGCTGAGCCAATAACTAAAGCGATTAATATGAGTGCCCACATAGTACTTCTCCTAAATTTTGACAGATGTTATTATCTATCATTGCAGTTTTATTTCAACTATATTCTTTGGTACTATATAGTCTTTTACGAATCTCTTAATAATTCGGTTAAAAAATCATCAAACATATTTGGGTTATCTTTACATACCTTTCTGACATTTTTTTCCAATATTTTCAAGCCCTTCTTATTACCTTCTGCTTTTAATTCTGTAACTCTTTCTTTAAACTTATCAAAGTCAAAGTGGTTGATTGAATGTAACTTTGGTTTCCAGACTATAGTGGATTCAGGAGGACGGCCGGTGGTGATGTAATTTATTGAGTTTGTCATAATATATTCCTTTATTTAATTTATACGGTTAGTATACTACGGTTCGACACCTTTGTCAACACATAGTTTCATATATTTTTCGATCATTCTATCTTCTTCTTCTTTTTCCCACTTCTGAAATTCTTTTAGCATCCACTTTTCGGTTGACTTGTTTGTTGCATTGAACCCGTGGCGACCTGTACTGTTGTATATTTCGGTGATTTTATCTCTAACCTTCCAGTATACATTATACATATAGTGCTCATTATATACTTTGGCCGAAGATTTTATCCAATCATCCATTTCTTCCTCGTCATTAACATTAGGGGCTTCTTCGTGACAAAGTGCGCAAAGCAGTCTATAATATTTAGGGGCATCATACTGTGGATCGTAACCCGACTGGGCCCAGTGTACAATATGAGCTCGTTCAGTTTTTCTTTCATATCCACAACGCCAACAATGAGTGTCCATCTCTGACGCATCTACTGGATAGTCGCACTCATCAATATTTCTGTCACCCCAATCAACTATCTGTTTTTTAGTGGTCTTCATATCGGGACGTTTTCTCATAGCTTTTCTCCCACGTCGAAACCCCTAAATGTTTTAAACCTAGGGAACCTTAAACTATACTCACCATTATCTGCCTGAGTAATAACATCTGCTCTTATCTCTACTAACTGACCGATCACATCGTCTCTGTTGTTCCAGATGGACTCTCTCATTTCATCAGTAAGTCCGGAACCTACATTGACTCCTATAGTAACCCCATCATCAATACCTTCACAAACAAGTGCACCTGTAGTACCTTCAAACTTGCCTTGGCCTTCTTCTATATCAATAACAGTGAGTGTTACTTCAATAATGGGTTTGATTTTTAACCAAGAGTCTGATCTTTTACATTCATATATGGCTTCAACTGGTTTGACCATAAGACCTTCGTAACCTTCGGCAATAGCAATTCTATTCATGTTTTTAAACATTTGCTGGCCTTCGGCAGTATCCAGGTTAACTCTGGTGAAGTCTACCTTTCTGATACACTCATCAAAAGGAAGTTCAGCCAGTATCTCTTTCCTTTCTATAGTAGTGTTACTACCTTTACCTGCATTAAATTCGGAAAGATCAAGTACATCAAAGAGGGCAAGATATGCATCAGACGTATCAACATCGGTCTTTCTATATACTTGTTTCATTAGAGCTTGAAAGTTCTCACTCATAATCTCACCATCAAAAACCATATTATTAAATTCTGGTTTACTTAATGCTGCTTCTATATGAGGGAAGTTAGGAAACACCTTACCATTTCTACTATAGAGAATTGCTGTATTATTCTGCACGATTGCAATACATCTTACTCCGTCATACTTGTTTTCTATAAGTACCTGGCCTACAAGTTTCTTTTCTTCTTTAGCGCCGTCTCTTGCCAACATACATCCAAATACTGGTATAGTACCCTTGGCTACTTTATTAACGGTCTTCTCAGAGAATCCTGCTTTAAAGTCTTTTAATAGAATCGGTCTATACCAATCATTCCATGTATCACTGCAGCAACCACCTTCTACCTTTATGATGGCATCTCTAGCAGCATGGCCAGTAAGTTCTCTGGCGATTAATTTATCCAACAGTTCTTTAAATCTAGGCCATGTTGATTCCGAAAGTTCTTCGTTGTAAGTGTAAGCTCGATAGTGATCTGTAATAGGTGGAACCGATTGTACACCATAGGTAATTAAGGGAGTTAAAGCATATTGAAGGCCTTCGACAAACTCTTCGTTATCCATGTGTTGCGAAATAACTTCTTGTTTAAACAGTTTACTGTTGTCTGATCTTAATAGTTTAATTATCTCACATGGTTTCATTACACTTCTCCAGTAATGTGCTTATAGATTTCTTTCCATCTGTGGAATCTTGGAATCTCTCCACTATAACTTGCGTTGTGTGTATGAGCTACAAGGATAGAGTTAAGACCTAATTCAACCCCCAGTTCAGCGTTGCCAACTTTATCTTCGACCCAGAAACAACCCGTGTCTCTGTAAGGCTCTAATGCGTCATCTTTATCAGCGCCACAGGGTAGACATATTACTTCATCCCACAACTCCCTACCGAATAGTAGGTCTAGGTTCTGATACCTCAATCTTTGGGCATACCTATCACTACTTAATGATGTAATACAGTGGAATCGATATCCATGTAACATATTAAGTCTCTTCATGTAATACACTGCATCTCTTAGAGGTGGTAAGAATGCGATTGCTGCAGACTCATTAAACAGTCTGACTAATCTCTTGGCAGTAACTTTATCTAACTCAAACCTCTTAGCAATGTCATACTCGTTAATGTTCTTTGTTGGGATGTCTTGGTGGTGCATCCACTGAGTAAATGAGTATTCCCAGTCACATAGTACACCATCACAGTCAACCAATATTATATTTTCTTTAATTGTATTTCTCCTTAATATGTGTATATTATACTATGGTTCTACCTTTTTGTCAACACTTTTTTTCATTTATTTTCGACAATAAAAAAAACCCTCAAAGAGAGTGGTTTAAAATTCTCTTTGAGGGGTATATTATACTACAATCACTAGTAAATGTAAAGGGTTATTTTAATATATTTACAATCTTTTGTGCTAAATCTTTAAACTGATCAATGGTCACACCACGAGTAGTTTCTGCACTGGTACCCAACCGAATACCACTTGTTTCCATGAATGGTCGAGGGTCATTTGGAACACCGTTCTTGTTTACGGTGATGCCAGCAGCTTCAAGCAGGTCAGCCGCTTCACGACCACTATACTTACTATTACTTAAATCCATTAAGATGATATGACTATCAGTACCACCTGTTTGTACTGGAAATTCGTTTGCTTCAAAGACTGCACACATCGCTTGTGCATTTTCAATTACTCTTACTGAATAATTTTTAAACTCTAGTGTATCAGCTTCTATGAAACATTGAGCCTTTGCGGCGATGATATGCATTAGTGGCCCACCCTGAGTGCCAGGAAAGATTGCACTATTAATACGTTTACTATAACTAGGATCATTCCAAAGTATTACTCCACCTCTTGGGCCTCGTAAAGTCTTATGAGTTGTGGAAGTAACCACATCAGCATAAGGAATTGGACTATCATATACACCACCAGCAATAAGGCCAGAGTAATGAGCCATATCAACCATAAGCAATGCTCCTACCGAATCTGCGATCTCTCTAAATCGTTTCCAATCAATTTGTCTTGGATATGCACTTGCACCAGCAATGATCATTTTAGGTTTGTGAAGTGCAGCTAATAATTGGGCCGTGTCGTAATCAACGAGGCCGTTCTCATCAACTCCATATGTATATGCATCATAAATTTTGCCTGAGATATTTGGAGGACTACCGTGGCTTAAATGCCCGCCACTAGCTAAGTCCATACCGAGAATCTTATCACCGGGTTTTAAGAATGCTTGATAGACTGCAGTGTTAGCATTTGCACCGCAATGTGGTTGAACATTAGCATATCTAGCTCCAAACAATTTGCAAAGAGTATCAATAGCTAATGTTTCGATATCATCCATGTGATCACAGCCATTATAGTATCGCTTGCCCGGATAACCTTCAGCATACTTATTTGTAAGTATACTACCAGCAAGATCCATTACAGCTTGACTAGCAAAGTTTTCACTTGCAATTAGCTCTATTGTATTAGCCTGCCGATGCTTTTCATCATTCAGGATATTCAATATTCTATGATCCATTTTAATCTCCCTTTCTTTCTACAACTGGCTCTCTTGCTTTCATTACTTTAAAGAAGTCATTTTCTAAGAATCTGATTCTAGCTTCCAATTCAGCAATATATTTCTCTACAACATTCTTTTCGCATAGGGTTTCACAACAAATAGATATCTGTTGCTTAGCCCTAACAGATAAAGCATCTAGTCTCATTATTAGTTTCCAAATATCTCTTTACGTTTCTGTTCTGTGGTATATTGTTCTATTACATCAAGTAATGGTTTCACCCAATTGTCTCTGTGTTCAATAAAGACCTGAGGCTTTTCATCATCTACTGCAATTAGAATTACCAACTGTGTAATGGGCATTCCAGTACGTTCTTCCCACATAATAGCATAAGCTGCACACTGCATGAAGTAACCGGATATCCATTCTTTCTTTTTAAGTTTACGTGATGTTTTATAATCCACAATGGAGTTCTTTCCATCCCACACGCCTACACAATCCACTCTGCCAGCTAATCCTAAGTGTTCTGAATATAGTGGAGCTTCTTGTGAATAGACATTAGTCAATCTTGTATCCAATTCTTCTTTGACATCATGAAATGATTGCATCACATGCGGCATAACACCTTTGTCAAAGTCTGGATCATTATTAACATACCTCTCTAATAACTCGTGGACTGCTGTACCACGGCCTGATGCGACTCTTGATATCTTGTTGGCAGCTTCTGGTCCTACTCGAGCTCGCCAAGCCTGTATACTTTCCCTACTTAATATGGAAAGTACTGTAGTAATAGAAGGATAGTTACAACCATTAGGAGCGGCATATGTTCTACCAGAGGGTAGTGTTTCTGCAGTGAGGTCGTCATAGCCCAGATCAATTTTTTCATGTTTAAAGTTTCCCATTTTCAACTAGTTCCTTTGTCATAATAAAATCTCTTACAAGGCCAGATCTGACAATATCTTCCCAAGTAAATTCAACGTGATCGAAGAGTTTCATATTCTCTAAAATCTTTGTAAACCTTTGCAAACCACCTCTGTCACCTCCCTTAGTAAAGTCCGACTGGTAGTAATCACCACATAGAATGATTCTACAATTATTACCCAATCGAGTAATAACAGAACACAGTTCGTGGTATGTAAGGTTCTGTGATTCATCAATAAGAACGATACAATCAGTAAGAGTAATACCTCTAATAAAGGACGTAGTTAAGAACTCAATCTGTTTAGCAACTTGAAGTTTTTTCCAAGCCTCACCATCTTCAAACAGTTGTGACATAATAGCATAGTATGGAGCCTTATAAGCATCCTCTTTCTCTTCTAGTGTGCCCGGCAAGAATCCCATGTCCCTTGTAGGTACCGCAGATCTTACTATCACTAGTTTCTTCTGATCCTTATTCATAATATCCAATAAAGCCAAATATGTTGAGATATAGGTTTTACCCGTTCCTGCTGAACCAGATAATACTAAGTTGAATCCTTCTTTCCAAGATTTAAATACTGCCTCCTGGGATTTAGTAAGTGGGTCTAATGTGATTAAATGTTCTGTTCTCAATTTTGAAGGTTTCTTATTCATTTGGTTTTAATGTTATCCCGTAGTCGTGGAGGTAATCCTGCTTTAATTTTATCTTGTACTTCTTTCCAGCCGTCTCCGGCTATTTGGAGAGTACCCTTTGCTCCACTAATCAGTTTAGGTGCAGACACTACTTGTTGTATATTCTCATCCTTAACATGTTCTTCCATGTCAGCAATAGACATCATCTTGGTGTAAACTTCACCCGATGTTAAATCCTTAAAATCATATAGAGGCATGTATAAACCACTCCGGTACATTGCGTTTAGTCCAATCCATTTTAAATCTTTCCTGTTTTGTGTGATAAAAGTTTCTGTATGATTCTACTACATCTGTGCCACCCAGGCCAACTACTACACACTCAGGATTTGACCCCATGGCTAGTTTGAATGCTGACTTGCAATTGGTGTGTAATATATTCTTTGGCAGTTCTTTTAACAGAGTCCTTAGTTTAGTATCTGTTGCATGAATTTTACCATACCTATATGTATATTCATCACATAGCGCTGTAAAATGTTCATAGTGCCAATTGTAATTGCAGCAGTTTTCTCTTGACCATACCGTACATGGATGATTGTGATGAACAGCCTTATAAAGGATATCCTCTCTATCGTCATGTAGTTCGTAATATTTTAGAGTTCTTTTGCCTGAGTTGGATGGCCGTTGGGTAATAGTACCGTCTAGCATCCGGTGGACAGTGGATAACATCTGAGCTGATTCTACGATCATTTTAACAACGTGTTTATCACACTGGTCTTGTGCAGCTTGGACTGGGTCGTCACTTAGTACAAATATATTCATAATGTATATTATATCACAGTTAGTTTAATTTGTCAACCATTTAATGTAGTAAAAGCATTCCAGCTCGATCTTGCCATAATGTAAATTAGGGCCCTTTAGACAAGGGCCGAAACCCTCTTAACCTTCTTTGACTGTCGCCATATACATATCTTCTATATGTCTATTCAGGAATTCTATTTTCTTCTGCATCTTATAAGCCAGAACGTCTTTTCCTTTGCGCTTCAGTTTTTTCTGATAGTATACTGCCTCTTTTTGGTCTTTCTTGAGGCGTTCAATTTGTACATGCATAGTCAGTACTCCATGGGTGAATTGATTGATTATCTATCATCATAAAGGTTCGTCTATAGGCTGCCCTCCAAGTTAGTTAAGTTATTTTTGAATTAAGTTAGGGAACGAATCTACAACTAATTTCTTAGTCAACCCCTTATACTTAAGGTTTTTATCTTTAGCTGCAATAAACACTTCAGCATCAGATGGGTGTACAGATTCAAGAATCTCTAAAAACAGACTTTCTCTTTTAATAGGATTCATGTCACTATACTTACCCTTAAAGAAATATGCAAATTTTCTATATTGGTTTTGAAGAGTCGCGTAGTTCATGCCGTCTGGCATATTATCTTTCTTGTATGGAGGGGCACCAGTAGGTAACGTAGTGACAACATCGTCATCGAAGTTCATTCTTAGAATATCTCTCAGTGGTGCAGAATTCATCTTCTGAAGATAAGCAATCTTATCCACTTTGCTTTGTATTTTGGCCTGTCCTTCTAGGACATCTGAGACTAGGTAATTACGCATTATAAAATTCCTCCACGCATTCAATCAGGTTAGTGCATCTTTTTTTAATCAAATAATTCAATACCTTCATTCTCATAGGTAGTTTTTGATCGTCATATTTATTTATAATAGATTCTTGAATGGTCTCCGGAATTTCATTTAAGTCAATTAAGGTCTTATTTCTTTGATAGTTACGATACAGATCCTCGGGCATAGCAGCTTTAAGGTCGTCACTATGTGTTAACCAATCATCAACTCTTGTCTGTCTTAATGGAGTTTGACTGAGGCCTTCGGTAATAAATGTAGCATCTTTAGATAATACATTTGGAATACCATCTCCAGCATCACCTCTCATGATGTGGTTAAACAAATAGTTTCTAGGGTTCTTATCTACCACTGCTTTCTTTTGTATAGGAGAGAACTGTTTTACATTGTTATACTTCTGCAACTGAATAAAATCTTTATCAGATGAAATAATCATAACGGGTTCGCCTTGACCGAACTCTTGGGTTCGTATAGCAAGGGCACCAATAATGTCATCAGCCTCACAACCTTCCATATGCAATACTTTGTATGGGAAGTTCTCCATGAGTTCTTCTCGGACTGTAGAAAGGATACGAAAGATTTCTGGCCAGTCCATATGACTAGTTGCATCTCGGCCCTTCTTTCTATTAGCTTTGTATTCGGGAAAGTACTGACGTCTCCAAGTATTCATGCCATCTGCACAGATAACCATCTGACCATATTCTTTTCGATACTTTTTATTGTACATACGAATACTGTTTAATATCATATGTCTAATCATATCTTCATCATTTAACTTTTGTACCATGATGTTTGAAAGTGCAATCTGGCTGTAATCAAGTAATATCATTTTTATTCGCTTCTATTTTTTTATAAATGGCATCTAAGTCTTCTTGTAAGAAGTGTTCAATGCCGCCATATCTCATAAACATTGAGGATATAAGATTTACTATCACGTGCATATCTTGTGATTCGGGATACACTGTATCCCTAAAGTCCATCTCATCAAACACAGAGTCTTCTGATGCAAAATAATCTTCAAGCATCATAAGAACAAATTCAGAGGTGTCTATACACTCTTCAGTGTAGTTTTCATATGCCCAATTTCTTTCGGACTCTATCTGTTCTTGCCGCTGCGCGGTTGGAAATGGTATTATATTATTCATAATAGGTATATTATACTACACTTAGTCCCCTTTGTCAACACTCATTTAACTAAATTTTTCACTGTTTGGCCGCCTATCTTACATGCGATGATCCCATTATAGTAATCCTCTGTAAGTAGTACATCCCGGTCAAACTGCTCCTTTGCTTCCATATATGCGAGTTCACCTTTACCCTTGCATAAGTGAAGCATCTCTCGGTGAAACCCTTCTGTGCCATATTCTTCTATCTCAGCTACTAGGTGTTTATTAGACCCCCAATATGTTCTCCAGTCAGATTCTACTTTAAGCTTCTTTCGCCGTTTTCGAGTCTTTGTTATGGGTAGAGTCTTCTGACTCCAAAAGAATTTCTTTCCCACGTATTTCCTTTGAGAGCTCAGGTTCGTTATTAGATAAACAAAGCCATACACGTCTTCGTGACTGAATTCTTCTGGTGGTTGCCATTCTATTTCTTGATAGAGCCATGGTGGATTATTCCTCGTATTGGTCTTTGTCATAGTCTAGTTTTTGCGCCTCATCGTTATACCATGGAGTTGGATCTATCTCTACTTGCATTCCACAGTTGGGACAGAATCTGTCGTCTGTATCCCATTGGTCTTCTATATCTATAGAAGTTAATTTATAACAGAATTGGCAATCAATTTCGTGCAGCATATGTCAACCTCATATTTCTTTAAACTCAGACCAACCACCTATAGATACCCCATCAATTTTAATTTGTGGAAAAGTTCTAGCTCTAGGGAACTGTTCCAACAACTCTTCTCTGTTAAAATCCACTCCTAATTTCTTATATGTTAATTTATTAGAGTCCTCTTGAATCATTAGTTGTGCTTTTTTAAGTGCAAAGTCACACTGTGAACACTCATCTTTACCGTATATTTCTATATTCATAAACTCAATCCTGCCATAGTTTCAATTGTCACGTCTTGTTTTACTCCACCAGTAACATAAGATGTGATCTCTGTTTCCTGTGGAGCAACCTGTACATTACCACCGGCGATCCATTTCTCTGTCCATGGTAATGGGTTCATCTGAGCTACAGTATATGGACAAGGTAACCCTATTGATCGCATTCTTTTACATCCTATCCATTCTATATAGTCTGACAGCAATCTCGCGTTCAGTCCGATCATAGAACCGTCTTTAAATAGATACTTTGCCCATGCTTTCTCTTGTTCTATTACATCAACATATAGTTCAATAGACGCATCTTCCATTTCTTTTGCAATCTTAGCAAAGTCTTTATCTTCTTTCATTAGAAGTTTTAACATGGTAGTCGTAGCAGCTAAGTGAGTATTCTCGTCTCGGGCAATAAACTTAATGATCTTAGCATTGCCTTCCATTTTCTTTAACTCAGCAAAGGCCCAACTACATGCAAATGACACGTAGAACCTTACACCTTCCAAGGCGTTAGCACTCATCATTGCCATCCAGATAGCACGTTTGTGATCCATCTTATTTGTAGTGGCTACATTAGATGTTATCAAATCGTCATAGTATCTACCGATAGACTCAGCACATGAATTGATTTCTTTAACGTCTAGTATACTATCGAACACTACACCAGGAGAGGGGTAGATATTACGTATAATATGTGTATAGCTTTTAGAGTGGATAGTCTCAAAGAATGACCAAGTTTCTATCCAGTTCTCTACCTCGGGTAATGAAGCAATAGGTAAGAATGCTAGATTAGGAGCCCTGCCTTGCACACTATCCAATACAATCTGTCGTTTAAGATTGGACGTGAAGATGTGTTTCTCGTGTTCTGTAAGAGAGTCGAAGTCCTTCTTGTCTTTTGAAATGTCTACCTCTTCGGGTCTCCAAAAGAATCCAAGTTGTTTATCTGCAATCTTATCTAGTTGTGGGTACTTCAGTTCATCATATCTTTGAATGTCTACTCCTTCATCTAAAAACATATTCTTTTCCAGATGGGATTTCTTATTCTTTTTCAATACTGCCATTTATAAATCCTTTATATTATATTTTGCAACTATCGCAATCATCATCTTCATATGTTACGGCTTCGCCTTCATAACTGTGGTGGGTTGCCTCGTCGGTTATTTCGCCCGAACCGTCAAAGGTATTAAAGTAATACAGTTGTTTTAACCCATACTTGTATGCAGTAACTGTATCCTTAATCATCTCTGACATAGGGATTTTATTGTCTTCAAAGTGTTCTGGGTTGTAAGACGTGTTGACAGATATACCTTGGTCAATATACTTCTGTAGTATAGCACATATCTTTAAGTAACCATCGGGAGACTTTTGATCCCATAGAAGGTCATACTTATTCTTTAGATGACGATACCCAGGAACAACCTGAGCCATCACTCCGTCCTTACTCTGTTTGTAACTAACCAAGGCACGAGGTGGTTCAATACCATTCGTACTATTAGATATTTGTGCAGATGTTTCGGCTGGCATTAATGCCATGAGAGTCGAATTACGGATACCTGTTGCTTTAAGTTGAGTTCGAAGCAAGCCCCAGTCTAATCTTTCATTATGCTCTATTAAATTATCTACTGCACTCTTATATGTATCTATTGGAAGAACCCCAGAGCCATATTTTGTCTCATTATTTTTAGAAATAGTACCTTTTTCTTCAGCTAATGTAGCAGAGGCTTTAATAAGATAGTAAGACCATGCTTCTGCATACTCATCTACTACCTCAAATGCAGACTCATCATATTTCATACCACGTTTGGCTAGGAAATATGCAAGGTTGATGATGCCGATACCTAAAGGCCGCCGAGACATGGTTCCTTTCTCTGCTGCCTTAATAGGGTAGTCTTGATAGTCTAGTAATTCATCTAATGAACGGACAGCAAGATCACAGTACTTCTCAAAGTCTTTAGGGTCATTAATTAAACCCCAGTTGATTGCCGATAGAGTACACAGAGAGATTTCACCTTCATCATCATTGTAGTCGTTTAACGGCGATGTAGGTAAATCAATCTCACAACATAGATTACTCATTCTAATTGGAGCAAGATCTGGTTTGAACGAACCGTGTTCATTAGCATGGTCTACGTTCATTAGGTAGATACGACCAGTGTCTTTTCTTTCAGTTAAGAACGAAGAGAACACTTCTACAGCAGGTAATGTTTTCTTTCTAATAGAACGGACTTTCTCATATCGCTCGTATAGTTCTTTAAACTTATCTTGGTCGGCAAAGAACGCCTCATATAAACCAGGGACATCATGTGGATCAAAGAATGTGATATTTCCATTAGTAAGTAAGCGCTCGTACATTAGTTTATTGAATTGAAATGCATAGTCCATGTGGCGTACTCTGGTTTCTTCAATACCCTTATTGTTCTTTAGTACAACCAAGTCCTCGAATTCATAATGCCAGACGGGTAGATATACAGTAGCTGCACCACCACGAACACCACCCTGTGAACATGACTTAACGGCCGCTTGAAAGTATTTTAAGAATGGAAGCAGACCCGTATGAATGACAGAACCATCACCAACTTTGGCTCCCTCTGCTCTAATAGAACCAGCACCAATACCGATACCAGCCTTCTTACTGATATACTTTACTATTGAAGTGGCAGTAGCGTTAATAGAATCAAGACTGTCACCAGATTCAATAAGCACACAGCTCGAAAACTGACGGGTCGGCGTCCGTACACCAGCCATGATCGGCGTAGGGAGCGAGATATAGAACTGAGATATTGAATCATAATAATCCTTGACATATTTTAATCTGGTTTCTTTAGGGTAGTTCATAAACAACGTGGCAGATACTAGCATGTATAGCATCTGTGGGGTTTCATAATGGAGTTTGTTCTTACGGTCTTGGACTAAGTACTTACCTCTAAACTGTTCCATACCCGCATATGTAAAGGTATCATCACGTTCATGTTTAATGTACTTGTCTAGCTCATCAATTTCTTCTTTAGTATAGTTTACTAAAATTTCAGCATCATATACATCACGACTAATATTCTCTACAACCAATTGATGTAACGGCCATGGCTCATATTTACCATAGACTTCCTTACGGAGTTTATAGTTAATTAACCGTGCTGCTACGAATTGATAATTTGGTGTGTGTTCTGATATAAGTTCTGCTGCAGATTTAATAAGTAGCTCGTGTATATCGTAAGCTGGTATCTTATCAAATAGCTGTATATTAGATTTAAGTTCTATCTCCGAGATAGAAACCCCTGTAATACCTACAGTAGCCCACTCTAATACTTTGTGTACTTTCTCTAAATCAAACTCTTGCTTAGAGCCATCACGTTTAGTGACATTGATATTCATTATGTTAGTCCCATTCATTGTTCTTCCGGTTTAATAGTATATATTATAACACATTCCCCTTGGAATGTAAACAAGTATTTTATTTATTTTTCTTTAAATACTCTGACACTTCTTTAAGGTTTACTTCCCATAGGGTAGTAAGATCCTCTTCCATACCATCTATCCGTTCGATTAGTGGGGGATAATCATCAAATCCATCTAGGCCGCATTTAGGATGGGCCAGTGCTTCCAATACATCTAGTCGTTGTGCGACCAAAGGAAATTGTTTTCGGAACTTGGCATCTTTCTTTGCCAGTTCCAAATCATATTTTACAGCAAAGTGCTGCATGAATTTGTCTACTTGTTTTTGGAACCAGATACCACCTGTTGTGCCTTGGAACCAATTGTAGAATGATGAACCTATCACAGAACCTAAGATAGATTTGAGCGAGAGTATGAGTAGGAAATACATTACTTAACCTTCGCCAGTTTCTTAATAGCTTGAACATAGTTAGGCATTCCGTGGTCTACTACTCCATCAAAGAACTTCCAACGTTTCCAAGACTGGCCTATTCCATAAAAGAAATCTGTCCATGTTGGTTTAAGTTGTTTGTCACCGAACCTATTAAAGTAAATCATTTCACCGTGATGTCTGAAACCTAACCATGCTGGTGGGATTCTACACACAATGTCATTGTTATTCATAAATCTGTAGTGTGGACATTTGATGTTTTTGATGAAGTGTTTTCCACCAACCCTTGGCGAACCAAAGGTGAAGAGCGCACTAGGTTGATAACGTGTGGCACTAATAGTAGCCATAGCAGCACCCAAAGAATGCCCAGTAATATATACATCTTTTCTTACCTTTAGTTGGTCGTTGTGTTCTAACTCCTTTACTAATTCCATCCATACATCGTCAACTTCCTGTTGGAAACCACCATGTACTTTACCACCGGCAACTGCGGTATTCTTTACTACTTTAAGGTCAGCCATTACATCATTAAGTTTAGCAGGTTCTGTTCCCCTAAACGCAAACCAAAGAGAATCTTTATCTTTACATACTAATACTTCAGCACCATCATTACTGATTAGTTTTACTTGTGTAAACCCAAGTTTCTTTGCTGCAGTTGTAGCAGGTTTCTCATTCATATATGCTATGGCCGAAAGTTTAGCAGCAATCTCTGCTCTTTCCCACAATGTTATCTCTGTCTTGGCCATTCTATTTCTCCAATTTAATTTCAACTGCTGCAGCTTCTTCATCATTTAATGTCACATTCCTATAATAAACAATCACCTCACCTAGCTGATTAATGTATCTTTTAATTTCCTGAGTGTTATAAGACATCATCTCATAATCCTCAACACTCATAGCAACAAAAACTACATCACCACCGTGTCTCTTTTTAATCCCATCTATAAATTTATCTAGGTAAGTATAACCTTCGGGATATAAATCTTCTCTGCCTAATTTACAGTTGGCTTCTTTAGTCACTGAATCTTTTAAACAATTCTCAATTACTTTAGCATCAGATACTACATACCACCTTGGTTCTTTTAAGTCTATAGCTCTAGGTAATACAGGTTGTACTATATCTATTCTTATAGGCTTAGTTATAATCTCTACTTCCCTAGGAGCAGGGGTTAATAAACTACAACCACTAATCGTTAAGAGCGCTAATACGACTGCTATCATCTTCAATTGCATCGAATACCTCCTTGGTTGCTTTATTAATTCTTGTTTCTATTAGTCCAGGCTTGGCACTAGCTAACTTAGCGATGTTGTGTCTACGGAATATATCCATATACTCTGACATCTGAGTTTCGTATTGTTGATTTTGTACTTGAAGACCTCTGAGGGATTCCCCGGTCTTTATTAAGTTACTCTGAATGGCCTCTATAGCCGCTTTCTGTTCTTGGTCTCTAAGGTCTTGTGCTAGAATAACTTTGGTCTGTTCTTCTAGTTTAACCTGCATAGGTACAACAGAGAATTGATAGTATAACATACATGATAAACCCATAGCAATAATAATCCCAATCAATATTTTTGACATAATTTATCCTATATTATATTATCGCTTTGACTTCTGGTATGCATTATAATCTTTACGTCTAGCAGAATCAGCTTTCTTCAGTGCAGCTTCTACTTCTTTACGAGCTTTAGGACTTAAACCTTTAAGTGTTTTATCTTTCATTTTAGGATTGGCTAATATCATATCAACGGTATCTTGATCGGCCTTTTCTTTAAGGTCTTCTTTCATCTGCACCGATGCCATGTTGGTCTTCTGAGCAGTAAGGTCTTGAGCAGCTTTCTTAGCGTTTCTTCTGGCCAACATCTTCTCTACAAACTTTCTACCTGCTTTGGTGCGGCCGTCATATACAGGCTTCTTTCTTTTCTTATCCTGTTGAACATCCGCGGGCATATCAACACCACCAGCACCTACTGAATTGGCAGCTGAATCTTCCCACATATCCTTAAAATCTTTCATATCTTTATGTCTCCACTACTGACGTATAACTTCTGTTTGGTTGCAATGTGCGTGACCTCGTATATCGGAGTATCAAAAATTCTACCAAATGGTGAACTATGTAAAGTAACCTGTACTTCATCTCCAGATCGAGCAATAATCTCGCCGGTGTTATTACTAGCCATTTCAGAAGTTAATTTATATCTACCTGGATTGAGGACTTCATCCTTAATATAGAATACACTTTCGTTGAGTGATTCGTCCAAGTCTCCTAAAATCTCTTCTAAGACTTCTCTGATCTCTTCTTCGGTCAGGTTAGTATTTTCTTTAATTAGAAACAAAGCGGCAGCATAAGATGCCAACTTTGATTTACCGAAAGGTACTTTATTGAGTAATCTCTTTAGATTAAATACTAATCTGTGAAAGACAGTATAAACTTCTTTCTCTTGCGGGGTAGTTAATTCTTTCGCCTTCTTAAGGTTCTTACCAGTCTCGTCAATGATACCCTGCTCGAATGCACCGGTCTTATCCCACGGCGTAACCAACAGCTTTAGAAACCTAAAGGCATAAAATAAGTCTGCTGTACGTGATACTACACCCATTAAAGTTTCCTTAGTAAGTCCACAATAAGTGGATCCAATGGTATCTCTACCTGTTCATCTACTGGTAAGTAATTTAAAAATACCAGAAACGGTTTAATATAAGTCCAGTGTTCTGGTTCTATCTTATACCAAAGCATTCTATTAGCTGCTTCTATTCCAAACACATTGTAAAGTACAATTATGTGATTTAATATAAGTCGGATCTGCAAGTCGTCTGCAATTTCATAGCGTCTAAGGAGTCTCTTTAGATATTTAAATCTGGCCAAGTCCTCCTTAAATTCCTCTATGTCTAAACACTCAGGGTTATTATAGTTTTGAGCTGCATAGAGCTCAAAGTTCCTTCTATTTAAGGTATCAAATATTTTCATCATATATTATATATAACCCCAAAAGGCCGTTACTTGTTTATATAAGGGCCGTTGACTTTAGCTTTATATTTCTTCATAGTTTTTACTACACTTGAATCTTTCAAAAACTTATCAAGTGAAGCCTTATCACCATAAAATTCTAAAGATGCAGGAGCTGAGTCACCACCATCAAAGCTAGATATATGCATAGTCTTAACTTTACTAATAACTTTATCCATAGCACCCATTTCAGCTTGATTGAAACCAAAGTCATCGTCAAACTTATTAGAAGTGTTACCTTTAACTATCTCAATAGTCATTGAAGCTTCAGCTTTACGATTCCTATCTTTATAGTTCTTAAGGTCTT
>Ga0307985_10000284_pt1 | contig 30328 bp, 29 predicted proteins | sample EllFjometageno80_FD_203155 | JGI IMG/M metagenome (GOLD analysis project Ga0307985, IMG submission 203155) | Marine microbial communities from Ellis Fjord, Antarctic Ocean - #80 | ecosystem: Environmental > Aquatic > Marine > Unclassified | place: Southern Ocean | collected 2014-10-09 | reverse complement strand
TCCCACCAATGAAATCTGTTTATAGTTGAAATCATTAACGGCATGATCAACCACGGTTCTCAAATCATAACTGGCACCGTGATGATAAAGAATACGTTGCCGATTCATTTCTCCTCCGCAAGAACGATTGTTCCACGCAATAATATCCCATCCATTCTGATTGAATAGCTTGGCCATTCCTTTTACATAATGCCTGCCCGAATTACCTTCCAAACCATGAGAAATAATTAACACCTTATCATTTCCTGACTGAAGCCAGTCCAAGTCTAAGAAATCATCATCAGGCGTTTCAATTCGTTCGCGTTGATATTCAACACCTTCTACCTTCCGAGTCACGCTTGGAACAATAGTTTCCATATGACCATTAAACAGGTAAAACGGAGGTGCTTGATATGTACTAGTAACTATAGGCATCGTATATTTCAATTCGTATCGTAACCGTTTATAAATCGATTCGATACTTTAAACTGGAAAATGTTTCGAATATACAATCTGTGTCATAATTTCGAGTCACTTTTCAAAAATCTATGCGCCTGAAACTTTTACTGTTCACTGCCCTCTTACTGTTCATTGGGTTCGGTGTGCAAGCGCAAACGGTTCAGGTCATTGACAGTGAAACGCTAAAACCGATAGATTTATTAACTATTCGTTCCTCAAACTCCGATCGCGGTGCGCTTACAGATTCCATGGGTATTGCCGATATATCCAGTTTAAAAAATGAGCAACTTTTAATTTTCAATCATCCTTCCTACAGAGAACGAAAGTTCTCATTTTCCACACTACAGTCTATGGCATTTTTGGTTCAAATGAACCCCAGCGTTACAATGCTAGATAATGTCGTGGTTTCAGCGAGTAAATGGGAACAGAATAAAAATGAAGTACCAAATAAAATTGTTGAAATTACCTCAGAAGACATTGCATTCGCTAACCCTCCTACCGTTGCCGATGCCTTGGCCTTATCAGGTCAAGTATTCATTCAAAAAAGTCAGTTAGGTGGTGGAAGTCCAATAATTCGTGGTTTTGCTGCGAATTCTGTTTTAATTGTAGTTGATGGTGTGAGGATGAATAACGCTATTTTTCGAAGTGGTAATCTTCAAAATGTCATCAATCTTGATCCAAATATTCTTCAAGGATCAGAAGTTATCTTCGGGCCAGGCTCGGTTATGCATGGCAGTGATGCGCTAGGAGGTGTAATGGACTTCCATACCAAAGACCCCCAATTTACGAACGAATTTAAAACAGAAGTTTCAGGCCTTAGTTTCCTTAGGTATGGCAGTGCAGCAGGAGAAGTCACCGGTCATTTTCAGCTCAATTTCGGAGGCCCTGCCTTTTCAAGTCTAACAAGTGTAACCTATAGTAGGTTTGGTGACCTTAAAACTGGAAATAACAGAACTGATAAGTTTCCCGATTTCGGAAAAAGGTTTGAATATATAGAAAGGTTGAATGACGTGGATGTCGTCACTCCCAATGATGATGTTAACAAACAAACTTTCTCGGGATACAACCAAACCAATTTAATGCAGAAATTTAAGTGGAGGCTTAAAAACTCAGACTTGACATATTCTGGACATTTAAGTAGCTCATCAGATATTCCTAGGTATGACAGGCTAATCCAGAGAACAGATGCTGGAGATCTTCAATATGCGGAATGGTATTATGGCCCTCAGAACAGGCAAATGCATAGTATGAAATTGGCCCTATTCCAACCCAATAAGATTTTTACAGAAGCAAAACTGACCACTTCTTATCAACGTATGGAAGAAAGCAGGAATTCAAGGCTCTTCCAGGATAATATTCGTACGCAAAGAAAAGAGCAAGTAGATGTTTTCGCTTTTAATGGTGATTTCGACAAAGAAATCTCAGAAGACAAACAATTATTCTATGGTGTAGAATTCATTGTAAATGAGGTGAAATCAACGGCAGAATCGGTTGATATAAGTACGGAATTAATCTCGCCTGCTAGCACGCGATACCCTGATGGAGGAAGTACCTATAGTTCAGCATCGCTTTACGCAAGTTATAAATGGAAGATCACTCCACGAGTTATCTTGAATACAGGAGCAAGATTCAACTATGTATCTCTTAATTCGCAGTTTGTAGACAAATCATTTTTTAACTTCCCTTATGATGAGATTGATTTAGAAAACAGTGCATTCAATGGAAGCATTGGTTTGGTTTATTTACCTAATCCTAATTCAAAATTGGATTTCATTTTTTCTACTGGATTCCGTGCTCCAAATGTGGATGATGTTGGTAAAGTATTTGATTCCGAACCTGGAAATGTCATTGTACCAAACCCTGATTTAAAACCAGAGTCCTCTTATAATGCGGAATTTGGGTTTACTCAAAACCTTAATTCTAAAATCAAATTCCAATCTGTGTTTTACTATACGGAATTAAGAAATGCAATGGTAAGAAGAGACTTCACTTTCAATGGGCAGGATGAGATAATTTACGAAGGTGTTTTAAGTCAGGTGCAAGCAGAGGTCAATGTCGGAGAAGCATATATCGCTGGCATAAGTGCGAATCTGTTGGCTGATCTGGGAAGCAATATGACATTCAAAGGATCAGTCACTTATACAAAAGGAGAAGACACGATTGAGAATATTCCTTTAAGACATGTGGTTCCCATATTTGGTGAGCTAAGTCTTAAATATGTTACGGAAAAGTTTAAATCTGAATTCTTCACTCGATTCAGTGGTGGAATAGCTTTTGAAGACCTCTCCCCTTCAGAACAAAACAAGCCTCATTTATATACTACTGATGGAGCACTACCATGGAGCACACTTAACCTCAGAAGTTCATATAAACTGAATGACTATTTTGATATTAACTTGACGATAGAGAACATCTTAAACACCCATTATCGTCCTTACTCTTCAGGTATTAGCGCACCTGGCTTCAATATGATCATTGCTTTGAGAAGCACGTTTTAAAGTAAAAAACTAACTTTAACTAGTTAATAGGCTCATTTTTATTCTTTTTTAAAAATATTTACAACTCGCCTATGTGTGTTCCTTTTTCTGTCCGTCATATAGATGAACAATAACTCAAACAAAGATGAAAAAGCAACATTTATTATTAATCGGTTTACTAATTTCAGTACTATTTTCATGTTCTAACGATGACGTTACAGGCAATGGCCCAGATGTCTCAGAGATTCGTATAGTGAATGAATTCAATTCTATCAGATCTGAAATTAGTGCTGATATTTAGTTAACACAAGATGCAGAACAATCATTTAGAATGGTGACTAATGCGAACGTTTTGGCCGTTATAGATACCAAAGTGGTCAACGGAGAATTAATCATTGAAAGTGATCATAATATTAAGGGAACTTCAAAAGTGCAAATCTTTATTTCTGCTTCCAACTTTAGAAAAATCAACATTACAGGCGCAGGGAGTCTTGAAAGCATGAATTGCATGGACTTGGATGATCTAAATCTATCAATTTCAGGTTCAGCCAACGTTAGTTTATGTGGAACGGTCAATCAATTTACTTCCAGTATTTCTGGATCGGGAGATGTTGATGCTTACGGTCTGAATTCAAAAAACGCAAACATAACTATTGAAGGATCAGGAAATTTCAAACTTTCGGTTTCAGATTTATTAACTGCAAATATCTACGGGTCTGGTGATATTCAATATAAAGGAGATCCAGTTGTAAGTTCCAAGATTACTGGTTCAGGCAAAGTTGTTAAGGTGAATTAATTAACAATTATCAATATGTACCTAAAAAAGCCTGACCTAGTCAGGCTTTTTTGTTTTTAATCCTTTTCCTACGGTAACAAATCAACTAAATTCGAAGCTTAAATATTAAATTAATGCACGTAGCTATTGCTGGAAACATTGGGTCAGGGAAAACCACACTTGCTCAGAAATTAGGAAAACAATATGGCTGGGACGTACAGCTTGAATCGGTAGAAGACAACCCTTATCTTGCTGACTTTTATGAGGACATGGATCGCTGGTCCTTTCATCTTCAAGTTTACTTTTTAAATAGTCGGTTTAATCAAGTCGCTGAAATAAAAGAAAACAAAAGAGGCACCATTCAAGACCGAACCATTTACGAAGACGCCCATATTTTTGCGGCCAACTTGTATAAATCAGGTCATATTGTAGAAAGAGATTATCGTAATTATCTAGCACTATTTGAATCGATGATCAAGCATGTTGCTCCTCCTGACTTGTTGATTTATTTAAAAGCAGACATACCAAAGCTTGTAGGAAATATCGAAAAACGTGGACGTGAGTATGAAACTTTAATTCGAATTGAATACCTCAAAAACCTCAATGAGCATTATACAGAGTGGATTGGGAATTATGATCTTGGTAAATTATTGATCATTGATGTGAATAATCTTGACTTCGTAAAAAATGTGGAAGACCATGCTTACATCCTTGAGCAAGTAGATTTAGAAGTCAACGGTCTATTCAGTTAGTAACTATCGCTCTTTAATCTCTTCGAGATTGACTTCAGTACTGTCATTTTCGACTTCCTCTTTTTCTTCTGCTGAAGGAGCAATTGATTCTTTCAATAATTTCTTTGAACCTGGGAAGGATGTTTTGCTTGAAATATCATAACCAACGATCAACGTGGCTATGATAAATAATATCCCAATCCCGATAAATATTTTTTTCGATTTCTTCATGCTATTATTAACAACATAATTCCAGAATCAAAGTTAACTTTAATCTGGATAAAATTAATGCTTGAATCAGAAGTTAAATCGACCCAACGTAAAATCATTCATGTGGACATGGATGCTTTCTTTGCTTCTGTTGAGCAGTTGGACAATCCAGCCTTGAAAGGAAAACCAGTCGCTGTCGGTGGAAGTAAAGAACGCGGAGTTGTAGCAGCCGCTAGTTACGAAGCGAGAAAATTTGGAGTGCGTTCAGCAATGCCATCCACAACAGCTTACCACAAATGTCCGTCAATCATTTTTGTTAAACCGAGATTTGAGCGGTATAAAGAAATCTCTGATATTATTAGAGAAGTGTTTCACGAGTATACTGATCTGGTAGAGCCATTATCACTGGATGAGGCTTTTCTTGATGTCACTACAAATAAAAAAGGTTTATCATCCGCTACGCTTATTGCAAAGGCTATAAGAGTAGATATTTTTGAAAGAACGGGCCTTACCGCTTCTGCGGGAATTTCAATCAATAAATTCTTAGCCAAAATTGCCAGCGATTATAACAAGCCTAATGGCATTACTCTAATTGGTCCAGAAAAGGTCATAGAATTTCTAGAGCAACTTAAGATCGAGGAATTCTTTGGCGTTGGTAAAGTGACTGCTGAGAAAATGAATAAGAATGGCATTTACGATGGTAAGGACCTTAAAACATGGTCTGAAGAGGCATTAAAAATTTTATTTGGTAAATCAGGCGTTTACTATTACGGTATCGTTCGTGGGCAAGATGATAGGCCTGTTAACCCTCACAGAATACGTAAATCACTTGGTGCTGAAAACACATTTGACTATGACTTAATTGATGTCATTGACATGAAAATGAAATTGGAACCCATTGGACATGAAGTAATGAGAAGGGTAACAAAAGCCGAAGTTTATGGAAAAACATTGACCCTAAAGGTCAAATTCAAAGATTTCACTCAAATTACAAGAAGCAAAACGCAGCTTAATATTATTGACAATTACGATCGATTAATGGATACGACTTATGACCTTTTGTCCCATATTAATTGGTCCGATTTTCCTGAAGGTGTTAGGCTATTGGGCATCACCTGTTCCAATTTCGGCAATGAGGTAGAGCTTGAGGCGCCTGCGGTCAATATGCAACTCACGTTAAATTTTTAATATCTTAAGCAATAATGAATTATAAATTCTTCATTTGTTGTTAAATTAGTCACGCAACCAATTCATCTATGAGCAAATTAATTATTAATAGTCACGCAGAATTCGCTGAATATATTGGGAAAGAACTGGGTACTTCGGAATATTTAAAGATTGAGCAAGATCGTGTAAATGCCTTTGCCGAGGCAACCATTGACCATCAATGGATTCATACTGATCCGGAAAGAGCCAAAAAAGAAGGTGCTTTTGGAGGAACAATAGCGCATGGATATCTGACTATCTCTCTGCTACCCTACTTGTGGGAACAAATCGCTGAGTTTCGAAACATCAAGATGATGATCAACTATGGCATTGAAAAAATCAAGTTCAATCAGCCAGTACCAGTTGGCGGAGAAGTTTGTTTGAAAGTTAAACTGACTTCATTGGCTGACCTAAGAGGTATTTCCAAGTGTCAATTACATGTGAAACTCGAAATTAAAGGCAATCCAAAACCTGCATTCACCGGAGAAATGATATTCCTTTATCATTTCGAATAGTGTTTACTTTTTCTAGCTTTGCACCATATTAATTAATATAAAAAATGACTGCAGAAATACACACTGAAAAGGGGCTTATGAAAGTCGACTTTTATGAAGCTGATGCTCCAAATACTGTAAAAAACTTTACTGAACTTGCCAAAAAAGGATATTATGATGGTTTGACCTTTCATAGAGTACTTCCTGATTTTGTTATTCAAGGCGGATGCCCTGATGGTACAGGTGCTGGTGGACCAGGCTACAACATCGATTGTGAATTAGATGGCGAAAACCAATACCACGATCGTGGCGTGCTTTCTATGGCACATGCCGGCAGAAACACAGGCGGATCACAATTCTTTATTTGCCATAGTAGAAATAACACTTCTCACCTTGACAGAAACCATACTTGTTTTGGAAAAGTTGTTGAAGGCGTAGATATCGTTGATGACATCAGAGAAGGGGATAAAATCGAGAAAATCGTAGTAATTGATTAATCAATTACTTTAAATACTGCTTAATTAAAAAGGTGACTGTGTCACCTTTTTTTATGTTTAATAACAATTCAACTCCCCCAAGTCAATTCTTTTTTTAGCTTTGCTTTTCGAATAAAAACTCATCCAAATAGCCCCAACCATGCAACAAATAATAGAGTGTGTTCCAAATATTTCTGAAGGAAGAGACGCAGCCAAGATCAAAGCAGTTACCGATGTAGTCGAAACTGTTGAGGGCGTAAAATTATTAGATGTAGACCCAGGAAAGGCTACTAATAGAACAGTAATCACATTTGTTGGTGCACCAGAACAAGTGATAAAGGCTGCCTTTTTGGTCATCAAAAAAGCGGCTGAAGTAATTGATATGAGCAAGCAGACAGGTGAGCATCCTCGTTTTGGAGCAACCGATGTTTGCCCCCTAGTGCCTATCTCCGGAATTAGCATGGAGGAGACAGCTAAATACGCGCACAAATTGGGTGAAAGAGTAGGCGCTGAGTTAGGGATACCGGGTTACTTCTATGAAAACGCAGCCAAATCTGATCAAAGAAAAAACTTGGCTGATGTAAGAAGAGGTGAATATGAAGGATTGGGAGAAAAATTGACTGACCCAAATTGGAAACCTGATTTTGGACCTGCAGAATATGTCAAAGCAAAACATACTGGCGTTACTGCAATTTCGGCCAGGGACTTTTTAGTGGCTTATAATATTAACCTGAACACCACTTCAACTAGAAGAGCCAATGCCATAGCATTCGATATTCGAGAAGGTGGCAGAGTGAAAAGAGAGGGCAATCCAATTACAGGTAAAATTGTAACAGACGAAAACGGTGAGACCGTCAAAATACCTGGTAAACTAAAGGCAGTAAAGGGAATTGGTTGGTACATAGAAGAGTATGGCATTGCCCAAATCTCTTACAATTTGACCAACATCAATATTACATCAATGCATAAAGCATTTGATGAGTCATGTAAGTCAGCCATCGAAAAAGGAATTAGAGTAACTGGTTCTGAATTAGTGGGACTTGTTCCGTTAAAATCCATGCTGGATGCGGCAGATTTCTTTCTAACAAAACAGCATCGTTCTTTAGGTATTTCCGAGAGTGAAAAAGTTAAAATAGCAGTTAAGTCACTTGGTTTAGATGATTTAAAACCATTTGATCCTAAGAAAAATATTATAGAATACATGCTTAACGACAGTGAAGGCACTCGCTTAGTTGACATGGATTTAGTGGCTTTCTCTGAAGAAACCGCTTCAGAATCCCCTGCCCCCGGTGGTGGCTCTATTGCAGCATATGTTGGAACAATGGGCATTGCATTGGGTACAATGGTAGCCAACTTATCCGCGCACAAGCGTGGATGGGATGACCAATGGGAAATGTATTCAGATTGGGCAGTGAAAGGAGAAGCTTATCGTAAGGAGTTATTGTACTTAGTAGACGAAGACACTAATTCGTTCAATAAAATCATGGATGCATTTGGCTTACCAAAAGGTTCTGATGAAGAAAAGGCTGCAAGATCTCAAGCCATTCAAGATGCCACTAAATACGCCATCGAAATACCTTATAGGGTAATGGAAACTGCCTATAATTCCATGGAAGTAATGAGGGCTATGGCTGAACATGGTTTAGAAGCGTCTATTTCTGATGCGGGTGTCGGTGCGCTATGTGCTAGAACGGCAGTTAGAGGTGCGGGACTTAATGTCAAAATCAATGTTGGCGGATTGAAAGACAAGGATTTCGCAGACAACATAGTGGCTAAGGCTAAAAACCTTATGGATGCAGCAGAAAAAATGGAAAAAGAAATAATGGAGCTTGTAGAAGCTAAGCTTTAAAAAAATCGATCATTACCTTTCAGTCACAATAAAAGGAGTTAAAATAAAGCGTTATAAAACCGCTTTTAAAAAGAAATATCCCATTGTAGCCTAACTCTGGAGCCGTCTTGAAGTTCATCAGGCTGGTCTTGAAATTCCAAAAAACTGTATTCTGCTGTAAGCTTATTTCTATGGTTGTTAAGGAACCAGTTTACACCTTATGTCAATTCGCTTCTGAAACTATCAGGAACATCGATATTTGAATTATATAGGCCATATCTGGCAAAAATCTCGAGCTGCTTTGGAAATCGATTAATCGCTTCACTCAAAAAGTAACCTGTTTGAATAAAATTTCCAGACATTATCGTCACTTCATTATTCTTTTGGTCATTTATCTCCTTCCTATGATATTCTTGATGCCAACTAAAACCCCTCACTTTACCGGCAGTTTAGAACATCCATTGATTTATACGGTATTGGCTAGGGACACCTTCTTCAAAACCGGGTAATTGACTGCCCCCCGCTGTTGAAAACCTGGTGTATTGAGTCTTATTTGTTGCACCAGCCAGTGTCATACTCATGATAAAACGCTGATGCCTTTCAATATCTGATCCTTGAAAACCAACTGGTTCTCCAAATGGATTCCATTGCCAACGGCCCATCCAAAGCATATTTTTATCATCATTAGTGTTGGCTCCTCTCCCAGTACCCATAAATGATGAAATCCAATAATTAAAATCCAAGGCCCCTTTTCCATCTATTCTTCCAAAGAGAGATGCTCCCTGCTGCCGATCTAGCGTAAACGCATAATTCAAGATGGATCGGTCGACAAGCTGCTGTTTCCCTGAAGAAATAATCCTTTCCCTACTATACTGCGCCTTCCACTGTCCTATTTTAAAGTTTAACCATGGAGTGATTTCGTACATCACGCGATAATCTAAGAGTAGTCCAGCAGCAAGTTCATACTCCAAATAGTATTTAAATTTTGAGCTGGAGGCATGACCACCAACTTTCATCCTTGCCCGATTGATACCCAAATAGGTATTGTCTACATTAAGGTCTTCGAGAGAAATTGAGTCATTTTCGAATGGTTGGGCAAATCTGGTCTGTAACCTTCACTCTAATTGCATCAAATATCCATTATCGGCAGTTCTAAACTCGAAGCCCTTGCTCCCATATTTAAGACTAGCTTTTAATGAATCTGCATCCTGTGCCATTGCTGGAGCAACAATAATTAAGAATATTAAAATCGCAAAACGCTTTAAAAACATTGATATTTATTATTAAATCTTTAATGCAATAATCGTCCAAATCTTAGAATTCTCTGAATTGGGAATTCTAAAGAGTAAACTGCCAAATAATTAAACCTATCATCTTACCTCTGGTAATAATTCAGTGAATTTATAGTCAAGATTTCATTATTTTCCACATTATATTAAATAGAAACTAGCTTTAGCTATCGTCAAAAAAACAATCTCATGAAAAAAGTAGTATTAATTTTACTCATTGTACTTGTTTCGTTGCCTATATACGCGCAGCAAACGAGTCTTCAGGACCTTACAGTAGATAAAATTATGCGAGATCAATCACAATGGATTGGAACGGCACCTTCTAATATTAGCTGGTCAAGAGATAGCAAGAGTATCTATTTCAATTGGAACCCTGATAAAGAAACTAGTTCTTCTACATACAAAATTAGTGTCAATGGTGGCGATGCAGAAAAATCAGAAGATAGATTAGAAGGCTATCCAAGGTCCTATAATTATAACAAGGATAAATCAAGAATTATATTCGCTCGTGGAGGAGACATCTACATTATGGATGTAAAGTCGAAAGAAGAAACGCAATTGACATCAACTGAAGTGCGTGACTCTGATCCAAGATTTCATGCTGAAGAAAACATCATAACGTTCACCAGTGCAAACAATCTTTTCTTTATTGATACAGAAACAGGTTTTACAAAGCAATTGACAAATTTCGAGATTTCCGAAAATGACACCCCTTCGAGTAATTCAAGGAATAATGATAATAGAGGTAACACAGATCAAGACAGATGGCTCAGAAGCGATCAATTAGTTACTTCAGCAGTTTTAAAAGAAAGACGTTCAAGGCCACGCAGTAGTGGAAGGTTCAGAGCTTTCGCCAATGAATCGAACACAGAAAACATGATGACCATTGAGGTTGAGAATGTGCGTAACCTTCAGTTATCAGCTGATGGTAAATATGTGAGTTACATGGTTTTCAAACAAGGGGAAAAGCCAGCCAAAAGAACAATTGTCCCAAATTATGTGACAAGTACTGGTTATACTACAGATTTGAATGCACGTTCAAAGGTAGGTGGAGATGGATCCTATATGGAAATAGGGATTTATGACATAGAAAAAGACAGTTCTTATCTTGTAGATACAGAGCAAATTGAAGGCATTTCAGATTTACCTGACTACATTAAGGACTACCCTGACAAAACTTACGAAAAGAAGCCTAGAACTATCTCAGGCAATACAGTGATGTGGTCTGAAAATAGTGAATATTGCATCCTGCATTATGGTTCGCTAGACAATAAAGACCGTTGGATTTTACGACTTAATCCTGCAACAGGTACTGTCGAAACCGTAGACCGTCAACGAGATGAAGCTTGGATTGCAGGACCAGGGATTGGCAGTGAATTTGGTGGAGGAACCTTAGGGTTTATGCCAGATCAAGAATCCATTTTTTTCCAATCTGAAGCCTCTGGATATTCTCACTTATATTCTTACAACTTGAAGTCAAAGAGCAAAAAGCAACTGACTGAAGGAAACTACGAAGTGTACAGCCCATTCCTATCTGAGGATGGGAAAAAATGGTTTTTCACTGCAAATAAGAAACATCCAGGTATTAGACATTTTTATTCTATGCCAGCCAATGGTGGGAAAATCACTCAAATCACTAAAGAAGACGGTAACAATGAAGTCACTATATCGCCTGATGAAAAACAAATCGCTGTCCGTTATTCTTATTCGAACAAGCCCTGGGAATTATTTGTAATGGAAAACAAGGCCGGTGCAAAACTCACTCAATTGACCGAAAGTTTAACAGATGAGTTTAAAGCTATTGATTGGTATGAGCCTCAAATGATAACTTTTCAAGCTGAAGATGGCACTAGTGTTCCGGCAAGGCTTTATAAACCTGAAAATCCTAATGGGGCAGCCGTAATATTTGTTCATGGCGCAGGCTATTTGCAGAATGTACATTATTGGTGGAGCAGCTATTCAAGAGAATACATGTTCAATAACATGTTGATGGCACAAGGCTATACTGTTATAGACATTGATTACAGAGCAAGTTCAGGTTATGGAAGAGATTGGAGAACTGGAATTTATCGATATATGGGAGGAAAAGACCTCTCTGACAACATTGATGGCGCAAAATACCTAGTTGAAGAACATGGAATTGACCCTACAAGGATTGGTATGTATGGCGGTTCTTATGGCGGTTTCATAACACTTTTCGGTATGTTCAAACACCCTGATGTAATTGCTGCTGGAGCAGCTTTGCGTTCAGTAACAGATTGGGCACACTATAACCATGGATATACTTCGAACATCTTAAATACACCAATAGACGACCCGATAGCCTATAAGCGCAGCTCACCAATATATTTTGCGGATGGCCTTCAAGGAGATCTATTGATCGCACATGGTGTTGTCGATACTAATGTTCATTTTCAGGATGTTGTTCGACTTGCACAAAAATTGATAGAACTGGGCAAAGACAATTGGGAAATGGCACTCTACCCTGTGGAAAGTCATGGTTTTGTTACACCATCTAGTTGGACAGACGAATACAAAAGGATTTATAAACTCTTTGAAAATACAATCGGCAATAAATAATTGCTCTCTTTATTGATATCAAAAACGACCTTAAATTAACCCTATGAAAAAATTTCTCTCATTATTATTGGCATTGGCTATCGTTGCTTGCCAATCAACCGAAACCGTTAATGATACTCACGAAAGAGGTCTTGTAGTTGATAAAGCCATGGTGGTATCAGCACACCCATTGGCCTCTCAAGTTGGTAAAGAGATAATGCAAAAAGGTGGTAATGCCGTGGATGCTGCTGTTGCTGTACAATTTGCCCTGGCAGTTGTTTACCCTGGTGCCGGAAACATCGGTGGTGGTGGTTTCATGATGACCAGAATGGCTGATGGCACTACGAATGCATTAGATTATAGAGAAAAAGCTGCTGCTGCTGCTGGTCGAGACATGTACATTGGTGAAACCGGTGAAGTTGTTCCGCAGAAAAGTACTCGTGGCCATTTAGCTGCTGGTGTTCCAGGTTCAGTTGCTGGCTTTGCTGCTGCTCATGAAAGATATGGCAAATTGCCTTGGGCTGATTTAGTTCAACCTGCGATCGATCTAGCATCAAATGGTTGGAAATTAACTGAGAGTGAAGCTGGAAAGCTCAATAGAGGCAAAGCGAATTTTGAAAAATACAATACTGTACGTCCAGACTTTTTCATGAAAGACGGTGACGAAAAATGGGTTGAAGGTGAGACAGTAAGCATTCCAGAAATGGCCAAAACCTTGACATTGATTAGAGACAATGGAAGAGATGGATTCTACAAGGGTGAAACCGCTCGACTTATTGTTGAAGAAATGAAGCGTGGTGGTGGGATCATCTCTTTAGAAGACCTTAAAAATTATGAAGCAGCTTGGAGAACGCCTGTTTCTGGTACCTATAGAGGTTATGATTTCATTTCAATGCCTCCACCCTCAAGTGGTGGAATAGCCTTGGCACAATTATTTCAATCTGTTGAACCATTTGATTTAGGCGGGTTAGGTTTCCATTCGGAAGCAAGCATCCACCTAATTGTAGAGGCTGAAAGAAGAGTATATGCGGATAGAGCAGCTCATTTAGGAGACCCTGACTTCTTTAATGTACCAATGAATGGCTTGTTAGACAAGAACTACCAAGCAAATCGAATGAGTGATTTTGATCCAAAAAAGGCAAGTACAAGTGAAGAAGTGAGTGCAGGTGCTCCTGCCCCACCTGAAAGCGAAGAGACAACTCACCTATCAGTTGTAGATCCAATGGGTAATGCTGTTTCGGTCACAACTACACTTAATGGCGGCATGGGTTCACAAGTCTTTGTCGGTGGTGCTGGATTTCTTTTAAATAATGAAATGGATGATTTTAGTGTCAAGCCAGGTACACCAAACATGTATGGTCTTGTAGGTGGCGAAGCGAATGCCATCCAGCCTGGTAAAAGAATGTTGAGTTCTATGACGCCAAGTATAGTTGCCAAAGATGGGAAGTTATTCATGGTTGTTGGAACCCCAGGTGGTTCAACGATCATCACTTCTGTTTTTCAAACAATCATTAATGTGATCGATTATGACATGGGCATGCAAGAAGCCGTGTCAGCACCAAGATTTCATCACCAGTGGTTACCTGATGTAGTAGCAATGGAACGAGCTGGTATTGACAGCACAAACAATCTAATGGGTAACCTCACTGCAATGGGACACACAATGGTAAGCAGAGGAGCCATTGGTCGTGTAGATGCTATTCTTGTCTTAACAAATGGCAAACTCGAAGGTGGTGCTGATCATCGAGGAGATGATTCGGCTCAAGGCTATTAGTCTACTCACAAACAAAAGGCATTTAAAAGGTTTCAACGTCTGTTGAAACCTTTTATCATTTTATGGCTCATTTCTTTTTATCAATAATTATTTTTAACAAAGAGAAAAATTATGCGCTTAGCTATCATTGCTTTACTCCTTCTTTGCACTTCATTATCATTTGCTCAGACAAACCTTAATAAAGAGAAATTAGACAAATATTTAGAGACACTTGATGTTGCTAAAAAAGCTATGTTCAGTCTGGCTATTTCTGAAAATGGAAAAGTAATTTATCAGAATTCGATTGGCTTTGCTTCATTAGAGGATAACCTAAAACCAAATTCAAACACACAATACCGAATTGGATCTATAAGCAAGGTTTTTACCGCAACTTTAATTTTCCAGTTAATTGAAACTGGAGAATTAAGCTTGGATACTAAGCTTTCGGATTACTACCCTAAAGTCAAAAATGCAGACAAAATCAAAATCTCACACTTACTAAGTCATAGAAGTGGTATTCATAATTTTACTGATGACCCTGATTTTCCAACTTATATGAATCGCCCTAAATCAAAGGCAGAAATGGTAAGTCTAATCGAAAATTTAGATTCAGATTTCGAACCAAATTCAAAAGCTTCTTACTCTAATAGTGCTTTTGTGTTATTAGGTTATATCATTGAGGATATTAGTGGAACTAGTTATAAAAAACACCTTCATCAAAATATTGTAGATAAATTAGGACTAATACATACCACTTATGGTGGTCCAATTAAAACAGATAAGAATCAAGCTAAGTCATATGCATACACTACTGAGTCTTGGGTTGCATCATCAATTGCAGACATGAGTATCCCTGGAGGTGCAGGTGCATTAGTTTCTACACCAACAGAATTAAACCAATTTATGCATGGTCTTTTTGCTGGAGAACTTATTTCAAATGCATCCCTTTCTAAAATGAAGGAAATCAATCAGGGATATGGCAGAGGGCTTTTCCAATTTCCTTTTAATGGAAAAATTGCATTTGGCCATAATGGTGGAATAGATAGTTTTGTTTCCAACACAGCCTATTTCGAATCTGAAAATATTGGTGTTTCTATCACCTTCAACGGATTAAATTATGTCATGAATGATGTTCTCATTGGGGTTTTAAGCATAACCTTTGGGAAAAATTTTGAAATCCCTTCTTTTAATCAAACGGTATTACTCAGTGCGGGTGAACTAAAGAATTATGAAGGTACTTTTAGCTCTGTGCAGATTCCATTAAAAATAGTTATCAAGGCCACAGATGGAAAACTGACTGCTCAAGCAACTGGCCAAGGAGCATTCCCACTCACTCCTTCAAGTAAAACAGAATTCAAATATGATGCGGCAGGAGTTATCATGGTATTTAAGTCTGAGGATGATAACGATGATTATGAAGCCTTTATACTCAAACAAGGAGGTCAGCAGTTTACTTTCAATAAAGAAAAATAGTGTTTGATGTCAGCTTTCAATTCAAACTACCTAAATCATCTAATCCTCTTTTTTAACAACATTTCAGCCAGTATTTTCAAATATTCCCTGCCTAAAGCCGAACTATCCGTAAAAGCCAGTTCTTCAAGTACCAATGTGGCTGGAAAGTCTGGATGTTTTGAGAGTGCCGTATCAGGCCAATTGTAAAATTTAATAAACGCCTCTTTATCATACTTAAGTCTGTAAAGCACATCCTCAAAGACCAAGTCTTCAGCATAAAGTTCTTGAAAACCTTGCCAATTGTCCCTCGCTTGATAAAGCTCAAAAAACTTAATGGCCGATGCTTCTACCCTATTTGGTTTCTCATGAGTGCATGCGGTAAAAAGTAATAAAAGGAATAGTACTTTCTTCATTTGAATTATTATCCTACTAATTTAATCAAAAGAGATTGCGGTTCAAGTTTGAAAATTGAAGCCATTAATTCAGCGCCAGTCATAAAAAATGCATTTGGCTGATCTTCAAATTCATTACCTTGTTGTTTACATTATAACCTTAACCATGTTGAAAAAAGTACTGTTCTTCTCATTGATTACATTCTCCTTTATAAGTTGTCAAAAGGCTGTAAAAGAGGACACAGGAGAAATCAAGGCATTTGTCGGTGGTACAATCATAGATGGTGCGGCAATGTCACCAATTCAAAATGGCACGATGATAGTCACGGACGGGAAGGTGACAGACGTTGGTTTTCAAGGCGATGTTATCGTGCCCGAAGGTGCTGAGGTGATCAACGTATCCGGTAAATACCTTATGCCTGGTCTCATCAACAGTCATGGCCATATTGGTGGTACAAATGGTCTGCAAGGAGGACAGTACTCCAAGGAAAATGTAATTAGAGATTTAGAATTGAATGCCCGTTATGGAGTTACTACCGTTGTCAGTTTAGGTGGCGATGAGCAAGCCTCGTTAGATGTTAGAAATAAGCAGAATGTAACTGCACTCAATAAAAGTAGACTTTTTGTAGCGGGAACAATTGTTACTGGTGATACACCAGAAGCGGTAAGGTCAGTTGTTCAAACAAACGCGGCAAATGCAGTGGACTTTATAAAAATCAGGGTGGATGATAATTTAGGCAATTCTGTAAAAATGACTCCAGCAATATATAGTGCTGTAATAAACGAAGCACACAAAAATGGCATTCCTGTTGCTTCGCACCTCTTTTATTTGGACGATGCCAAAGGACTACTGAATGCTGGAACAGATTATATCGCACATAGTATAAGAGACCAAGCTGTCGATCAAGAACTAATTGATTTGATCAAGTCTAAGGATGTTTATTATTGCCCTACATTGATGCGTGAGGTATCAACATTCGTTTATGAATCAACGCCTGATTTTTTTTAGATCCATTTTTTTTAGCTGAATCCACTCAAAATATTATCACTGAATTAAATGATCCAGAAAGGCAGCAAAGCATTCAAAAATCTGCCAGTGCAAAAGCATATAAAGCTGCTTTAAAAGTGGCAATGAGTAATCTTAAAACGCTTTCCGACAATGGTGTTAAGATAGTTATGGGAACTGATACAGGCCCTCCTGCTCGATTTCAAGGATATTTTGAACATCAAGAGCTGGCTTTAATGGTAGTGTCCGGAATGACTCCATTGCAAGTAATCCAATCTGCCACATCCAATGCTGCTGATTATTTAGGACTTGAAAATATAGGTGCAATAAAAAAAGGAAACTGGGCAGACTTCTTGATACTTAACGCCAACCCTCTCGAGGATATCTCAAATACTAAAAAATTGAATTCAGTTTACATAGCTGGCAACAAAGTCCCAGCAAAGCAATAGCCTAATTTTTTGTAATTACAAACTCTACGCGCCTGTTTAGTACACGTGAAGCAGCAATTGAATTGCTACCAATTGGTTTGGATCCACCGTGACCTATCGCCTCAATTCTAGCATCCGCAACACCCTTTTCAATCAAGTAAGCCTTCACAGTCATCACACGATCTTCAGACAATTTAAAATTCAATTTGCTGTTACCACTGTTATCAGTATGCCCATCAAGTCGAATCTCCATAGAAGGATTTGCATTCATTAATCTAACTAACTTATCCAGTTCATCATGAGCCGCTACGCTGTCAGAAAAATCAGCTGTGGCCCTCGCAAATAGTACATTCTCAATTTGAAACGTTGTGCCAATTTCCTTGGGAGTCATCATAAACCCCTCGGTAGCACTTAATACTCCCCCATCCCCTTGGTTCGTTGCTTTGGCGATAAATTTTTCTTTATAAACTAAGAACCCATCGGCTTCAATTCGGACAGTTATTTCTTCATTTTCAATAAAAGAAACAACAAATTTCTTTTCGTGATTGGAAATGTCTTTAAGGCTTGTTACACTTTCTTGAACTCCATAAGAAAAAACAGCTGTTGCATTTTCTAATGGCCTTTCAGTTCTAATATCCAGTATTTGCATGGTAATCGCAACAACTGGAGGCCCTGCTTTGTCAGGTTCTGGCAGCGCAATAGGCGCTACCACTATACTGACTAATTCAATGGACTGCAATACTTTTTCTGCTTCGTCAAGCGGAGCATTAAAAATATCACCAAAACCCTCACTATTTTGTGTTGATGAAAAGAAGGCATCGCCTCCAGCAGCAGGAATATGAAAACCTACTTCCACTCCTTTAGTGTTAATTGACGGCCCTAAATTGACCGGCCTAGTCCAATTAGTCCAAGATTCGTCCAAGCGTTTGGCGACAAAAACATCACGACTGCCAAACCCTTCATGTCCATTTGAAGAGAAATAAAGTGTCTTTTTATCAGAAGCCAAATACGGAGACCACTCTTGTGAGCCTGTATTAACAACATTACCAATATTTTTAGGCTGTGACCAAGAACCATTTTCCTGTCTAAAGGAAACATAAAGGTCTTCGTTACCAAAAGTAAGGTAAGACTGAATTGAGAGAATCATTACTGTTTCATCAGGAGTAACATAGCCACTCATATATTCAGATTTATTACTAAAAAAAGTAACGTTTAATTTTACCGGTTGTTCCCATTCTGCCCCATTCCAGTTAGATTTTGCTATTCCTGATCTAATTATTCCATTGGGTGATCCAGGCTCAAATTCTAAATAATTAAGTAAATACATTGAATTACTGGAACTTGAAAAGCCTATTACTCCATTCAGGCTTGAATGATTGATCTTTCGACCAGCATGCTTCGGGGTAGACCAGCTTCCATCTGCCATTTTATCTGAAAACCAGATATCTCCCTTATCAACAACTCCCCCTACATTTTCTGGGTGTCCAGATCTTGTGAAATACAATTTATTGCCATCTGGGCTCAATACTGGATTCTGCTCATCATAAGAGCTATTGATTGAATCAATTTTAGAGTGAGCCAATTCTTGCCCAAGCACGCCATTCCCAATAGATAATATCAATGCCGTCAAACAGATAATAAAAGTGTTTTTTTTCATTCTAATCTCCCTCTTACTCCAATTAACTAAACGCATTTAAAAAGTTTTATTATGGCCTGATTCAGGAATTATAGCTTTAAATTTTACTACAAACAAAGTTATTTAATCAATGAAATACAACGTTGGGTCTATCAAAAAAAAATCTCTTGCGCCAAACGGAACGTATTCGCATGGGCTTCAACAATATGTTTGATATCTACTGAATACCCACCACCCATACAGATTGCAATAGGCACCTTATTTTGATGACAAATCTTTAAAACCATTTCATCTCTTTGCTTACAACCCTTTATAGTCAAACCTAACCTCCCTAGTTTGTCAGTTCCCAATACATCAACACCTGATTGAAAAAACACAAAATCAGGGCCTACCTTCTGAAAAAGAGATTTAAGGTGAAAATCAAGTAAGTCTAAATAGGTTTTGTCGTCCGAACCATCAGCTAGTTCAACATCCAAATCTGATTGCTCTTTTTGTAATGGATAATTTTTCTCTCCATGCATACTGAAAGTAAATACCCTTGGTTCAATTGAGAATATTTCTGCAGTTCCGTTTCCTTGATGGACATCCAAGTCAACCACCAAAATTTTAGAAGCCAAATGGTTATCTAGAAGATCATTTGCTGCAATAGCAATGTCATTCAAAAGACAAAACCCCTCTCCTCTATTAGTAAAAGCATGGTGGGTCCCTCCCGCTATATTCATCCCTATCCCATTTTTGCATGCATAATTAGCCGCATCCACAGTGCCTTGCATGATTATTCGTTCGCGTTCAACCAGCTCAACTGACAAAGGAAATCCCGTCTTACGCTCTTCTTGACGGTTTAGGTTTTGAAGTTTTAATTTGAGCCAATAATCTGAATCATGCGTTCGGACTATCTGCACTTCTTCCAGCGTCTTTGGGACAAAAAGATTGGCTTCTGATATCGTTCCTTCATAAAGTAATTGGTCCGGAATGAGGGAGTATTTTTCCATCGGGAATCGATGGTTCGCAGGAAGGGAATGCGCAAAGACCTCAGACCAAGCAATTTTTAGCATAATACGAAAAAAGGCAAAAAAATTGAATTATTTTAGTTTGGATAAATCTTCTTGGATAATTAAAACCAACTCCGGAAACACTCTTCTTACTGCTCGTGTATCCGCCCTTGTTGAATTCAACTAAATGCAAACAGAGAACTTTTGATCCTTATAATAAACCATGTTTGTAGAATACCCTGGCATAAATCCACTATGCCCAAATGTAAATCCAGCCGGGGTTTCTTTTATATGAACACCTAGTCCCCATTCTCCTCCTAACCTACCCGCATTCCTTCCATCAAAAAATTCATCTAATAATTCAGGTGCAAACATTTTGCCTTCATATACCAATTTTCCCAACTTCGCTAAATCATATGAGTTGATTACCAAACCTCCTCCAGCCCACTCAAACTGAAGATTATACCTACTCCTGCCCTTGTTATCCAATGCATTTCCTGGAAAAAAAGGGTCATCATCACCGTTATATCCTTGAACCATGCCTTTGTATTTACTTTTTGTTTGAGGAGAAACGTTTTTAAGCCCAGCCTTTTTCAAAACTCTGCTGTCTACCTCTTTGTAAAGATCATTCCCGGTTACCTCTTCAATGATCATGCAAAGAATGATGTAGTTAGTATCCGAATAGGAAAAATCGGTTCCTGCCTCAAAAAGTGGTTCATCGCCATAAACGTAGGATAGCAACTCTTCGAGTTTCCAAACTTTATCAATATCTGCCAAGACATCTATTTGAAATTTCTCACTAAACACATATCGCGGTATGCCTGTACTATGCCTCATTAGATTTCGAATAGTCAAAGTCTCAGCATTCGGAATTCTTTCGAACCATTCTTTTTTTCCTAAATAGGTTGAAATTTTGGCATCCAGTTCAAGCTGCCCTTCTTCTACCAATTGCATTGCAACAACTGAATAGAACACCTTTCCTGTGCTTCCACCAAGCATCCTGCTGCAAGGATTCATTCTCTCATTGTTATGTTTGTTTGCCCAGCCTCCGGCAACAGCCGCTGTACTCCCATTAGGCAAACTGTATCCAAATGTGATCCCTACTTCCAATGAATCCACAAAAATGGCATCAATTTTAGCCTTGAGTTTGACTTTAAGTGCTGCTTCATCAATTTCTTGAGCGGCAAGATTTAACGAGGATGTTACTAGCGCCAAAAATGAGAAGAGAAAATATTTCATAGTTTAATTTTTATGCAAAATAAAAAAGGCCGTAATACGCTTTAGTTAAACTTGCTAATTCGATGGTTATTAGTCCATGTCATGGTCTAGTTGAAAAGCATAAAAAGTTGAATCTAACTTCACTTCGCCATTATTGAATTTTTCAATGAAATCTGAGATCACAACATCATCAACCATTACAATATTTAAGCCCACGTCTAAACCTATTCCAAAATCATTATTGATATCAACGTCAATATGCTCTTGCACCTTGACCCTTTCTTCATCTTCAATTTCCTCCATGACTTCTGCCATAAATAAGCCAACTTCTTCATCTAGCTCATTCAAAACATCTACGTCTTCACCTACGGTATCAAATTTTTGATAATCAGGAAACTTCATTGCGGCCTCATTCTCTGCAATTTCATACACCTCACTATGGTGCTGCACTTTTAAAGTATAAATGGCAGCGTCATAAATTACATCTCTGTCTTCGTGTTTACCGATAAACATGAAATTCTTAAAATCATCAGAATTATCCTCACTTTCTATAAGCACATAATTTTTACCAGATTTAGTCAACTGACTCTCAAGTTTATTCAATTCTATTAAATCAAAGCCTTTATTTATCATCATTCTCTATTAATTGTAAACAGATCTTTCCTTTATGTAAAATTAGACTATCTAATTATAAATACCGCTCTTTTAATATATCAATATGATGAGCAGCGTGGCCCGCGATTATTCCCACATTGCCTCTTACTGTTATAGGAAAATCACTTACAGTACCTACATTGGCCACAACAGACTCATCCATAGTTTCAAAAAAACTAAGGGTGGAGGCCCTAACTGCTTCAAATTCTTTAATCAGACTTTCAAGCGATCTATTTTCTGTAAAAGCAGCATCGTTATAGTCATCTTGGTCCATTCCCGGAAATGAAGCCTTATCGCCTCTTGCAATTGCAAAAGCACGGTAAGCAAAAATTCTTTCTGTGTCAATAATGTGATGAAGTAACTGAGCAACCGACCATTTTCCTTCAGCATACTGATACTTCGATTTTTCCTCAGAAATACCACGTAATAATTTTGGGATCTCTTTGGCTTGATCTTGAAGCACTTCTAAGATATTGTCTTTCTCAAGTTTGGAAATGTAAGTTTGATAAAAGGCATGGTACTCTCCGTTGGCTGGTTTATTAATCATAGTGTGTGTGTTAAAATTCTTATGTTTTTGATGAAAGAATAAATTATTCTTTATGATTCACTTTCAGGCTCTGTAAACCATTTACTGTACATAATATAGTTGGAAGGTGTTTTATCGACTACCTTTTTCATACGTTCATCCACATCCTTTACTTTTTTGGCTGGTGCACCAGCATAGATGACATTAGGCTCAACCACTGTATTGGCCAAAACCACTGAACCTGCTGCTACAATAGAACCTGTCTTTATTATGGCATTATCCATCACAATGGCTCCCATTCCAATCAATACATTGTCTTCAATAGTCGCTCCATGCACAATGGCATTATGTCCAATACTCACATTGTTGCCCATCACTGTTTTAGAATGATTTAATGTGCCGTGAATCATGGCACCATCCTGGATATTGCAATTGTCACCTAGTTGAATGGTACAAACATCTGCGCGAAGCACAGCATTAAACCATACAGAGCAATTGTCGCCCATTGTCACCTCTCCCACAATTGTAGCGTTCTCAGACAAGTAGCAAGCCTTGCCGAAAACTGGTTTTTTACCCTTAACAGATTTGATTAAAGCCATAATTAAAAAAATATATGTATATACATGGAACTATTGATTTACTTAATTAGTTTTGTATCCGAAACGTATGAAATTTTAAAGTAAAAACGTTTTCAGAAAGCAATAAAAAACATTAACAACTAAATACACTGAAATGAAATTAACAAAATCGGCCTTCCTTTTCCTAGCATTGGCAACTACAATCATCGCCTGTGGACCAAAAGGAAAAACTGTTGAAACTTCTGAAGCAAAAGAAGTTGCAGCCTCAAAGGATGCTAAAAGCTTCGCCCTAAATGTTGATAAAAGTCAAGTGACTTGGATAGGTAGCAAACCTGCTGGCAAACACAATGGAACAATCAATATCACTGGAGGCACATTAAAGATGAATGGCAATGAAATAGCCGCAGGCAATTTCACCATGGACATCAACTCTTTAAAGGACCTGGATATGGCAGGAAGTGATAACGCTGGCAAATTAGAAGGACATTTAAAATCCGCGGACTTTTTTGATGCTGCTAATTTTCCAGAAGCAAACTTTGAAATCACAAATATTTCGGCATTTAGTAACGCTGAGCTTGTAGCAGACAATGCAGAATTTGAAACGGAGAACACTCCGTCAACACAAAGTGAAATTTTGGTCAACGACCCTACTCATTTTATCTCAGGGAACCTAACAATGCGTGGAACAACAAAAAACATCACTTTCCCAGCAAATGTAAAAGTGGCCAATGGTCTGATTAATGCGCAAGCAAATTTTAATATTAACAGAACCGATTGGGGTTTGATGTATGGAGATGAGGCTGGTGCAGCTGATAAAGCCAAAGATCAATTCATCTACAATACGGTAACAGTTGGTATAGTCATTGAAGCTTCGACCCAAGCAGCAGCAGGTTTGTAACCTAAACACTCTGATTACCTTCTAAATACTAGAGAGGGTAAAGCAGGTTTAAAAAAAAATCAATCCCGTCAGGTTTTAAAAAACTGACGGGATTTTTATTTGAAAACAGAGCAAAAAATGAGCGCCAAAAGGCGCTTCTTTTTTTATATTCAGTTCCCGTTATCTTTGCCTCCCTATTCTTTAAAAAGTTGATAAAAGAGTCGTTTAAATATGATGGTGAATTAACCGCTTTCTTAAAAAAGGCAGTCGAGTATGCCAATACTTTTAGCCATTTCTCTTTTTTCCAATCCAACAACATTCCCTACCCATTTGAGCCTTTCAAAACACTGCTTGCCATTGGAGCAAGAGAAATCCTAAAACCAACCGAATCCAATTTTAAGGCACTTGCTCATTTTCACCAAGGCGACTGGCTATTTGGATTCCTTGGCTACGATCTTAAAAATGAATTAGAAAGCCTGACTAACAATCATACCAATCATGAGCAGTTTGGTGATATTGGGTTCTTCAGACCTCAAATCTTAATTGAGGTAAATGGTCCATCTATTCATATTACTGCTGAAGATCCATCTGCAGTTTGGCAAACTATTGAAAGCACTGTTATTTCGGAAGTAGCTCCTATTGATGTAGGAAAGATCCATTCGAAAATATCTAAATCAGAATACATAAACACAGTTCAAAAATTACGATCACATATTGAAGAAGGTGATATTTATGAGATCAACTTTTGCCAGGAATTCTATGGTGACATTAAGGAACTAAGACCTATGGATATGTATTGGGCCTTAAATGCAGCATCTCCTAAACCATTTTCCGCATTTCAGAAATTTGATGACCAGTATTTGATTTGTGCTTCACCTGAACGCTTCATGAAAAAGACAGGTAATAAACTCATCTCTCAGCCCATTAAAGGAACCATAAGGCGCGGTAATAATGAAGCAGAAGACAATGCCCTCAAACACCAATTGCGTCATGACGAAAAAGAATTGGCCGAAAACATGATGATTGTGGATTTGGTGCGAAATGATTTAGCCAAATCTTCTAAGACCGGTTCAGTGAAAGTGGAGGAAATATTCGGTATTTATGCCTTTAAACAGGTCTTTCAAATGATCTCGACTGTCTCATCTGAATTAAGTGAGGGCCTCACTCATTTGGACGCAATCAAAAATGCCTTTCCTATGGGCAGCATGACAGGTGCGCCAAAGTACAAGGTCATGCAATTGATTGAGCAATATGAAAGCTCTAAACGAGGCATATTCTCAGGTGCGGCGGGTTATATTACTCCTGAAGGAGATTTTGATTTTAATGTTGTGATTCGTAGTATTTTCTTAAACATGAAGGCCGAGCAATATTCCTTTCAAGTTGGCAGTGCCATCACTTATGATTCTGACCCGGAAAAGGAATATGAAGAGTGCTTGCTTAAAGCAAGTGCCATTCGAACAGTTTTGACAACCAAATAAATCTATTTCAAGTAAAAAATACTTAAACTATTTTTGACTAATTGTTTACCTCAAAATATAAACCATGAAAAAGACACTCGTTCTCGCACTATTAATTACATGCTCCAGTTCCCTTTTTACTCAACTTCCAGCTCATCTTGAAGGTAAAATGACATATCCTGTCTTTGATTTTCATCCATGGGTAGGTGTTATTCCAAACAAAACCAAGGTTTTGGATTATGACAAAAACCTAGAATACAAAATAGCTATTGATGTAACTGACCGCCATAAAGATTCGACTACAGTAATGAGCACCCTTCAGGAAGTTGCCAGAACTTATAATCTGAATGTTGCCAATGGTGTCAAACAAAAGAATTTAAAAATAGCCGTAGTGATTCATGGAGGGGCCATTTATGGTATCCTTAATGAGGAAGCTTATCAGAAGAAATACGGAACTTCAAACCCTAATATTGAAGTGATCAAAGCAATGAAAAAAGAGGGCATAAAATTCTATGTCTGCGGTCAAATCCTTGCCTTTAGACAAACTGATGAAGCCGACATTTTAAAAGATATTGAAATTACCCTTTCTGCAAAAACAGCCTTGATTACACTTGATCAAATGGGGTATACCTATATGAGTGTGAATAATTAGTAGACATTATTAAAGTCTGTTTTATTAATTATAACTGTGCTTATTCCAGTAAATTAAGGATGGTGAGTACAGTTTTTATTGCCTTTATCCAGCGTTGGCTACATAAAAAGAATGCTGAAAAAACTCACTCGAAAAAGAAAAAAAGAACTTGAACTTCTAGAGCTGATTGCAATTGCACTGGACGGAATGGTGGGTGGTGGAATTTTCGCAATTCTGGGGATATCCGTTGAGCAGTACTGACCTTTTATTTTATATATACAGAAACTCCATTACAGCTGATTTATATTGGAAGTATTTATGACGTTTTAATACTGAGTTCATATATTCATTCAAAACAAAAAAGACGATTGCCCAACAATATGCATAATGCATAGCAAGCTGCTACATCATGATAAATGACACGTAAAAAGCAATCTAATCAAGGTCCATTGTCCTAGAAAAACATCACAGTATGAAGAAGAAACAAACAAAACAAATACTCAGAGTAGTATTTATCCTGACAAGCATAGCCTCTTTGTTTTTCGTACCGTGGATAATTGTAAAAGCATGGATTTTGCCGTTGCCTGATACTGTTCAAGAGCAAGTTAATGATGCCATTGAATATGGATTTGATGGTATGATTGTTTATGTTGATGAGGAAGGAAAGCCCCCCGAATTTTATGCTGCTGGCTTAAAAAATAGAGAGAACAAGATACCAGCCGATCCGCAATCCTTATTCAAGATTGCCAGTATTAGCAAGTTATATATTGCGGTTGCTATTACAAAATTAGTCCATACCAAGCGTTTGTCACTGGATGAAACGCTGGCTGACTACTTTCCGGAACTTGTAGGGAAAATTGAAAATGCAGATAAAATAACTTTGAGATTGATGGCGCAACATCGCAGTGGGATTCCTAATTATATCGACCATCCTAATTTCTGGGAAAACCCATCGCAAAATAATGAAGAATCACTTGCATACGCATTTGATATGCCGGCAAGCTTCAGTCCAGATGAAGATTACGGTTATTCAAACACCAATTATTTATTGCTTCGTGAAATCATTAGGAAGGTAGTGGGATATGGCCATCATCAATATATCAAGGAAGAAATTTTGATACCACTCGGGCTAAAAAACACTTTCGGTTCGCTGAGCGAAGTGGATCTAGAGAATGTTATGAGTGGCTATTATGTTGGTTATGAAGATGATCAAAAGACCGCTAGCGGTGGAATGTTAGCTACAGCAGAGGATGTAGGCATTTTCTTAAGGGCTTTAAACGATGGTTCAGTGTTTGACCAGGGGGAACAGGAAATCTATTCCTCCATTTATGTTTACAAGCATACAGGTCTGGTTGTTGGTTATCAAAGCATCGCAGAATACCACAAAGAAATAGATACAGTTGTTATTCAATTTATGAGTACAACTAATTTTGATGGATACAACTGGAATTTATCGCAGGTCTTTTATAGTCGTATTTTGAAAATACTGAGGCGTAACAAAAATTCATAGTAATGTTTAAAAGCATTAAAACGACCTTATATTCACCTTTGGTAGTAAGAGTATTGATAGTACAAAATTAGACTTAAACAAAAATTTTACTAGTCAAACCATTAAGCTCTCCCCTGACTATGAAGGAGAAGTAATTGCTGTACTAATTTCTTCCAACTTTAATGTAGGCAATTGAAAGAGGGTATTATACTTACATGGCAATACTGATTTTTTTCACCCACATTTAGCAGAACAATTCAATGTGAATGATTTTGATTTTTACGCGCTCGATCTTCGAAAATATGGTAGGTCCATTTTAAAACATCATCGTCCAAACTATAGCAAAGACATTGAAAAGTATTTGAAGAAATATCGATTGCTATTCGTAAGATTCAAAATGAAAGTCACTCAACAGGCGGTTAAATATCGAGTAGCTTTATGAATAATGGTATTCATCACTACGCGACTGACACCTTTATAAATGGCAATTAAAATGAGTGAGATAATGTCAGAGAATGTTATGTCTAGTGTTATTAGGTAAGTTTCATTATATTTGCATTATATATATACAAAAAAAAATTATTATGACTAACGGAACAGTAAAATTTTTCAACGATGCTAAGGGATTCGGATTCATTACACCTGATGACGGGAGTAAGGATGTATTTGTCCATGTAAATGGCTTAACTGATGAAATAAGAGAAGGAGATAAAGTATCTTTTGACGTTGAAGAAGGTCAAAAAGGATTGAACGCAGTAAACGTTGTAGTATCTTAATTATTGAGAATACAACTTAATTGCATTGAAAAAGCATATCATAAACGATATGCTTTTTTTTTGTTTTTAAGATTAATTAGAACTGCATTAGGACACAGATTACTTTATCGTCTCCTCCTGAGCATCCCAAAGAAACTGGTGCAAAAAAGACGCGCATCATAGATAATGATTGTTGGCCTTTTTTGAATTAAGCCTATTGAGTTTAAGCTGAATTTTATCGAAGTAGAACATAACGTTTTCAATAGAAGCATTGAATTGGGCTAAAACCCTCCAAAAACGCTGACAATCTGTCACTACTTTCTTTCAAAAGCTTTATATTTGCACCCCATTAACAATAAGTACAGGATTGCACATGAGAGATTTGATTGAGGATATTAGCATAGTAGACAGCAACAATACTGAAGTTGTTGATACAGTAGTGAAATCCAAAGAGGAGAATACAGGGAAGAACAAAAAGCTTTACTTGGAAAGCTATGGCTGTGCAATGAATTTTGCTGACAGTGAGATTGTGACATCTATAATGAAACAAGAAGGTTTTGACACCACTTCTGAATTCGAAAATGCAGATGTAATTTTTCTGAATACCTGTTCGATTCGTGAAAAGGCAGAGTTAACAGTACGCAAGCGCCTGAAGCACTTCAACTACCTTAAAAAGAGAAAGCCAGATTTGACCATTGGCGTTTTAGGCTGCATGGCCGAAAGACTAAAAGAGAAATTTTTAGACGAGGAGAAAATTGTGGACTTAGTAGTGGGTCCAGATGCTTATCGTGACTTACCAAAGCTTGTTGAAAAAGCCGAAGACGGACTCAAAGCTATCAACACCTTTTTATCCAGAGAAGAGACTTATGCTGATATCTCCCCTGTCCGATTAAATTCAAATGGTATTACTGCATTTGTTTCTATTATGCGTGGTTGCGACAATATGTGCTCCTTCTGCGTAGTGCCTTTTACAAGAGGCAGAGAAAGAAGTCGAGATCCATTTTCAATTGTCAAAGAGGCTCAAGATCTATTTGACCAAGGCTATAGAGAAGTTACGCTGCTAGGACAGAATGTTGATTCCTATAAATGGTCTGATGATGAAAATAATAAAGTAAAGCTCGAGAAAAAGGAAAGGCAAGGCGAAGCAGTTGAAATAGTAAACTTTGCAAACCTACTGGAAATGGTAGCCAAAATTGCTCCAGCGCTAAGGGTTCGTTTTTCAACTTCACACCCAAAAGACATAACAGATGATGTGCTCTACACCATGAAGCGCCACGACAATATCTGTAAAAACATTCACCTGCCTGCGCAAAGTGGTAACTCGCGAGTACTAGATTTGATGAATCGTACCTATGACCGCGCATGGTACATAAACCGTGTGGATGCCATTAAAGAAATACTGGGTGATGATTGTGGCATTTCATCGGACGTAATGACCGGCTTCTGCTCTGAAACAGAAGAAGAGCATCAAGATACTTTGACGCTGATGGATTATGCACAATATGATTTTTCATACATGTACTTCTATTCTGAAAGACCCGGTACTTTAGCAGAAAAAAAATATGAGGATGACATTCCTTTGGATGTAAAGAAGAGAAGGCTACAAGAAGTAATTGTCAAACAACACGCATTGTCCAAGTCAAGGAATCTGCTGTCACTAAATAAAGTGCATAATGTGTTAGTTGAAGGCGCCTCAAAACGTTCAGAGGAACAATTACAAGGAAGGAACTCTGAAAACAAGGTAGTTATCTTTGATAAAGAGCATTTCAAAAAAGGAGATTATGTAGATGTATTGGTTAATGACTGCACGCATGCCACCTTATTTGGCAAAGCAGTTGTTTAGTTTTAACTAGAATAAAAAGCATTGAACGATAAAGAAGTACTTAGTATTAAACAACGTTTTGGGATTATAGGAAATAGCCCTCAGCTCAACCATGCCATTGAGGTAGCAGCCCAAGTAGCACCTACCGAAATGACCGTATTAATTACGGGTGAAAGTGG
>Ga0307985_10000283_pt1 | contig 30335 bp, 32 predicted proteins | sample EllFjometageno80_FD_203155 | JGI IMG/M metagenome (GOLD analysis project Ga0307985, IMG submission 203155) | Marine microbial communities from Ellis Fjord, Antarctic Ocean - #80 | ecosystem: Environmental > Aquatic > Marine > Unclassified | place: Southern Ocean | collected 2014-10-09 | reverse complement strand
ACTCATCGTTACACCTTGGTTTCCTAGTAACCGTTGTCAGCGAAAACCTCGGCGTAGCAACTGAGTCTGATTAGCGATCGTCATTCTTGTCGTCGATAGTCGTCATGTTGTCGAGTAGCCGGAGGACATAGTGCAGCGCATGACTCATGTCTTCGACTGACAGGCCGGTAGCGGCCTCCTCGTAATAGCCGTGGATGAGCGGTAAGGCCCGATCATGCCAGCCGCGACGTCCATCGTCGGTGAGCCGGAATCGTCGGGACCTGCCATCTGTCGGGTTAGGTCCGCTTGCAACGAACCCGTCGGCCTCGAGTCGGCGGACCACGCCCGAAAGGCTTTGCCGGCTGACCTTGAGGTATCTCGCCAGATCGCCGACTGCCATGCCGTCGGTCGATTCGGGCCGCGAGAGGGCGCCGAGAACGGCCCAACGTTGTGTCGTAAGCCCTTCTGACTCAACTGCTCGTGTGCCAGTTTTATGCAACATATTGGCGCATTGATACAACCGAAAGAACAACAGGTTTGCCAGCTCGTAACGTGTGTCGTCACTGCTTGTTGGCTTGTTGACTATTCATATTTGCGGATCATCGTCGGCATTCGACATAGCGACTCCCATGGATCAGAGTGGTTCGGTTTGAAGAAGTGCGACCGCATCGTGCTACATCTGACAGTCAAATCTGAAGGAGCACTTCGTGGGAAGATTCGACGGTAAGACCGTTGTAGTAACCGGTGGTGGCGGCGGAATTGGCGGCGCGCTTTGTCGAGAGTTCGCTGCTGAGGGGGCGCGAGTGGCTGTCCTCGATCGAGCTGCGGGCCCGGCTCAGGATGTGGCTGACATTCTGGCCGCAAACGGGGCCCAGGCGCTCGCTGTTACCTGTGACATCACGGAACGACCTTCGGTTGACGCAGCGGTAGAGCGCGTAGTCGCCGAATTGGGCGAGATCGACGTGTTGGTCAACAACGCCGGCTGGGACCTCTTCGTTCCGTTCCTTGACACTGCTCCCGAGGACTGGTCGAAACTCATCGATATCAACCTGGTCGGGGCTCTCAACATGCACCACGCTGTGCTCCCCGCCATGGTCGAGCGAGGGGTCGGTCGAGTCGTAAACATCTCCTCAGATGCAGCCCGCGTGGGTTCGTCGGGTGAAGCGGTCTACGCCGCATGCAAAGCCGGAATCGTCGCGTTCTCCAAGACACTTGCCCGTGAACATTCACGTCACGGCATCACGTTCAACGTCGTGTGCCCGGGGCCAACTGACACCGCTCTTCTCGCTGGTTTCGTCGACGCAGCAGCGAACCCCGAAAAATTGCGGGAAGCGTTTCGCCGCTCGATCCCGATGGGGCGTATTGGTCAGCCCGATGACCTCGCCGGCGCCGTGCTGTTCTTCGCCAGTGACCAGGCTGCGTTCGTAACGGGTCAGGTGCTGAGTGTCTCGGGTGGTCTCACCATGGCCGGCTGATCCCGACGGGCACAGGCTTCTCACGCCAACTTTGATGGTGTGTCGATCTGGCAACGCGCACGCGATCCCCGAACCTGAAGATGCGAGTTCGGGGTAGCGCCAGGGTGGGCTAGGTAGTGCGATCAGGGCGTCCGATTGGACTCGTGCCAGAATCTTGGACGTGACGCGCCTGTTCCGTTCGTTTCTTGTCTGGTATCACTGACCCTGGTTGCCGCGGCTTGTGGTTCCTCCGGTGGCGACTCAGTCGACACCCACGGCAGCCCCAGCCGTCGTGATCGACCAAACCTTTCTGGAAGAGGAAGTTGCGAAGTCGTGGAAGCCTGATCTGTCGGGGGCAGTCATGGTCGTTGTGCATGAGTCGGCTGGTGGGCGGGCGTCGGGATCAGCGGGTACGGACCCGACTGGGGCAACGCCTTCTGCTGATGACCTGATTCGGATCGGCAGCATCACTAAGACATTCACGTCCATCGCTGTGCTGTGGCTGGCCGGTGAGGGCCTGGTGGATCTGGACCAGGCTGCTGTCGACTGCGTGTCTCGTCTCGACCTCGATCCAGGCATCACGGTGCGAGATCTATTGCGGCACTCCAGCGGGTCCTTGGCCCGCTCGGGATGATCGACATCTATCTCCCGTTCTTTGGAGAGGGGCCAGACCCCTTCGGTGGCTACATCGGCGCCACGTTTGGTGGGACTGCCGTTACCGAGCCCATCGACTTCGACTTCGCCTCCTATGCCACCGCAGCCTGGGCTGCCGGCGGGCTGGTCAGCACGGCAGGAGACCTCCATACCCTGTTATCCAGCCTGTTCGACGGTTCGATCATTGCGCCATCACTGGTTGAGGAGATGACAGCGAACTCAAGCGACGGCTTCGGTATTTCTGCACCTGAGTGGGTTTCGCAGACGCCACTTTTCGGACACGACGGGCGGATCGTTGGCGCTGGCACGTTCCTGCTCCACGCACCCGAAACGGGCATGACGGTGTTCACGATGTCGAACGCTAACTACCTCTTCGTCAGTCCAGCGACCGAGGGGGTCGCTATCGTCATCGCAAGCCCGAACGTCACCCTCGCCGCCGAGTGAGGTACCGATTTGGACTAGCTCGCCTGGCGCAACGTCATGAGCGGCACGGTGCGTCGGCCAAAGCGTGGCGGCTGCCGGTTCCATCCTCGGCAGTAGGAAAGTGGCAGGCGACAAGGTGGCGCTTGGCTTGTCTTACGGCTAGCCGTAGCCCGGTCTGGAAGCTAACGAGAGCGCAGCAGCCGAGATAGCGAGATGGCGACGCGTGGCTTATGTCAGACCGTCAGCAGGAAGCACCAGGGGAATGATCAACGTGCTTCGACCTCGCTACCCGCTCAGCCGTCGACTGTGGCGACTCGTCGGGCGGGCGCCCATCTTGGAGTCTTGGCCCCGCCGATCATCGCTGCTCCGCTATCGGCCACACCTAGGTCACGCCCCGCACCGACATCGTCAAGCGCAGCGGCGTTGCCTTGTTTAGGGCCCTATTTCTTCAGCATCGAAAGTCGTACGTGCGCCAGCCGTGAGTTGACGTTTGACTTGGTTGATGTGTGTGTGGGCGTAATGGGCGGCTTCGGTGAGGTCCATTGCTGCCCCATACCGGGCACAGTCGTCGAAAGTGTCGGGGTCGAGCGCGTCGCGGAGACGTTCAACTGCTGTAGCAAAGCCGAGTATGAAGTCGGCGATGGGGTACTGGGTCGTGGCTCCGGCGATCGTGGCAGCAATCTCTGGATGACGAGTCCGCTCGAAGAGCACCGCCAGGCTGGCGAGTGTCCAGGCCAGTGTTGCCTTGTTGCCGGCTTTCTGGAAGGAATTGAGGCTGATGCTCAGAAGATCTAGGGCCTGCTCTGGGTCGCCATGAACGGCTTCGAGCCCGCCCGCTTCGCGGGCGAAGACGGCTTCCCAGTATGGGAGCGGGTGTTCGCGGGCGTAGGCGAGCCCTTCCCGAAACTTGTCCAGGGCGCGAACGGGATCGGCATGAGCGAGGGCCCTGCCGTACCCGACGTGTGCGAAAGCTACCCAGTACGGGCTGGAGCGAGCGTTGGCAGCAGCCATTGCGTCGTCAGCGATGGCCATGGCCTCCTCGGCTCGCCCAACGGAAGGGAGGAATGCGACGAGTCCGCACAAACCGACGACGTGAGCCAGCCCGGTTTGGGCCGCTAGCTCGCTGCAGATCTCCAAGTACCGATCGGACCGCCCGGCATCGAGTTGGGCAACCGCCTCCCGGAAGCGCGCCCATGCGCTGTCGAAGGGCTGGTAGTTAGGATCGGTCTGCAATGCAGACGCCGACCGGGCGTATGCGAGTGCGTCTGCAGGCCGACCGATATATGAGCAGAGGCTCGCCGCGGTATAGAGGCGCGGAAGCTGGCTCGACTGCGCTGCCGTCGCAGCGGGAAGCAGTTCTTCGGCCCACCCCACCGGCTCCAACCGTTGGACGCCGAACGCGATCATCGGCGTGTGAGCGGCGATCGCGACAGCGCTAGCGAGGTCGCCGCGTTCGCTGGCCCAACGAAATCCAGCTCGCAGATTGTCGAACTCCATCTCTAGCCAGTTGGCTGCCTCACCCATTCGCGGACCGTCCCACATCGCGAACTGTGCAACAGCTTGGCGGGCGAAGTGCCGGACGTGTCGGTCGCGGATTTCGTCGATCTCGATCGTTCCTGTGGTGCCAGGGCCCGTGGCATGGGTGCCTGTGCCGGCGATGGCGTGTTGGTCTTCGGCGAAGTGACGGATGGTTTCCAACACCCGGTACCGGGTCCGACCCTCGACCTGTTTGATTGCGACGAGTGATTTGCGGACCAGCGAATCCAACCCATCCAAGATCTCGTACTCATCGAATTGTTCACCCACGGCCGCCACCGCAGCGAGATCGAACCCACCTGCAAATATGGCACATGCGCCCAAAAGCACTTGTTCATCTGGGGTGAGCAGGTCATAGGACCACTGCACCGCATGGCGCAGCGTTTGGTGACGTTCCAGACCACGCCGGGAACCCGACAACAGCCGAAACCGGTCGTCTAGTCTCGCCGATACTTCAACTGGGGTCATAGAAACCATGCGCGCCGCCGCCAACTCGATCGCCAACGCGATCCCATCCAGACGGCGGCAAATCTCGATGACGGCATCGACCCCACCGTCCGTGTGCAAGCTGAACGCTGGGTTCACCTGTTCGGCGCGTTCTACGAACAACTCCACCGCAGCCGAGTCGGCCCCCCGTCGATGCCGAGTGTGGGGACGGGCCACAAATGCTCGCTGCCCACACGCATCCCCTCCCGAGAGGTCGCAATGAATGACGCCGTCGTGGATACCTTCAGGATCTCCTCGATCAGACGGGCGGACGCATCGAGCAGGTGCTCACAATTGTCTAAGACCACCAATGCCTGTCGACCCACCAGCGCGTCGGCCACGCTCGCCGTCACCGACATGCGTGGCTGGACGGTCACACCAAGGGCAGTCGCGACCGCGTCTGGCACGGAGCGCGGATCGCCCACTGGGCCCAATTCGACGAGCCAAACACCATCGTCGAACTCGGGCGCTAATTCTGCAGCAACCTGAACGGCCAGACGAGTCTTGCCAACTCCACCTACTCCGGTCAAGGTCACCAACCGATGCTGTCGGACCAGCTCTGCTACTTCTTTGACCTCGGTGTCGCGGCCGACGAAACTCGTCGTCTGCACCCCTAGATTCCCCGGAACCGCGTGTACCCGCTCGCGCCAACCTGTCGCAATCTTGGCTTCGAGCGCCCGTACCTCATTGGAGGGTTCCGTGCCGACTTCTTCGCTGAGATAGTGGCGGTATATCTGGTAGCTGCGTAACGCCTCAGTTTGGCGCCCGTCGGCGGCGAGGCCACGCATCAAGAGGCTACGCGGGCGATCGCGCAGCGGGTAATGGGCGATGTGAAGCTCCATGGCAACAATGGCATCGGCCCATCGGCGTAGTCCCAGCAGGATTTCAGCCCGGTCCTCGATGGCTGATGCCCGCAGTTCAGAGAGACTGATGGCGGTGGCCTGTGCCCACGACTCGTCTGCGAAATCGGCAAGGGCATCGCCATTCCACAGCGCGAGCGCTGTGTCGAGTCGAGCGAGCGCTTCGCGAGAACCGTCCGATCGAGACTCCTCCACTAACCGCTCAAAGTCATGCGCGTCGAGGGAGTGGTTGCGCAGCACATAGCCAGGCGGCTCCTGGAATATGACGTCTGCTCCAACGATTTTGCGAAGCCTGGAGATGGTCGTGCGAAGAGCTCCAGCGCTCAGATCGCACCAGTCGCTCAATCGTTCTGACGACACGACCGAGTTCGCGTTGAGCAACAGTGCCGTGAGCAGCCGACGTTGCGTAGCTGAGCCGAATCGAAGCAGCGCGCCGTCAGGTGAAGTTGCCGCGAGGGGGCCAAGGATCTGGAATTGGATGGCGGAGTGAGGGGCGGTCAAAGGGGACTACGGGTTTCTAGGTGTGTGTTGCGCCTGACGAACGTATCGCCCTCATTGGGCTTGCCCACACCTAGGTCAAATGACCTAATTATCGAACGTCGGTGAGCACAGTCGTGGTTGACACAGGTGCGCCCTTGGAGGGGCTCAAAAGTGCGATGACGACTATTCCCTGGTGGTGACCGCAGGTCTCGAGTTAGGTGCATGAGGTCTGCGAAGCGACGATGTGATGCTAGCGGATCCGGTCTTCTTCGTACTTGAGCCGCCGAGCCCGCCGGTCATTATCGTTGGTGATGTCCCAGTAGGTGTCGAACGAGCGTTGCGTTTGACATGTCAACGGGATCTCCCGTCGGGACGAAGGTCCCGATGCTCTAGGCAACTACGGCAAGATGGGTGTCGACAACATTGGACCTAGCAGTTTCGGCAAGTGTGCGTCAAACGGCGAGCGGTTCGTCGCGAGTTCAGGTTCTCGCCATCGGCGATTAATGGGCCAGCGTTGATCATGAACGCGGGACACCTCGCACTGCCTGGTGAGCCCTACCCGACCCGCCCGTTGCGTAAGCCACAACGCTCTTGGTACCCCCGGTGGGATTCGAACCCACGACCAATGGATTAAAAGTCCACTGCGCTAACCAGACTGCGCCACGGAGGCGAAGTGATCGTAGCCGGGACTTTGACGGCTCAGTCCGGTTTAGTGCCACATTGGCTGGATAGGGTCACGGGGTGAACGAATCTGAGTTCCAGTCAGACGACGCTGTTGTCGAAGAAGCGGCTGTTGTCGAGCGGCCGAGCGTCGGCATCGACTTGGCGACGCGCCCCGATGGCGAGTGGTTGAACACGGTTCAGAATGATCTGAATGACACTGATCTGGTGCTCAAATGTTTAGCTCGAGATTCGGCGAAGATGTGCCAGACCTGCGAAGCGGCACACGGCGTTGGCGAGCTAGATGCCCGTCCCATGTTGGCCCGCTGCGCGAGCACGAAGCAACGTCGCTAGCGACCGAGTCTTGGGTCCGCATATTCGGTGCAGACCCGAGCGCAGCGAGCACTACGGACTTCCCTAGAGGGGGCAGGGTTTGGCGGGATTGCGGATCTGGGTGTCGTCGACAGTAGTGAGAGCGCAGCGAGCACTACGGACTTCCCTAGATCTGGTTCGGTGTTGTTGCTTTTCCGGAGAAGTCAGCCAGCAACTCGGTGCGCTCGCCAAGAGTGAACGCGCCGTTCTCGTCGAAGTCAAACCAGAGAGCACCCAAGTTCGACAGATGGCGGAACGGGCGGCCAACGCTGGCCTCGATGCAGTAAATGATGCCGCCATGTGCGGTCACGAGCAGTCGGTCACCTGGCACACTTTCGATGACCTCACGCAAACCTCGCTGAATGCGTGGGAGGAGGTCCTCGTTGCTTTCGTAACCAGGCGGGAACTTGCGGGACTTTAGGTAGCCCGGGTACTGGGTATCGATTTCGTCGCGTGTTAAGCCGCTCCACTCGCCGGCGCTGCGCTCGGCCAGATTGGTGGTGCGGAAGGGTGTGTCGAACCCCAGATGTTGAGCGATGACATCACCAGTGGTGGCCGCCCGGTCAAGTGTGGAGGATCCGATGCCATCAAAGGCCAACTCGGCATGCAACTTGGTTAGATAGGCGCCGCCGGCCTGGGCTTGCTCGAGTCCAAGAGCGCTCAGTGGCGGATTGGCCTGTCCTTGCCATCGGCCCTGGGCATTCCACTCGGACTGACCGTGGCGGACCATCAAGATCTCTGTCATCGAACCGCTGCGCTTCCCACGATAAACAAACCTACCGGGCACGATCGGTCGTAGACGGTTCCCTTCGCTAGCATCGCTGATATGGCCACACTGCGACTGTTCGCTTCGGTTCGTGAAGCCGCCGCTGGCGAGCGTTCAATCACCATCGAGGGCGCCACTGTGGGCCAGGTCGTCGATGCGGCCTGCGACAAATTTGGCGACCATTTCTCTGCGTTGATCCCCACCTGCAAAGTGTGGGTAAATGGTGAACCGGCCGACCGGGACGCCGTGGTCCATGACCAGGATGAAGTCGCAATCCTCCCGCCAGTTTCCGGCGGCTGAGCTTCTCCATCGATAATGGGGTTGTCAGGAGGCCGTTATGGGCACTTTGGTAACCCCAATCCATGGCGGCAATGCTCGCAATGTTGCTGATGTAAGCGGCGCTTCGAGAGTTTTTCAGCCTCAGATGGCTGATGATTAACACGAGTGAAACACGGCAATGACGACCGGGTTCACGTACCGGACGCCACGCGGGATACCTTTAGGGCGTGACCTTGGGGGCACCAAATGCACCAGCTCGCATTGCGTTGCTGTCGTTGCATACTTCGCCGCTAGCGCAACCCGGTTCGGGAGACAGCGGCGGCATGAACGTGTACATCCGCGAACTCGTTGGGCACCTGGCTCATACGGGCGCTATGTGTCATGTCTACGTTCGTGCTTGGCACCCAGATCTGCCTGCAGAGGTGGATCTCGAGCCCGGTGTCCGTGTGATTCACATCCCTGCCGGTCCCTATGACCTTGCGAAGGAAGAGCTGTACGACATCGTCGACGAGTTTGCTGACAAGGTCGAAGCCGACATCAGGGCCCAGGGTGGGGTCGACGTACTGCACGCGAACTACTGGCTGTCTGGGGTTGCTGGGCATCGCATCAAGCACCGCCTCAATATCCCGCTTGTCACGACGTTCCACACGCTCGCTCGGGTCAAGGCCGAGACTGGCGATCACGAGCCTGAACGCCGTGCCCAAGCCGAAGCTCAGGTGATCGCTTGCAGCGACGCTGTAACCGCCAGCTGCGTGGCCGAAGCCAACTGGCTCGAGCGCCTGTATGGCACGCCAGCTGAACGCATCAGTTATGTCGTGCCCGGCGTAGAACATGCGATCTTCTCACCAGGCATGCAGTCTGCAGCTCGTGAAGCCGTGGGTCTGGACGATAAACCGACCGTGCTGTTCGTCGGACGTATTCAACCGCTCAAGGGTGTCTCGGTTGCCGCCGAAGCCCTTGGCCGGATGAAGAATAAGGATGCCAGACTGGTCATCGTCGGTGGCCCCAGTGGTCGCGAGGGCGAGCAGGAACTTGCGCTGGTGAAGCAAGCGATCGCGAATTACGGACTCGAAGACCGGGTGCGATTCGAGAAGCCCGTTCCGCACCACCTGTTGTCTAGCTGGTATCGCGCTGCCGACATCTGCATCGTCCCCAGCCGCAGCGAATCATTCGGCCTCGTCGCCCTCGAAGCTGCCGCCTGTGGCACGCCCGTTGTGGCGTCATCGGTGGGCGGGCTGCGCACGCTGGTCGACCATGGGAAGACCGGCTTCTTGGTGGCTGGCCGAGACCCTTCCGTTTTCGCTACCTACATGGACCAGATCTTCAGCCACCCAATGCTGGCTGCTGAACTAGCTATGGCATCGTTCGAGCGAGCACGAAACTACCGGTGGTCTACAACGGCGTTGCACCTGCGTGACCTGTATTCGCAGCTCGCTGTTCGCGAATCTGTGAACTGCTGATGTCGGCTCCGCCCGATGTAATCGAGCTTGAACGGATCGAGGCGCTCATCGAAGCCACCCTTCAGGTCGCCCTCGACGAGATTGATGCGATCGCTGCGGTTGAACGAGGCGATATCGACAACCCATTCTGGTATGTACGCATCGATGGCGAATCCAAGCAGCACTTCAGCGCCGAGTACACACTGGGCCAACGCACGCTGGTCGTCGAGAGCTACTTCATGCCGGAGCCCGACGAGAACAGCGAAGCGGTGTTTGCGCACCTGCTAACTCGTAATGCGTCCATGTATCCATTGCACTTCGCGACGGGTGGCGAGAACGCCATCTATTTGCGGGGCCAGGTCGATAACCGCCATGTCGACGCCGACCTGGTCGACCGCATGCTGGCCGCGGTGTATGACTACACCGAACAGTTCTTCGTGCCAGCGATGCGCCTGGGGTTTGGGAGCCGGTTTACCCGGTGAGTCAATTGCGCCCGCTTTGGCAGCGTTATCTGACATGGCGCGTTTCGGGGCCGCCGCCACCTGTGGCCGACACCCGGCCGCCAATGCTCAAGGCCGACGTCGATCCTGAATTTGTGAATGGCCAGTCACGGGCACTCAGCATGGAGATGCCGTTCTAATCCGGAATCAGTTCGGCTACTCCTCGAATGAGGCGGAGGCTGACGACGGTCGAGCCGCAGGGTTCTACCCCTCGATCACCGAGAAACACCAGCCGAGTAGGCCATCGATGTTGTCGTCAGCTGTCAGGGCCGGAAGCAGCACCGCCCCGATCCCGACCACCAGCATCACACTTGCCAGGCCACCAGCGGGAAGTAGGCCGCCGGCCCGAGCCGGGGTTGGTGGAGGATCTTGGATAGGGCCCTCCTCGATAGACAAATGGATCAGCAAGGCGGCCACGCCAAGGGCGACGGCGATCCACCACACCAGGTCGTAACTGCCATAACGATCGTGCGCCCAACTACCACCGAGAGCACCAGCGAAGGCGCCTAGTTGGTGAGAGAAGAAGACGATGCCGAACAGGGCTCCGGAATGGGTGGTGCCGAATTGTTCGGTGACCATGCCCGATGTCAACGGAACAGTCGACAGCCACAAGAGGCCGATCGCCGCCCCAAAGAGCAGGGTGAATACTGGTTCAGCTGGCAGCAATATGTAGACGCCAATGACGACGGCGCGGGCCGCATAGATGCCGGCGAGGAGCTTGGTCTTGGAGTATTTGCCCCCGAGCGCTCCGGCTGCAAGTGATCCAAACACGTTGAACAAACCAACGAGAGCAAGTGCTGTTATTGCCGTGCCCTTGTGCCCCAGGTCCTCGCCGTAACGCGGCAGGTACGCGCCGATGAACGTCACATGGAAGCCGCACACGAAGAATGCCGCGTTGAGCAGCAGGTAGGGCCGGGCCCGAGCCGCGTGCCGCATTTCTTGGCGCAGTGTGCGACCAGTAGCGGTCTCAGCCGGCTCGGGGAAGTGGCGAGTTGCGCTGCCTCGCAGCGACGGGGTCAGCACGATGGCGACAGTGGCGATGACAGCGAACGCCACGAACGTGTCTTGCCACGACCAACGGTCAATCAGCAGGCGGGCGAGTGGCACAAGAATGAATTGACCCATCGACCCGGCCGCGCTCACCACGCCCAGCGCCATCGAACGTCGTGCTGGGCTGACCATGCGACCGACCGCAGACAAGACCACGGCGAAGCTTGCAGCGCCGATTGCGATACCGGTCAGGAAGCCTCCGGCAAAGATGACCATGAACGCACTTTGGGCCGTCGACATCAGCAACAGGGCAATGGCGTACAGCACTGTTCCACCAGCAAAGGTGATTGCGCCGCCGTAACGATCCGAGACCGCGCCAGCGATCGGCTGGCTGACGCCCCACACGATGCTCTGCACCGCAATGGCGATGCCCCACGGTCCTTGCACGCCATCGAGCACACCCTCGACGACCGGGTCAAGGAAGACACCAAACGTCGAGCGGATTCCCAGCGAGACCGCGGTCAAGATCCCACCGACCGTGATCACGACCCAGATAGGGAACGCGCCCTTGCGCTGTCTGGTTGCCACTGCCCCGGTCATCGCAGCAACGCTACTTCTGTGAGCTGCGACGGTGATCATCCAGGGTCAGATTCCAGATGTTCACCCCACAAATGTACGTCCTGGCCTGAGGTGTGGCGGTTGTCATAGCGGGAACCATCGGGCTAACGCTGAACGTCATAGTGGGCAACGAATACCAAATGTCACTAAGGAGACCTGGTGAAAGCTCTAACCCCCGTGATGTCGCTCATGCTTGCCGTCGCATTGTTTGCGGTCGCGTGCGGCAGCGATGATGTAACGACCAACGAAGCCGCCCAGCCGGACCCGACGGCTGAACAAAGCGTCGGATCGGCCGACGAACGTATCGAGACCCTGTGGGTTGGCCCACAACGTGTCGACTGTGTGGGCATAGCACCGCAGAAGTGCTTGCAGATCAAGCGTGCCATTGATGGTCAGGTCGAGTGGTTCTACGACTCGATCGACGGTTTCGAACACATGGTGGGCACGAGCTATCAGATCACCGTCGCTGTCAGCGACGTCGAGAATCCACCAGCTGATGCATCCTCGTTGCAGTATCGCCTTGTCGAGGTCGTCGAGTCGAGCGTCGAACGAGCCTCGGCAGGCCTTGATGGTACGAGTTGGACGTTGCGCGGTTTCCGCGACGGCGACCTGTTCGACCCGGTTCCCGAGGACATCGAGATCAATCTGACCTTTGATGGCGACAGCGTCAGCGGTTCTGCCGGTTGTAACAATTTCATGGGCATATTCACTGTCGATGGCGACGTACTCAGCTTCGGTCCGCTGGCCGGAACCAAGATGCTCTGCCCGCCCCAGGTCATGCAACAAGAAGACCTCTTCCTGACTCAGATGTCGTCAGTTGAGACAGCAGAGATGACGTTCGATGGCGCACTCGTGCTGGCACCAACCTCGGGCCTGGCACTCGTGTTCGGCCTCGCCGAATAGCCAGCCTGCGGACTGGCCTGGTTCAATCAGCTGATAAGGCTTGCTGGGGTCGCATACGGCCGTAAACCTGCGTGTTGTACCGGAGGTAGTACGCAGGTTTGGCGGCAAGGTCCTGCTAGAGGAACTCGGGTGGCAGAATCTCGGCGAGGTCGACCGGTCGGTGTTCGGCGATGGAGCGGTGGGCAGCTTCGCCCATGGCGACGCTCCACAAGCCATCGATTACATCGACCTTGGGTGCGGTGTTATTGCGGATGGCGTCAGCGAAATCGACATGCTCGAGATAGCTGGAGCCGTGATGGAAGCCGGGCACCTTGATGCTGTCGTTGCTGATTGATTCTTCGATTACATCGTTGATGAAGTGTTCGCCCCGGCGGCCAATTCGCAACGTCTGCTGAGGGATCAGGGCTTCGACCTTGCCGGCATCGCCGACCACCGAGAGCTCTTCTTGGTTACGAGTTGCCTCGGCGAACATACAGAGGTCCAGCATTGCCCGCACATTGTTCGGGTACTCGACGATCACATAGGCGTTGTCCAGGATGTCGCTTCGTTCGCCGTCATAAACCTCGTCGAGATGGTTGACGTTCTGCCCGCCTGAGGCCATGATCGACACGGGTCGCTGGCCAGTGATCAGATTCATGAGATCGAAGTAGTGACAACACTTCTCGACGAGTGTCCCACCGGTGTTGCGGGTGAACCGGTTCCAGTCGCCGACTTTGGTCAGGAACGGGAAACGATGCTCACGGATGCTAACCATGTGCACATTGCCAACGGTGCCGCTGCGGACCTCGTCGACCAGTCGGCTGACCGGAGGCATATAGCGATATTCGAGACCGACCCACGTCAGTGCGCTCCGGGCCTGGGCCGCGGCGACAACGTCGAGGCATTCTTTGGTCGAGATACACATGGGCTTCTCGGTCAGGACATGCAGATCTGATGCCAGCAGGTCGCCGAGCACCGCGTGATGGGTGTAGTTGGGCGAGACCAACACGACGGCATCGCACACGTTGGCATCGATCAAATCTTGATGGTCGCTGAAGGTTGCGACACCTTGGCCGACTGTCTTAGCGCCGTTGGCCAGCGACGTAGCGTCGGGGTCCGACACCGCGGTCACGGTTACTCCGTCAACCGCCGACAAGTTCTCAATGTGCTCGATGCCCATCATGCCGGTTCCGATGACGCCGTAGCGGATCTCTTCCATGGCGGAAGAGTAGCTGGATGGCCCGACAATCGAGGCCGCGAAAAGGGTAGTGCCCGAGTGCACTATCGATCGCCAGTTGCTCGTCGTCTCAAGGCTTGTGCGGCAGCATTATTCGGCAGAGTCCTAGTGTCCTGTCCGGAACAACCGGATAGGACACTTAGGGTGGGGTCATGAGCGAATTGCCTCGTGAAGGAGTCGATGGTCATCTGCGTTGCTGGTGGCCCGGGGACCTGGATGACTACACGATCTATCATGATGAGGAATGGGGTCGCCCCACCCTCGACGATGACCGCCTGTTCGAGAAGATCTGTCTCGAGGGATTTCAGTCGGGGCTGTCGTGGCTCACGATTCTTCGCAAGCGCGAGAATTTCCGTGCCGCGTTCGCCAACTTTGAGATCGCGAGCGTTGCCGAGTTCGACGAGTCCGATGCCGAACGACTACTGCAGGATGCAGGGATCATTCGGCACCGAGGCAAGATCGAAGCCACCATCAACAACGCGGCACGCGCTCTCGAGATGGCTGACGAATTCGGTTCGGTCAGGGAATATGTGTGGGGATGGCGGCCGACCGAACGTGAGCCTGACCTGAAGGATCCCAGCCTGCTCGTGGCCAATCAGACGGCTACGTCGACAGCGCTTAGCAAGGATTTAAAGAAGCGAGGCTGGAAGTTCTTCGGCCCGACCACTGCCTATGCGTTCATGCAAGCTATGGGCCTGGTCAATGACCACGTTGAAGGCTGCGAATGGCACGCCATCTGCGCCGCCGAACAAGCGCAAGTGGAGTAGCCCCGGCCGCAGCTTGAGACCTGTACGACGTACATGTTTCAAGTGGCTAGTTGGTGGGGGTCAAGATGGCGCATCCCCAGCCATCGAGTGACGTGCGTTCGGCGACGTCGATGTCGACCTGGCCGAGCAAGCGTTCGAATTGGTCGTCGAGGAAACCGCTGATCACCACCGCAGTGTCGGCTCGATCAACAACTGCTGGCATCAGTGGCGTCAGATCACCGATCACAATATTGGCGACCGCAATGTCGAAGCGTTCGGTCAGGTTGTGTACGTCGTCGGTTCGAAGCGAGACCTGATCGGCGACGCCGTTGGCTTCGACATTGGCATCAGCTACCTCGATGATGTCGTAGTCCAGGTCGATGCCAAGCACCGCTTTGGCCCCCAGCTGGGCGGCAGCGATCGACAAGATTCCGGTGCCACAGCCCACATCGAGCACTCTGGCGCCGGGCACAATGATTGAACGCATAGCGGCTAAAGCCAGGCGTGTCGTTGGGTGATGTCCAGATCCGAAGGCGCGACCGGGATCGATGGATAACTCAGGCGAGCCGTCAGGGGCGTCGGCCCAGAGTGAAGGGTCATGCCACGGGGCGTGCACGACGAACCCTGCGACCTGAATGGGCTCGATCCACTTCATCCACTCGTCGCGCCAGGCGGCTTCGTCACCTGTGCTCTCGAACCGGCACGGCCACCGCTCGCCTAATACGGAGCGTGCTGCGAGAGCTAGGTCGTCGTCTCCGAAGCCGACGAACAACGAGAGCTGCCCGTCGCCGGTGCGCTCTTCGATAGCGGTTGCTCCTAGATGCCACAGCCAATCGCTGCATGCATCAAGGTCGTTGTCGTCGATTCGGACAACCAGGACACCCATTGGTCAGGTCCTGCTAGCCGTAGCGTTCGATGAGAACGGTGTTGGCAGTCGGCCATGCGTCGATGGCCCATTGGCCGAACACCTTGCTAGACAGCGAGGCCCCGACGAGTTGGCGTGTCGGGTCGACCCACAGGAACGACCCGGAACCTCCGAAGTGGCCAAAGGTCGTGGGGTCGTGACCGGTACCCGTCCAGTGTGGATTCTTATTGCCACGGATCTCGAACCCGAGACCCCATAGGTTCGGGTGGGCTGAACCGAAACCAGGGAGCACACCCCGCAGTTCGGGGAACACCGGTGACGTGGCCTGATTGAGTGTCTCGCGGGCCACCAGCGTGGGGTTCATCAGCTCGCGGCCAAACGTCAGTAGATGGTTCACCGAGGCTCGCATGCCATGGGCAGGTGAACCCTGTGCTTCAAAGCCAACCAAGCCGAGTGGGTCGATGACGGCCTCCACCAGATAGTCGGTGAACGGGATGCCTGCTCCAGCCTGCAGATGCGTAGCAAGCTGTTCAATGCCGACGTTCGAATAGATCCGGCGAGTCGCCGGCTTGAATGTGCTGCTCGCGCCGGATTCGAAGCCCAGACCGGATGCGTGCGCCATCAGGTGGCGGACGGTAGACCCCGGTGGGCCCACCGGATCATCGAGTGAGATGGTGCCCTCTTCGAGAGCGACAAGGCAGGCATAGGAGGTGAATAGCTTGGAGACCGAGGCTATTCGCGTCACCCAGTCAAGGTCACCAGCGGCGCCGAGAACTGCATTCTCGTTCGCGATTGCAAGGACGCTGGTGCCTGGCCAGGTCGAGGTCAGTACCGACAGATCTGCAGGTTCAGAAGTCATTCCGTTTCAATTCTGAACCACGGAAGAAAGAACTGCACACATGGTCCAACAGCAATTGCCATCCAGATGGTTCCTACGCCGGCGACGCCGCCCAGTAGGAACCCGACAGCCAGGGCCGTTAGCTCGATTGCGGTGCGTGCTTTCCACGTCTCGACACCTCGTCGATTGAGCGCCGTCATGATCCCGTCGCGGGGCCCAGGGCCGACAGCTGTTGCCAGATACAGGCCGCTACCAAACCCCAAGAGCACTGGTGCAGCGGCCAACATGAGTACTCGCACAGCCATGTTCTCGAGGTCGGGGATGACCCACAGCGCCACGTCGGCGATCGGTCCAATGATCGCCACATTCAATATGGTGCCTAGCCCAACTGGCTCTTTGAGCCAATGCAGCGCGCCCAACAGCAGCACGCCTGTCAACGACACGATGGTGCCAAGGGACAGACCGGTGCGATCGCTGGCGCCCTGGTGGAACACGGTCCACGGGCTTGCGCCGAGTTCTGGCTCAATCGTGAACGAAAGGGAGACCGCGAAAAGCGCAAGGCCGACCAGGAGTTGGATGACGCGACGCACGCGCGGTGCATCGACAGGGAGGAAGCGGAATCCAACGAAGGGACGTGTTGGAGGGAGGGTGGCGGTCACTCGTTGGGAAGGTGCCCGGCACGGTGGCCGCCCTTCCAATCTTCCATCTTTGGTGACTCGGAGTTTCCACCGAGCACGTTGAGCTGTGGGGCTTCTCGCATGCTGCGCTTCATTTCAGCGAAGCCGGGGTAGCTAGCCAGGGTGGTGACGGCTTCCCAAAGTGGCAGCGCGTCTTCGTCGGCAGGCACGCGGCTGATGACCGGTCCGAAGAACGAGAGCCCGTCTGGTGGCTGGAACGTGATGATGGGTGTGCCGACATCGCGCCCGGTGCGGGACAGGGCTAACTCGGTCTCGTCTTCGATTATCTGATCCCATGAAGTGTCGTCGGCTGCGGCGGCGTACTTGTTGTCGAGCCCTGCGGTGGCCAGACAGGCGGTGACCGCTTCGATTGAACCAAGAGCAGCTCGGGCCGCCTCGCCGTCGGCCTGGTCGACGCTGAAGTAGCTGTCGCCAAATGCGGTGTAGAGCGCTCCCAACGGCTTATAGCCAAGCTCGTCGCGCACATGGGCAGCCACGCGTAACATGCGTAGTCCGGCGGTGTGGCCGTGCTCGTAACCGGCTGGGAATTCGGTGGCGTAGTCCTTGGCTTTGTTGAGAATTCGAAGACTGATGAAGCGCCATTCGACTTCGTAGTCAGACTGCGCTACGACCTTTTCAACCCAGCGCGAAGTGACCCAAGCGAATGGGCAGATCGGGTCGAAGAAGAACTCAATGTCGGCGTTTGAGGAAGTCGTCATAGGCCGAAGGTAGCAGGGGTTACTCGACCTGCGGTTCCAGGTTTTACGGGTTGGAGTCGATGCACTTGGCCAGTGAGCTGGCCAAGTACACAGGGGTATTGCTAGAGAGACCGAACACAACACGACGACTTCATTCAGGGGACCAGATAGAGCTTGGCGTCTTGTGGCCGGCCCCGCTGTCGACGGTTGGACGAAGGGATTTGCTGCGAGATTTTTTTCAGAAACTTGTGATCGGCCATGTGTTCTACAATGAACGGATGGACGTGCAGAAGTTGAACCATGTTGCGTATCGGTGCCGCGACGCCGCCGAGACGATGAACTTCTACCGCGATGTTCTCGGTATGAAACTTGCGCATGTGATCACCCAGGACCGCGTCCCCTCTACCCAAGAGTTCGCGCCCCACTGCCACCTTTTCTTTGAGATGGCCGATGGAAGTTGGGTCGCGTTCTTCGATCTGGTCGACGAGCAAACCGTGGCGCAGGCCACTAATCCTGACTGGGCACAGCATCTGGCACTCGAAGTGGCGTCGCTCGACGCGCTTGATGCTGCTCACCAGAACCTGATGGCCCACGATATCGATGTACTTGGACCGGTCGACCACGGCTTCATTCGCTCGATCTACTTCTATGACCCAAGCGGCCATCGGCTTGAACTCACGGCCCGCACAACAGAATCGGGTGACCTCGAACGATTTGCTGCCGAGGCCCCTGACTTGATTCAGGCCTGGACCGCCCGCAAGGCCACCCTCTAGCTAGAGCGAATTCTTGACACCCCTGGGGTGTCAAGAATTCGTCAGAGGTCGGATTTGCGGATCTTACCGAGCGCTGTCTTGGGGAGCGACTTGACGACAACCAATTCCTTGGGTGCGTTCCATGCGGGCAGATCGGCCCGCACATGGTCACGCAGCTCATCGAGCGTCGGCGCCGCGCTGCCCGAAAGGACAACGACGGCGACGACCTTGTGGCCCCAGTCGGGGTCTGGTCGGCCGATGACTGCCGCCTCGGCGATAGAGGAGTGTGCTTCGAGTACTCGTTCGATGCGGTGCGGCCAGACATTCTCGCCGCCAGTAATGAGCATGTCGCCGGCTCGGCCATCGATCGAGAGTCGGCCGTCTGTATCGATACTGCCGAGGTCACCTGTGGGGAACCAGCCATCTTGGCGAAATGGGTCGACCTCGCCGTCGGCCGTGCGGTAGGCCCGCAGCAGAAGGTCAGCTCGAATCTCGATTTCACCGCTCGATGTCGCACGAAGTTCGACGCCATCAAGTGGATAGCCGCCATAGACGCATCCAGAACCTGTCTCGGTCATGCCATAGGTGGCGATGACATGGTCAGGGAGATCGGGCGGGGGAGCGGCGCCGCCGATTAGGACCTTGCGGAAACCGAAGATATTGACCTGGTTCAATGCTCGGGTCACCAACGACACGAGCGTGGCTCCTTCGACAGCCGCCTGGTCGGCCGCGTTGGCATCGAAGCTCTCGTGCACGATTAGGTCGGTTCCTGTAATCAGCGATCGCGTGATGACGGCTAGGCCGCCGATATGTGCTGGAGGAAGGCAGGCCAACCATTGGTCGGTCGCCGGATCCGCTCCGAGCCCGTCACTGGTGGCATGCGCCGATGCGGCAACTGACGTGTGGGTATGGATGACGGCCTTTGGGTTGCCCGTCGTGCCAGATGTGGCGACGACGATCGCGTCGCCGTTGTTCACCGGCGTGCCGCCGTCGAGAGAGCGGCGTTCACCGTCGTCACTGACGACGGCGGTTGGTTGTGCGACAGCGATGACGCGATTGGCCTCGGTCTGAGGTAGTCGCTGGTCCAGCGGAAATACCGCGTCACCTGCGTCCCAAACAGTCCGCAGTGCGTCAAGGAACGCTTGTCCAGCCGGCAAGTCCAACATGACGAGATCACGCATAGCAGTCAGTCTGTTTCGCTGAGGTAGGTACTGAGTCGTTCGGCAGCGCTGCCTTCGAACGAGGCCAAGACGATCTCCAAGGGCGCGGACCACAGGGCCCCGCCGTAGTGCAGATGCACTTTGACTTCGCTGGTTGAATCGGTCATTGGTTCGAGCGACGCGGTGAGCACCCATTCTGCATGGTTTCGGCCGTCGGTCTCGGTTCGTTCGAACCGGACGGTGTGCTCGAGAAGCTCGGTACGAACCATGCGCAGTCGCTTGGACCGGGCGAGTGGCCCTAGGCGCGCTCGCAACGTGATTAGCCAGGTATCGGGCCCGTCAGGTTCAGCGTCGGCGACCAGTGTGAGCCAAGCCGGATAGGTGGCTAAGTCGGCGAGCGCTTCCATAGTTGCTGCAGGGGCAGCGCCGACGGTTGCCGAGATAGTGCGATCCACTCTTTGATTGTGGTCGATCGCAGCCGTTTCGCCACGCTTAGGAGGCTACTCTCGCCACGTGACCGAACAGCCCGCCGTGACAATCGCCGACGTTCGCGATGCCGTCAAACGCCTGGACGGCGCTCTCGAGCGCACTCCACTGACACATTCGCGAACACTTTCTGAGATTGTTGGGGCAACCGTTCACCTCAAGTTCGAGAACCTGCAATACACCGGTTCATTCAAAGGCCGAGGCGCCCGAAACCGACTGCTCAATGTTGCTCCGGGCACTGGCGTGGTCGCTATGTCGGCTGGAAACCATGCCCAGGGTGTGGCCTATCACGGCTCACTGTTGGGGCTGGAAACAACGATCGTTATGCCCGAGAATACGCCGTTCGTCAAGGTCGCTCGAACCCGCGACCTGGGAGCCACGGTTGAACTCGCTGGAAACGATGTGATGGAAGCCGCTGTGCATGCGCTCGCTATCGCAGCCGAGCGCGATCTCGAGTTCATCCACCCGTTCAACGATCCGGTGGTGATCGCGGGGCAAGGCACGGTCGGCATCGAGATGCTTGAGCAGGAACCCCAACTCGACATCATTGTCGCCGCTGTTGGTGGCGGTGGATTGGCGTCCGGTATCGCTGTGGCCGCGTCAGATCATCGTCGACCGGTGCGAGTGATCGGCGTGCAGACCGAGCGTTACCCGTCGATGGCAGACGCACTTGCAGGACGGGCGTCTACAGCGCTTGCTGGTACCACCGTCGCCGATGGTATTGCCGTGACTGAGCCAGGCTCGATTACCCAGCAGCTCCTGCGAGATCACAAGGTGCAGGTCCTTGTCGTGAGCGAAGCTGCAATCGAAGAAGCCATCGCCATGCTGCTCGAAATCGAGAAGACGGTTGTCGAGGGTGCCGGTGCAGCAGCGCTGGCCGCTTGCATCGAGTATCCCGAGGTCTTTGCCGGCCAGCGCGTTGGCTTGGTCCTGTGCGGCGGCAATATCGATCCTCGAACGCTGTCGAGCGTGACCTTACGCGGACTGGCAAACCAAGGACGCCTCGTTCGGATCCGGGTCGAGCTCGACGACTCACCCGGTCGGCTTGCTCAAGTCTCGTCGACGATTGCGGCGGCTCGGGCCAACGTTGTGCAGGTTGATCACGACGGTCTCGGATCAACCGGTGCCCGTAGCGCGCTTCTCGAGTTACGTCTTGACACCATCGACTTCGCTCATGCCGAGGAAGTTCTGGCGGCGCTGATCGCCGAAGGAATTCAGGCCAGCTTGCTTCCCTGGTAGCTCGATTTACTCGACCGCTTTCCGGGTGAAGCCGACGTGGTCGGGCGTGGCCATGGTCAGATTCGCTCCGTCGATCGAATACCCAAGTGCACCGCGACTGAGAGCGGTGAAGATGCTCTGGCGGTAGCCCGGTGGTACTTCACATTCCTCAACAGGCGGCATGCCTGCTGGTTCGAAACGGCTATGGCGCATCGCAACCAATACGCTGACAGCGATGCAAAGTCACAGTGTTCGCCTCGAGATCGCCATTGATCCCGTAGAGCTCGGTGCTCGGACTGGCATGTTGTGGAGCCGCCACGGGTTGCTGTTGGCCGGAATTGGCGTAGCGGCGCGTATTCCAATCACTCGGCCAAGCGGCGCAGGCCAGGCGCAACAAGAACTGGCGGCGTTGCAAGGCGACGACGAGCTAGAGGTTCCCGCCAGCGGTCCTGTCGCGTTTGCTGCACTGCCGTTCGACCGCGAAGTGGCGGGCGAACTCATCGTGCCACAGGTCGTGGTCGGTCGCGATCGGGCAGGGAACAGTTGGATGACAACCACAGCCATGACCGCAGCCGAGGGCATGGAGCAAGCCCGCCAGATCTTGGCCGAAGAATCAACCAGGCCCCAGGCCACGACATACGAGCTCACGTCGGCCGTAACGCCCGAGGCCTGGCGTGACGAAGTGGTCGCACCGGTTCGCGACCGCATCTTGGCTGGTGAGTTCAACAAGGTTGTGTTGGCCCGTGAACTCCTGTTGAAGACCGATCAACCAATCGATGTCGCGGCTGTGCTTCGACGCCTGAATCAGGCCTTCAGTACTGCCATCATTTTTGCAGTCGAAGGCTTCATTGGAGCGTCGCCTGAGCTGCTGGTTTCTCGGGACGTTGACGTGGTGCGAGCCCACCCGCTCGCAGGCACCGCTCCCCGGTCTTCTGATCCAGTCCGTGATGCCGAACTCGCCGCGGCACTCAATGTGTCAACAAAGGACCAAGGGGAGCACCGCATCACCATCGACTGGTTGCTCGACACCTTGCTTCCGTACTGCAGCTACGTCGACGCCGAGCCAGAACCAGCGATCATCACCTTGCCTAACGTGCATCACTTGGGGACTCGTGTCGAAGGACGGCTGTCGTCACCGGCAGTCTCGGTGCTTGAGCTAGTGGCAGCGTTGCATCCCACGCCGGCGGTTGGCGGCGATCCTCAGGACCTGGCGCTGAAGGCAATTGGCAGCGCCGAGCCCGGTGACCGTGGACTCTACGCCGGGCCCGTTGGATGGGTCGATGCTGCCGGCAACGGCGAGTTTGCGGTCGGGCTTCGGTCGAGTCATGTTGCAGGGAATACGGCCTCGATCTGGGCCGGCGTTGGCGTCGTGGGCGACAGCGATCCCGAAGCAGAACTTGCCGAGACCCGTGCCAAGTTCCAAGCCATGCTTGGTGCCTTACTGCGGCCCTGACCCGAGCTGCCATTCGCAGCCGCCATCGGGCGACAAGTAGGGTCGCCCTCGTGCGTATTTCTGAGTATGTGGGAGACGACGGGTCACCGATGCTGGGTGTGGTGCTCGACGGCGGGATCAGCCCCATCGGGCCGGGGACGCTGCACGATCTGCTGCAACAGCCAGATTGGCAAGTGACCATCGCCGACCATAACGCGGTCGCTGAACTGGCTATCGACGGTGTGACGTTTCGTCCAATGCTCGGTGACACCGGTCGAGTCTTCGCTGCTGGCCTGAACTACAACAAGATCTATCCAGCGGGGAAGCCGCCGCCGACGCCGAAGTTCCCGCCGTGGTTCTCGAAGCTGCCCGGGACTCTTGTTGGCCACAATGAGCCAGTAGTTGCGCCACGAGTTTCCGAGACATTTGACTATGAGGCAGAACTCGCAGCGGTCATCGGGACAGGAGGCCGCCACATCCCTGTCGAGCAAGCCCTCGATCATGTCGTTGGCTGGACCTGCCTCAACGATGGGTCAGTGCGCGAGTGGCAACGACACAGCGTGAACGCCGGCAAGAACTTTGAGCGCTCCGGATCGATCGGTCCTTGGATGGTAACGGCAGACGAAATCGCCGACCCACAGAACCTGCGGCTGAGTGCTCGTGTCGACGGAGAGACACGCCAGGACGCAAGCACCGGCGAGATGATCTTCTCGGTCGCCGAGATCATCAGCTACCTGTCGCAGTCGATCGAGCTGCACCCTGGCGACGTGATAGCGACAGGGTCGCCGGAAGGCACTGGCGGCTCGTTCGACCCGCCTAAGTTCCTTGTGGCTGGCCAGCAACTCGACGTAGAGATTGAAGGTATCGGCGTGCTCACGAACACTGTTGTGACGGAGGTCGACCATGACTGATCTCACCGAGCTGTTGCTCGCCGCTCGAGACAGCGGTGACTACAGCCCGGCCTTTCTGGCTGGGGCTCTCGACTTGCCGCAGGCTCTCGATCTGCAGCTCGATGTACTACAGCAACACCTCGATGCTGGCAAGGCCGTCGGTGGCTGGAAGGTCGGTCTGACCTCCGAGGCGTCGCGTGTCCGCCTGGGAGCCGACGAGCGCCCCTTTGGGTTCGTGTTAGCCGAACGCGTGCTGGCGTCTGGTGACACCGTCGATTCATCTGCGGTCCAAGGTCTATCGGTCGAGACCGAAATGTGTTTCACCGTCGGCACCGACATTGGCAACGCCAGTATCACTCCCGACGAAATCTTCGGCTACATCACTGGCGTTGCTGCTGGCTTCGAGCTGAACGAGACCCGCGCTGGCTCGGTGCGACCCGACTTTTATGCCATGGTCACCGACTGTCTGACCAACTGGGGCATCGTGGCTGGTACCACCGTGATGCCAACATCAGCGGCCGAGTTGTCCGCCACCGAAATCACGATGGAACGGAATGGCGAAGCCGTGTTCGGCGGTGTTTCTCGCGACTTCGTCGACGACCACGCCGTGTCATTGTGTCGGCTCGTTGAACAGCTCGCCCGGCACGGGCAGGTGCTGCGGGCTGGCCAAAAGGTCATTACCGGCGCATTCGCTCGCTTCCCCACCGAACCAGGCGACCACTGGCGAGCCAGCTACTCCGGCATCGGCGACGTCGACATCACCATCACCTAAAGGAAATGACCATGACGACAGTGCATCTTGACGGTCCGACCAACATCTTGGTTATCGAGGGCTTGACGATGATGGACGCATCACCGTTTCTCGAAGACATTCGCAACGCAGCACCTGCAGGTAGCCAGATCAAGGTCGCGTCGAGCATGAAGGATGCCGCAGCGCACGCCGGTGACGCCGAGGCCATTCTTGGCATCGTGAACGAGAAGTTCTTCGCGCAAACACCGAACCTGCGTTGGGTCCACGCGACCGCATCGGGCGTCGACATGTTCATGTTCGACGACTTCATCAACTCTGACGTTGTGCTCACCGGTGAGAAAGGCTTGGTCGGCGGCCATCTCGCCGATACGGGTTGGGGCCTGCTGCTTGCGCTGACGCGGCAGATCCACACCGCGATCAAACTTGGCCCCGACGCATGGGCGCACCGGGTCGATATGCGACGCCAAGAAATCGAACTCGACGGCATGACAATGGGCATTGTTGGATTCGGGGGAACGGGTCGAGCCATTGCGAAGCGAGCCGTGGCCTTTGGCATGCGCAACATTGCTGTGGACGTCTACCCCAGCGAACCCGACCATGGCGTTCACGCCGTGTGGGGCATCGACCAGCTGCCAGAGCTGCTCGAAGAGTCCGATGTGGTTGCCGTGTGTCTGCCGCTGACCGAAACGACCGACGCTATGTTCAACGATGACCTATTTGCGATGATGAAGCCAGGCAGCTACATCATGAACGTAACCCGCGGCGAGATCATCCACGGTGACTCGCTTGTGCGGGCGCTGGAATCTGGCCATCTTGGCGGCGCTGCACTTGACGTGGCTCCTGGCGAGCCGTTGCCACCAGAGCATCCGCTCTTCACGCTGCCCAACGTCGCCATGACCCCGCACACCGCTGGAGCCAGCCAGCTGCGCGCACAAAAGAACGTCGCCCGTTTCATCCGCAACCTCGATCATGCCCAGACTGCCCAACCCTTCGAAGGCGTAGTAGACAAACACGCCGGGTACTGAGTTTCCGCTGGACTTCGGCTGCTCCTGGTATTCGCCAGATCCGGAGACGGCCATGTTCTCCGGAATCTGCCTCACGCATGTGGTGAGTGTTGGGACCAGAGATATATCCCTTATCGCCGACGCAGCTTGGCGTCGTTCTTGTGGGGGAGCGGGGGCGCGGGGTAGGTTCGATTTGACTAGCCAAGGGGACGCGTCGTGCAGTTCTATTCCTGCGATTCGCATGTTGTCGAGGGCCGGGCCGTGTTCGACGGACTGGCCGAACGTTTCGGCGAAGGTGCACCAACGATCAAGATGGAGCCAGGCGAAGGTGAGTTTCTGTACATCGCCGGGCAACGCCGTGTCGCTGTTGGTCGCTTCGGCATCGCCGGAAACACGCTGGGCACGCCCGAGACCAACGCCAAGATCGCCGCCGGTTATGACGGCCTAAATCCTGGCGTAGTCGACTCGACGAAGCGGCTTGCCGAGCAAGAACAAGATGGAATCCGCGGCGAGGTCATGTACCCGAGCCTGTCCATGTTCACATTCGCGGTTGAAGATCCTGCGATCAAGGCTGCGGCCTTCCAGCAACACAACGACTGGATCCTGGAATACTGCGCACCCAATCCCGATCGACTTATCGGCATTGGTTGCCTGCCGGTCCCTGACGTCGATGCATGCGTCGCCGAAGCGAAGCGCGCCGGCGAACTGGGCGTACGTGGTTTCGCTATCCCGTCACACGCTCCAATCGATCAGTCCTATGCGCACCCGATGTATGACCCGCTGTGGGCTGTGCTCGAAGACATGCAGCTGCCGGTCACCATGCACATCTTCACCGGCACATCATTTGACTGCGGGCTTCCGGAACACTGGGGTACGCCGGGCGGCACGCTCAAGGGGTACACACTCAGCCACACGTCGGTCGCCAACTCGATCATGGACTTGATCGCGAGCGGTGTCGTGGCTCGCTTCCCTGGGCTCAAATTCGTATGTGCCGAGTTCGAGACCGGCTGGGTGGCGCACTTTAAACAGCGTCTCGATCATGCGGCGTACCGCACACCGTGGGAGCTGGCCGACGAGGTCACCATGAAGCCATCGCAGTACTTCGACCGTAACTTCTGGGTGACTTTCGAAGACGATGCGCAAGGCATCGCCACCCGTCACGACATCGGTATCGGCAATCTGGTGTGGGGTAATGACTATCCGCACCATGACTCGATCTGGCCGAATTCAATGAAGACCCTGGACGAGGTGCTCGCGGGTGTTCCCGACGACGAACGTCAGGCCATGGTCTGGGACAACGTCATGGACCTGTACAGCATTGATCAAACCAAGCTGTAGAGAGCGTTACTCGAGTACCAGCCGGTTTGCCGCGAGGATGCCAGACAGATTGATCCAGTCATCGGTCCAGTAGATGCCCTGGTCGATGTTGATCTTCGCGTCTTCAGGATTGCCGAACGACTCGGCGACGTGGTCGAGCACGACATCGAGCGGTGCTTCGAGGTTGATCACGACTGAACCGCACTGCGGCGGGAAGCTCTCGGCAAGCGCAGAACACAGTTGTGACACCGTGCCATCGCTATAGAAGAAGCCGCCGAAGCTGACCCGCAACGGCGCGTCAGGATTGTTTGGATCCGAGAGTGACACAGCGCTCGGTAGCTCTGGCGCTGCGCCAGCGTCGGCGCCGTCGGCACAGTCCGGGTCTGCGGCCAAACAACTGCCCGATGCCAGCCCGCTTGTAGCTGCCAGGTCGGCGTCGCCGGAACCACCGCAGCTGATCGCTAATAGACAGAACAAAATGGCCGTCGCCACCACTCGCTTCATGTTGGTGACTGTAGGACAGTCCTTCGCCCAGGTGGGGGCGCTCTACCAGAAGACGGTGTTACCCAACGGCTGAGACGGTGAGCTAACCCTGGGCTGCTGCCAGGGCTTCGGCGACAGAGCGATGCGCCTGATCGTGGTGATCCAGGTTGCTTTGACGGTCGGTCGAAGCAAGGACAACCCGGACGCCAGACGGCGCCGGTATCGGATCGACAAAGTCCTCGACAGCGAGTCCATGTGAGCGGACGAGCGCTGCCAGGTCGGTGCCGTGTGGTGTACCAAACAACGCTTCGTAGTCGGCAGTGTCGAGTAGCCGATGTTGGGGAAGGAACGAGAAGATCCCACCACCGTCGTTGTTGGTTACAACGACGGTCAGGTCTGCTGTTCGCTGTTGTAAGGCAATCAGTGTCGACGAGTCATGCAGAAATGCGACATCGCCGATCAGGCATACGGTTGGCTGGCCGGCCAGGGCCACGCCAAGAGCGGTTGCCACCACGCCATCGATACCGTTTGCGCCCCGGTTCGCGATGACCGTGATGTCGTCGCGGTTCGGCCCGAACCACTCGACATCGCGCACTGGCATCGACGAGGAAAGCACAAGTGCTCCGCCCCTCGGCACCGCTCGGACGCAGGCTTGGGCAATCGCGATTTCGCTTGGGTAGGGGCCATTGGCGACCTCAGCGTCGATCGCTGCAGCCGCAATGCGATCAGCATCTGACCAGCTCGTGAGCCATGCAGGATCGGCCGCCGGACCCGGACCAGTTAAACGGTCCGCGAGTTCAGCGATGACACCCGGCTCATCGAACTGGACGCTCGCGATCGACTCGGGATCGATGTTGCGGCCATGGGGTCGACTCGACAGTACCGAGGTGCCGGCGGCAGCCGAAGCACTGAGCCACTGCGAGAGTGCCTTGCTGGCAACGATCTCGCCGATGCGCAGCACGACGTCAGGATGGTGCGAGGAGGCGAATAGTGGCGATCGCAAGAGCGAATCAAAGCAGCGGACCACGACCGCAGATCTGGGGCTACGGCAGCCTGAACGATGGTCAGCCAGCACAGGCCAACCGAGCTGTTCGGCAAGCTTCAGGATGGCTGCTGGGTCTGTTTGGCTACGCCCGGCGATGATCACACCGGTGGTCAGCGAAAGACGCTCTTGCAGATCGTCGATAGTTGCCGTGCAGGCACCTGCAGATGTGACCGGTTCGTTCACCCCGATGGGTTCCGGCAGCGTGCCTGGTGTGCCCGTGAGGGGATCACGAAAGCTCAGGTTTGCGTGGACGGGCCCAGGAATAGGTCCTGTCGCAGAGTTCCAGAGTCGGCGAGCCAAAGGTCGCCACATTCTTGGATCAAGGTCTTCGGCAACGCCAGGTTCCACGAAGTCGCGCACGTGTGTGCCGTACAAGTGGGTTTGGTCGATTGTCTGGGGTGCGCCCCGACCCCACAACTCGGGTGGCCGGTCGGCCGTGACGACGATGAGAGGGACGACTGCCGCGTCGGCCTCGATCACGGCTGCGTAGAAATGCGCGCCGGCGGTGCCACTGCTGCACAGCACGAGTGCCGGGCGCCGGGTCGCCAGTCCATGACCTAGTGCGGCGAAGGCAGCGGAACGTTCGTCATGAAAAACCTCTACGACGATGCCGTGATGGGCGACGAGCGCGAGAGCCATCGGTGTTGACCTGGAGCCGGGGGCGATGAAGGCTGCTCTGAGGCCATCAGACCAGAGCTGGTCACACAGCGTTGCGCTGTATGTCGCGTTCGCCGTTTTCGGCGCGTGATTCACATGGCCACTGTACGGCGGCAGATCTAGCCATATAGGGTCGCTATCGGAATCTTTATGTGACAACGAGCATCATCGAGGGCGATGACAGCGACATTTTTTCAAAACAGCAACACACAAGTTGCCGGCGGCAGCCGTTGATGTTGGCAACTCAGTGGTTGGGGCCGTCAACGAACTCTCCTCGACTTGCACTTGCGCACGGGTTTACACAGAATGCTCGCTGTTGGGGTCGCTTTGCCGAACTCTGTTCGAAGGACTTTGATGTCATAGCGATGGATGCGCCCGGCCACGGTCAGAGTGGTTATGACAACGCGGACCTGAGTATGGCCGGCCGACTGCTTGTTGATGCGGGCGGGCCCGCTCACTACGTGGGGTACTCGATGGGTGGCCGCATGCTGCTGCACGAAGCGCTCAACGAGCGGGTTGGTGAGATGCGCTCGTTGATCCTGATCGGCACAACACCTGGCATCGAATCTGCCGCTGAACGGACGAAACGACAGGTGGCCGACGCTCGCCGAGCTGCGCGGATCATCGAGATCGGCACGCCAGCGTTTGTAACCGAATGGTTGCAACAACCCATGTTTGCGCACCTTTCCGATGAACAATCTGCCAAGTTTCAGCGCTTCGAGAATTCAGCCGAAGGGCTGGCGATGTCACTGCAACATTGTGGAGTCGCTGCCCAGGAGCCGCTGTGGGATCGTCTCGGTACGTTGCGCATGCCCGTATTGATTATCGCTGGCACAAACGATGAGAAGTACACGGCCATCGGAGAACGAATGGCTGCGGCGATTGGCTCAAATGCCCGCTTTGTGAATATCGAAGGCGGGCATGCCGTCCACCTTGAAAACCCAGTCGTTACCGCCGCGGTAGTGGCCTCGTGGGGCAGCCAACTGGGCACCTGATCAATCTGACTGCCGCTTCAGGCGCAGAACCCTGGGATCAGACTAGGCGTTCCCTGTGATTGGCGGCGACGGTTGCATCGCGCACGGTGTAGCGGTCGAGGAGGTTGGCGGCAGGCTCGCCAGCGATCCCAGGTCGAGTAGGTGCAGCGATCATGCCATTACGCATGGAAATGTCTTGGAAGGGGTCGTCCTCAAGCCAACGACTCGCTGGTGACAGATCCCCGGTCAACGTGAAAGCGGGTAGTGGCGCGAGTGCTGCCAGGACATGACGGCCAAGGCCGCTCTCGAGCATGCCCCCGATGATCGCGTGCATGCCAGTGACCTGGATCCGATCCAAGACGTCGAGCGCAACACGAAGTCCGCCAAGCTTTGAGGGCTTGACGACAACTGCAGTCGCTGCTCGATGCGCGGCGAGCGTGTCGATATCGAGTGGAGACTGCACCGCCTCGTCAGCGGCTACGGCAAGATCAGTATCGGCAACGAGTCGGGAAGCAGCGTGAAGATCACCCGTAGCGAATGGCTGCTCGACAACTCGCACACCCAAGTCGTGGAGGCGTATGAGCGATGCCATGTCGCGGTCTTGAAGCGATCCGTTCGCATCGACGTGTAGCTCGAGTTCAGGGAAGGAAGACCGTATAGCCTGGATAGGAACAACGATCTTGCCTGGTGCAATTTTGATCTTGATCCGCCCGTATCCCTGTGCGGC
>Ga0307985_10000281_pt1 | contig 30438 bp, 41 predicted proteins | sample EllFjometageno80_FD_203155 | JGI IMG/M metagenome (GOLD analysis project Ga0307985, IMG submission 203155) | Marine microbial communities from Ellis Fjord, Antarctic Ocean - #80 | ecosystem: Environmental > Aquatic > Marine > Unclassified | place: Southern Ocean | collected 2014-10-09 | reverse complement strand
ACCTAGCTGTGAATAACATCAAGGCTTTTGACCAAGCTATGTTTATCCTACTGTGTGGGACAGGCGTAGGGTTCTCTGTAGAGCGTCAGAACGTATCTAAGCTGCCAGAGGTTCCAGAGACCCTTTACCCTAGCGAAACTACTATCGTGGTTAAGGATTCCAAGGAAGGTTGGGCTAAGTCACTACGTCAACTGGTTGCACTACTCTACAGTGGCGAGATTCCACAGTGGGATGTGTCAAAGGTACGACCAGCTGGTGCAAGACTTAAGACCTTTGGTGGTCGTGCATCAGGTCCAGCACCGTTGGTTGACTTGTTTAACTTTGCTATTAACACATTCGCTAATGCTAAGGGTCGTAAGCTGTCGTCTATTGAGTGTCACGACATCATGTGTAAGATCGGTGAAGTAGTGGTCGTCGGGGGAGTTCGTCGCTCTGCTATGATTTCTTTGTCTAACCTGTCTGATGACCGTATGCGTCACGCTAAGTCAGGTGCATGGTGGGAAAACGATAAGCAACGTGCATTGGCTAACAACTCTGTGTCGTACACTGAAAAACCAGATGCAGTATCATTCCTTCGTGAGTGGACAGCACTTGTAGAGAGTGGATCAGGTGAACGTGGTATCTTTAATCGTGAGGCATCTAAGAAACAGGCTGGACTTAACGGACGGCGTGATGTAAACTACGAGTTCGGGACGAATCCTTGCAGCGAAATCATCCTCCGCCCAAGCCAGTTTTGCAACCTAACCGAGTGCGTAGTACGTGCGACAGACAGTGTAGATGACTTAGAGCGTAAGGTTCGCCTTGCAACTATTCTAGGTACGATCCAGAGTACATATACGCACTTCCCGTATCTGAGTAAGGAGTGGACGAAGAACACAGAAGAAGAACGTCTGTTGGGTGTAAGCCTTACAGGTATCATGGACAACCCTATCACCACACTTAAGAACGGTGGTTTGGCTAAGACACTACAGCACCTTAAGCAAATCGCAGTAGACACAAACAAAGAGTGGGCTGAACGTCTTGACATTCCTGTTGCAGCTGCTATCAGCTGTGTTAAGCCAAGCGGTACGGTTTCACAGCTTGTGGATAGTGCCAGCGGGATTCATGCTCGTCACTCGCCATACTACATCCGCACAGTACGTGGGGACATTAAAGACCCGCTAACACAGTTTATGAAGGACAAAGGAGTACCACACGAACCATGCGTTATGAAGCCTGACACTACAGTTGTGTTTAGCTTCCCACAGAAGGCACCTACTGGGGCTACATGTACCTCTGACATGACTGCAATCGAGCAGTTAGAGATGTGGCTGATGTACCAGCGTAATTGGTGTGAACACAAACCCTCCGTGACAATTAACGTCAGGTCGGAAGAGTGGTTCGAGGTGGGCGCATTTGTCTATGAACACTTCGACGAGATGTCTGGTGTGTCGTTCTTGCCATATAGCGAACACACATATCAACAGGCACCTTATCAAGAGTGTGGTAAGTCTGACTATGAAACGCTACTGTCGGTTATGCCAAAGAACATTGACTGGTCTGAGCTTTCAGACTATGAACAAGAGGACAACACGTCAGGCAGTCAGACTATGGCTTGCTCTGGTGACAGTTGTGAAATTGTTGATCTTGTCTAATGTGGCGCATCTAGGCTAAGAGCTTAGGTGAGAAAGTGGGTGAAACGGATGCGCAAGCAGACCTAGTAGCCTCTACATGTCAGTGCAGGTTTGCCAATAACAACAGTTACCTTAGGCGTCAGTAGCGCAGTTATTGAGGGGTTCGATTCCCCATCTGATACCAACAACAAGAATGGGAAGTTATGTTCAGTAAGAAGAAGAGTGGCACGAACAAGATAGAGTTTCTGACAAGGCACCATAGGCTAGAAGGTTTCTCTGGACCAAGACCTAGCTCTAAGGTTCTTCCAAGCTGGTTAAAGGGACTGAGTAAGTTTGTAGATAGCAGCAACTTCACTGGTATGACTGTTAAGAGTTGTATGCCTTTTCTAGACGCAATGACATCTGGTTATGTTATTACAGCAGCAACAGATATGACCCTTAGGGGTTGGACAGAGGGTAAGGAAAAGCACTGGCAAGCCACTTGGAACGTGCCTATGGAGATAGAGCGACCCGAATTTGTGACAAGCCATGAGGTACCTCAGATGGGTAACGAGCCAGCTATCAAGTCAGGTAGCTTACCCCTAAAGATGAGAAACTTCTTCTGCATCAAAACACCAGATGGTTACAGTTCTTTGATTGTACCAGTGTTGAACAACCAACAGCTACCCATGATGGGGATCACTTTCTTATCTGCTGTCGTTGATACAGACACCTATAACAACGAGGTAAACCTACCTTTCCTGTTCTCTAACTTTACTGGAGAGGACTTGTTCATTGAGAAGGGAACCCCACTTGTACAAGTAATACCGTTTAAGAGGGAAAACTGGGAGATGGAAAAGTCTGGTGTGGACGAGAATTACTACGCCAGCAAGGACTTACTACTGGGGTCTAGGATTGTTGACTCCTACCGAAAGATATTCCATAAGAAGAAAACTTACCTTTAAGGGGATTGCCAATGTATACTATAATTACTCGTAACAACTGTAAGTACTGCGACAAAGCAAAACATATGTTAGACTTAGACAAGATACCTTATACTACCTACAACGTAGAGGAACCCTCAAGTCGTTGGGTTCTATCTCTTATGGAGGAAGCTAACATCAAGACAGTGCCTCAAGTCTTCTCAACGGGTGGTAATCTAATTGGCGGCTTTCGTGAGCTTGAGACTTTGATGGGTTTCATTAACACAGGTAAGGAATACTAAGTGGTACAGCAAGCACCAAAGAAGTCTAAGCGTGAGACCACCTACAAGGGCGCAGCTAAGAAGAAGACCTCTGGACTAATACCAAAGACTGTCATGCAGGGTAAGCTAATCACAGCCCTAAAGGAAAGTCAGCAGGTATTCATCTTAGGTCCAGCAGGTACGGGTAAGACGTATGTAACAGCGACACATGCTGCTGATCTATATACATCTAAGAGTATTGATAAGATCGTCATCACACGCCCTCACGTAGCTGTGGGAAGGGAGCTAGGGTTCCTTAAGGGGGACTTGGCTGAAAAGACTATGCCTTGGGCCTTACCAGTCCTCGACGTATTAGAAAAGCACTTGGGTAAGGGTGCAGTGGAAACAGGCGTTAAGAATGGTAACATAGAAGTTGCACCTATGGCACTTATGCGTGGACGTAGCTTTGAGAACGCCTTTATTATTGTCGATGAAACACAGAACATCACACTACACGAGCTTAAGATGCTGCTGACACGGGTAGGTGAAGGCACTACGATTGTACTAAACGGGGATGCTCAACAGAGTGACCTTAAAGAAGCGGATGGGTTGACTAAGGTTATTCATATCGCTAAGAAGCATATGTTGCCTGTGGACATTATTGAGTTCACTGTCGATGACATCGTAAGGTCTGACATCACAGCCATGTGGGTCAAGGCGTTTGTAAAGGAGAAACTATAATGGCTAAATGGGATTTAGATAACCTAGCACACGCAGATGTAAAACAACATGAGTATGCAGAAGACAAGGGTAAACCGTTTGACCCAGTAGAACGACCACAGCACTACGGTCAAGGGGAGATCGAATGTATCGACTACATCCAAGACTTCCTTAGCTTTAACGAATACTGTGGTTACCTCCGAGGGAATATAGCAAAGTACCTACACCGATGGCGATATAAGAATGGCCTAGAAGACCTTAACAAAGCACGGTGGTATATGGACCGCCTCATTGATCTGGAGACAAACGGATGACATTATTTGAAGGGCTAATCCTAGCCAACTTAGCGGTAAGCGGGTGGGTCACCTACAAGATGGGTACCATAGAGACTGAGATTGAAACGCTATATGAGGGACTAGCAATGACAATGGAGCATACTGGCCTTGCAACAAAAGAATGAGAGTACCCCTGCGGGGGAATTAGCCAACTTCATAGCCAACTTAGTAGAGGCAATACAGGGTAACCTGCCACTGATGAAGAGTAGCGCATCGTTCGACTCATCCCACGCTACTTTGGAAAGGCAACTACACGACTTGTTTATACACTATGACGAAGAGAAATTACTGGTGGCCCTCTTGTTCCTTAGCCCCCATCCGATAGAAATAATGGAGGACACGGAGTTCCCCCACAAAAACTACCACTAGAATCAGAAAAGCCGTAGGCGTCCTTGAGTGGATACCTACGGCTTTTTTGTGTCTTACTTACGTCTGAATAGTTTAAGTACGCCCCTGCCCATTTCACTAGGTGATGGAGCTAACCAACCAAGGATCAACAGGATTAACATAAGAGGGTCAATCTCAGTGTTCTTAGTAGTGCTAGTGTCCTGTATGATCTTATCTACAGGTGCTTCCACCCTCAGCTGTGGACGTATGGAGTTATTTAAACCTACGTTCTGTGTGTTCTCTTTACCAATCTGAGTGTTGGCTGCTACGTTAGTACCCCCTCCGAGGGGAATTAAGGAGCTTAGTTGGCTACAACTACTTAGTGATGTTACCAGAGCTACCGACAGAATTAGTTGTTTTACCATTAACGTATATCCCAAAGAAGCCAGCACCAGCGCCGACGATTACAGAAACAAACCCCGCCTGAGCGTTAGTCGGATCAGGTAAGGCCATGAACCAGTTTGTTGTATTATAGAAAGCCAGCCCGTACAAGGTAATAATCATACGGGGCCAGATACGCCACTTGTCCAACCACTCAGGTGTCATCACTTAATCTCCTCTGCAAGAATAGCTGCAATCCACACTAGACCTAAGCTACCAACCACGGCCACAGAGATACAAAGGGCTATAGTTAACCCATAGAATATCCTGTCACGTTTCTTTGAGTGTGCCTCTAAAACGTCCTTACGCCTCTTCCTTGCTTGAGCTTGTTCAAATACAACAGACTCCCACATACCAGCGGGTCCATATAATCGACATACAGACCTTAATTCGTCCATAGCTTCTTTGTGCTTAAACTTAGCTTGAGCAATAGCGAAGCCTTCTTCTTCGGACGAGGTTAGTCTACCTAGTGGCCCCTTATGACGACCACTTTCAGCAAGGTTAATATCAGCTTCTAGCCTAGCAAGTTTACCAAACGCGGGTATCACAGAGCTAATATCTTTACCAGCTTTAATTGAGTTACTAATGCTACTTGATATTGTACTTACTGCACTTGCTAAGGCTAGAACTTCAATCATGGCAGTGGTCTCTCCATAATGTCCCTGATGGCTTTAATGTTCTCGTCGATACGGGCATTACTTATAGCTTGGGTTTGTACTGCCAAATTTAGTCGTTGTATGTTAGCTTGGTTCGCTAGGATGTCGTCACGGTTGCCTTCAATATCCGACATCATCATAGATACGGTCCAGACTATCGCTGCACCTTGTGTTAGTAGACCTATGATGAGACCTAAGGATATATTAGTTGGAGTTACCTGAGGCATCTTATGAGTACTCCTTACGGTCTAATTCAAAGTGGGGAGCATCATAAAAGCTCTTCCAGTCACCACCCCATACGAGAGGGATGTCAAGCTCTTCTGCTGCTGTCTTCATAGCCTCAGACATGACTTCAAACCGTTCTAGGTCATTCCAGTCTACAGGCCAAGGAACCATATCTACAGCATGTCCTGTAATGTGTCGCGAGTTCATCGTAGTAGACTTACCAGCCTTATACAACTCACGCTGGCGGTTAATGTTACGGATACCTTCGATCACTGTGAAGTCTTGTTCAGTGATTGTGATGGCAAGTTTAACTACAGCGACCATATCAGGATGTACACCTGACAGACTTTGTAGACTACGTTTTCCTAGATTATACGACATTATTAACTAATCCTTAAGAAGATTGTTCCTCGACCATACGTGCTACCTGAGTTGTAGGTAACACCGCCCATAGCCCTCCAAGTACCTGCCTGATAGCTGGCACCCCTTGATAACTGTGTTAGGTTCGCTGAGTACACTGTGTTGGTGGTACTAAGGCTCTGTGCGGCGTTTACACCAGAGTCAAGTAAGCTGCTACCAGAGTACGACCCACCCGCGCTAATACCGCCACCATTTAGGACCAAGAACTTGTAAGTCCCAACTGCACCATTAGCTGTTGGTGGGGTGTAGGATGGTGCATTAGAAATTACAGCAGCCTTAATATTAGCTGGCGACACAAGGCTATCCAAAGTACCTGTACCCGCTTGCCAAGTGGCAGTAGACTGGTCCCCAAGTAAACCTACCTGAGTACCACTTGTGTTAACCAATTTGGTGTTGTCTAGGGTCTGTAACCCGTCTGTCTGGTTGACGTAACCCAAGTTAACCCAAGCCGTGTTAGCTTCGTTTCGCATCTTTAGGAGGTTAGTATCCGTCTCGTACCAAAACATATTAGCGTAGGTAGTTGATGGTGCGTTAGTACCGCTGTTGTTAGAGGCCAGAGCCTGTAGCGCAGAGTTGATGTCACTACGTGCGCTACTGGCGGTCTGGTTGGCGATAGAAAAGTCATGTTGTGACATAGTTCTTAATACTCCACTGTAGCACTAAGTGCTGTTATATTCGGGGTTATCTTTGCATTAGTGTTAGATAGTATAGCTCTGAACTGGACGTAACGACCAACAACCTCACCAGAGGCAGTTACCCAAGCTGCGCTGGTTAAACCAGCTACCGTTACAGCAGCCCTAGCTTGTATAACTACGGCGAAGTCTGTGAAGTTTGCATCCTCGTCAGTCCATGTGTCGAAGTTACTAGGCCAAGTGTCCCAGTTGTTAGGTATGCCGTCCCAGTTTATAGAGCCACCCACAGCATCTAAATGTTTGCGGGAAACTGTTATGACTGAACTAAGTCTAACCGTCCTAGTAGTACCTACGTCAAAGTAGCCCGCACCATCATGGTCAAAGCTGTAAGTACCCGTAGAGCCAGAACTTGAGTAACTAGTCATAAACAAGTTACCGCCAGACACCGTTAGGTTAGACTTTGTACCACTGAAGCTAGGGTTTTCAGTATGAGTATCAGACACCCCAAGAGCGGGTAGCTCAGTGGCACCGATTACCGTGCTAACAGCTGTCGCACTCTCGTTACCAGTTTTATCTACGGATGAGACAAAGAACTTCCCAGCAAGAGCAGGGTACGAGATTGATGTAGCAGGTCTAGCGATCTTTTCTACTACTACAAGTGTAGAAGCATCCCCAAAGTTAGCTGAGCTAATAGCAGAATAGTAGAGCTTGTAATGCGACAAATCTAAGTCCGCAACAGAGTCCCAGCTAAAGAAGAGACTACCACCTGACAACAGGTGTGTAAGGGAATTAGGTACATCTGGGGGAGTGGTGTCAGCTGTGAGGTTATAGTTTGTCTCAGTAGCTGCCCCTCTGAAACCAAGGGCGTTAACTGGTGTGACTGATACAGTGTAGTTGATAGCAGGTTCGTTAATCTGTGGCGCATCTACACCAACGATCTCGAACCTACCTGCTGAATCCCCACCGTCGATAAGGATGGTTTGACCAACAGACTTAAAGTTACTGTCAGAAGTCTTCTTATACTTAAGGATAACAGAGTCGATACGTTCGATAGCTTCACTGTTAACTTGTACTACAAGGACGTTAACTACGTTCTCGTTAACCTCACGATACTCTTGTGACACCGTAAGACCGATTGAAGGTACTTCATAGTATTTAAGGAGTGTCGTGTTGTTTGCTAAGATAGCTCGTTCGTCACTGGCATCAAAGCCATAGGCTTCAGCACTGCTTTCACGAAGCTGCAAGTTAACTCTAAGGTCTAGGTTCTCTGGATCAGGGTTTAGACGCCAGCCAGCAACCTCAAAGGTTTTCTCAGAACCAGCACCCCAACCATAACGCTCGTTACGGAACTTGATGAAGTCGCCTACCTCAACGTCTAAGGCGTTTAAGCCAAAGTCAGCAGACAAGGACATCTGTTCTCTACTTCTGTACAGTGTCTGCTTTGCTAGACGTTGTGCTGCAAAACTGTTTGTGGTAAACGGTAACTGTAGGTCCATAGCTGTCTGTACGTTGTTGTCGTCAGCTAAGAAAACGTCAGACGCAATAGGCGGGTAGTCCGCACTGATCCAGTCTTGTTCTTTGTCGATAAACGTACCAGTGACCTTATTGAAGTTGTCTCTTGTGGACACTTTCGTATCAAGTGAGATGCCAGACCTAAGATCATCTAATGTCAGTGTCTTTGTTGGTGTGATAAACTCACCAGCGTACAGCTTCCAGTGACCAGCACCCCAGAATAGGGTACCAGCGCATGAAGTCATCATCTGGTTAAGTACATCCCCGATAGACTGATTAAGGCTAATAACCCCATCAACAACATACTGAGGTGAACCGTCCGACAGAATGTCCGTCTTGTCAGATACAACAGCCGCAGCCTCAAACGTAGCATCGTCGATACTGTCATCATCTAGGCCATACTGGGAGGTTAGGTAGTCTCTAACTACCCAAGCAGAGTTGTTAGTATATACAGGAGCTTGCTCTACGCCATTGACGGTCTTGACTAGCTTCTTGCCTTTTACCACTGCGGTAACTGTAGGTAGGCCGTTAGTGTAAGCGTCTTGATCGTATGTGAAGCGACAATATAAGTAAGCAATACCCTTACCCACGAAGTCATCACCAGCACTTGTTGCTGCAATAAGAGTGTTAGCTAGGTTACTGCTGCTGTTAGCAAAGCTATCGTTTACGCTTGTCTGGTTACCCGTGTGCTTGTATACCTTGAGGAAGCCGTTGTATGGCGCAGAGGTTACATCCTCATTAGACATAGTGACGACCTCATCATTCAAGTAGATGTCGCCAATCTCTTCAACCTCATGGTTGGCCAGTACAATGATCTGGTGAAGTATCCTGTTGTTATCACCAGTAGATTCTAGGAAGGTAATAGTGCCACCCTTACGTACTTGACCGTAGATGACTTGTGAGGGGTCTGTAGCGCCCGTACCGTTAGTTAATAGACCTGCGCTACCAGCTACGCTACCAGAACTAAACTTCTGCTTAGGTGCTAGGGCACTCATAAGTACGCTGGTAATCAAGGTGGTTGCGAGGTAACCAACGATCATAGACCCGTATGCAGTAGCTGCGATAGTGGCACCAATAGTACCGCCATAGCTAAGTATGAAGGCACCAATAGTTACAGGGTCTCTAGGCGCTCTTTCCCAGTGGTTAGCGTGACGCATTACATTGAACGGTAGGTTGTTTCTCATTTAAGAACCCATGCACTTTCTACGTCTTCGACGTTTAATCTGATAAGACCTTCTTTAGATAAGAAGACGCTCCTAGACCCAAGGGATATACCAAGAGCCACACCAGTTACCCACCGCTGGTTCTTCTTTGTCGTGACAAGACTGCCAAAGACGGGTTGTTCTACCTTAGCCATCTTATGACATAAGGCTGCGTCTATCGTAGAGTGTCTAAACTCCCGCATCATAGAACGCTTGCCGTGAGGCATAGAGCCATTCATATAACGACCCATCCAGTCATCAGCATAGCCAACACCGTGCATAGCCCTAAAGGCTCCATTAGTGAAGGTGAAGCAGTCGTGAGTACCCCACTCGAATGGGAGACCCGATACGTTCTCTAAGTAGGCGTTTAGCCTGTCGCCCTTCCCCATGCTACTTTCTGGTCCTGTATAGACTGTAAGTAGGAAAAGAAGGTATCATCACTGTGTCGGGACTTGTGACTTTCATCTGTATATCTCCAATTACGGGAACGCTCTAACTCAACCAGCTTGCTTTCAATAGTCATAATTACTGTGGACATGTCAGGTTCATCTGTGATCTGCATAGTGTCCATTTGACCACTAAAGATTTCAACAACACTAGAAACACTCTTTTCACCCATGTAAACTCTGGCCTTACGTCTTTGATAAGGTTCCTGTAGGGCTAGGGAGATAAGGCTGGTGTCAATACCTGAGAGGCTAAGGGTCATTGCCTTGGCAGATAGGTCAGCCACCTCTTCAGCAGCTGCAATATTAAGTAAGGCACCAGTGCCAGCGAAGTCCTGATCTGTACCTCTTACGTTAATCGTCCTAGTACCCAGACCAGTCCACATACGCATTGGGCCTATGTTTACAGTGTTGCCATTTACGTCTACGATAGTCTTAACATCGAACAGTAACTCAACAGCGTAGAAGGGTTCTACAGAGTTACCAGTAAGGGCAGCAAGTAGGTTGCTGTCTATTGTACGGCTCATCCTACGACCTCCGTAGCCCCAAAGGATATACCAAAGAAGCTAGAGTTGTCAACAGACCAAGACGTTTCATTAGTAGCAAGTCTAAACACACCAGATGGTTTAACCAGCACAGCTGATACGCTAGAACGAGCCTTACGCAGTTTAGGCCATACCTCTAACGTCCCATCACCACTTTGGTCAACCAAGACTTTATGCAGTGTCGCATCAGAAGCAGCCCCCAGCTGAATATAGTCGCCAGCTTTAAGTGTGCCTGTCATAACAACAGTGAGGCTATCGGCCCCAACAGAACCAGTAATTGTAGCTGAGGTAGCAGTACCCCTAGCGGACTTAGCCGATGGGTCGTATAACAAGAACGAACCTGCACGACCCTTCATCGACATAAGGAAGGCCACCCAAGACTCAGCATCGTCTCTATTCATAGGAGGCAGAGTTACGTCCGCCTCCCACATTTGACCATCGTAGGAATGTGTCTGTTGCTTATATGTGAACGGGGACATAGACACAGCGACTGTATTCTTAGCCCGTAGTTCAATACTAGCTATACCGATATTAGTCGGCATCGTAAGTGGATAAGATATAGCCATTATGCAAAGGCACTCCCATAACTACCACCACGTCTCTTCGCATCAAGGACAGCACCCTTAGCACTGTTAGCGATCTGTGGCATCATTTGTCGGATTTCAGCACGTACAGTTTGTTGTACGCCTGTCGATACGTTAATGTTCTGGACGATAGTAACACCACCAGCATTAGTCTGACTTGCGGGAGTAATGTGTCCACCACCCATAGAAGGTGTAAATATCTCAGGACCACGTTCGCCTACAAGGTAACTACCTCCACCAGAGACTGATCCACCGTTAGCCTTACCACCGACGAGAGGCACATCAGAACCTGTCAGAGCGGTTGTAATCATGCCTGTAATCTTCTTAACGACATAGATACGGTATAGTTCTTTAATGATCTCAGAGGCCATTGACTTAAAGGCGTCCTTAACAGACTTAGTACCCTCAACCAAGTCCATCATTGCGCTACCCATAGCACTAGACAAAGCATCACGGGCTAACTCAGCGTCAGTCTTAATCTCTTTCAGTTTCTTCTTAGTACCGTCAGCAGCTTTCTTGATTAGGCTAAAGTAGCTACCAAGGTCAAACTCACCTACAGCCTCCATAGCTGCTTTCATCTCAACCATAGAAGGCATTGGCTTGTCCATCTGAACTCGAAGTGCGCTAAGTGCAGCCTCAGCCTTAAGGAAATTACTGGTGGCCTCTCTTATTACTCTACTCTCATTCTCGACGTTAACGGAAGTGTCAAGGTTAACCGCGTCTTTGCCTCTTGCGAAGGCTTCCATGATAGCTGTCCCAAAGCCTTCGTACTCAGACTCAACGTCACTAGCACCAGCTGGGTCAAGCCTACCAAGAGCTTCCATCCCCTTTGCACCAAAGAACTCGAACCCTTTGTTGAGGGTAATAATCATGGCGTTAGCTTTGTCGATAACCACGTTGATAGCGTTAGTAAACAGGTCTGAGAACCAGTTAGCAAAGTTGGAGAATATGGCTTTAATGTTGATCCAAGCTGTCTTAAACACTTGTACGTAAGCAAGGCCAAACCCTACCGCAAACTGAGCTACTGCGTTTAAGGCTGTCTTAAACCCCAGCTTAAAGTCGATGAGGAATTGGTTAACACTAAGGTTAATCTTGGCGTTCATGCTCTGTATCCCAAGACCTAACGCTTCCCAGTACAACTTAGACTTCGCAACAACGTCTTTAGTGATAGCAGGTAAGTACGACAGGAAGGTAAACATCTTAGCTAGGCTGGTTATAATGAAGTTTACCCCCTTCATGAATAGACCGCCGATATACTTGATACCGTTACCTATAGCATCAAAGATAGGCTTGGCCCCAGCGAAAAGGTTACCAAGGTCTTTAGATATACCTTTGAAGTCAAACGACATCTCTTTACCAGCCATAGAGACCTTAGCGAGAGCCGTACCGATAGCTAAGGCAGCACCAGCAAGCGCACCCCACATACCAAAGATACCCAACAACTGTGGACCCTGTTGACCAAGAGCCGTCATGGCACTTGTACCGTTCTGTACTTGGGCTGCAAAGTCACCTACTTGGAAACCAGCTTGTTGCATACCCATACTGAACTTCTTACTACGCTTAGTTAGTTGTCCCTGTTGGATACTTGTCTTGTTTAACGCACCACCCAGACCTTTAACAGATGTGGTAGCTGCCTGTACCTGAGAGTGATCTACGGTAAGTTTAATATCGTCAGCCATCGCTTGTCATAATCCTTATGTATGTTGCGTCAAGGAGCTTTATAGTTCCAACTTCCCTTGGGCTAAGTGGGTTACCAGTCAACTCAACCCACGCTTTAATATCAGGGTAAGTTATCGGATTAGGCCCATTCATTCCACCTGATCTGCCCTGACTTAAAGACAGGAAAGCAGTAAAGAGGTAAGACATCCCACTGGGAAAAGGTGGCCCATCAAGTAGTGCGACAGGCCGACCAGTTTGTTTCTCCACTTGTTCTAAGTGGCTTCTAAGGGAGTGTCCGTCTTCACTGGGCTTCGCCAGCTTAAACTGATGTTCGCAGTACTCTTGCAGAATATCAGTTAGACGTTCGTAAAATCCACGCTCTCAGCAAGAGCTTCCTCAATCTGCGCTTTGATCCAAGGTGCAGCACCAAAGACTTCTTTGGCCTTGTCTACTGTCAGCTTAGGTTTTTCACCATCATAGGTGATGTCCCATTCTTTAGTCGCCTTAGCCATGTGTAGCAGGGCGCTCTCTTCTAACTCTTCAGCTGTGATAGACATCTTGCCAGACTTTTCCATACGCTTAAGTTTAAGGTTTGTCTGGCGGTGTACTTCAGCTTTATACTCAGTGGTGTGTGTAGCGTACATCACAATTACCATCTCTGAGCCATCATCGTTAGTTAGAGGCTTGCCAGTAGAGGGGTGAGTGATTACAACGTCTACAGTATCTGATTTCGGTGTCAGGTCTTTAAGGTCCATTCGGGTATTCCTTTTATGTCGGGTATGAAAGTAGTGGGGAACGCTGGACCCGACACCAACGCTCCCCGCCCTCGCGAGGGGTCTCTTTAGCTACGTGTGATACGTAGGCTTGTTGCTTCAGTGTCGTCACGTAGAGCGACGAAAGACATGGCGATCATACGGCTTGTTGGGCCATCTACACCTACGTCTGCACTGTTAATCTTACAGCGGGGGAAGAAGAACTCCAAAGTGTTAGGAGTACCTGCATTGTCGCCCACAGTAACTTTAAGGGATGTTTCTGTCTCGTTAATGAAGCGGTTAATCATTGCCTCATCTTCAAAGTACACTGACAAAGAACCTTCGATAACTGCGTTACCAACCTCAAGGGAAGGTGCGCTGTCGTCGCCAACTACGAATGTAGGTGCTACGCCGTTTGTAAGGGTGAAGTCCATCGCTGTAACGATAGCTGAGGTTGTTCCACCGATCTCTAGGTCACCAGAGTAGGCATCGAACGGTGATGCGTCTGTAGCGGCGTCCTGTGTCTTCTCTGTGGCGCTTATAGCCATGTTCTTGCCAACCAAACCGAATGTACCTGCGACCATAGCGTTAGGTGCAAGGGCTACTGACAGAGTGTTGACTGAGCAACCCGTAAACAAACGAGATTGGTCGATGTCCGCAGCGTAATCTTCGATTGAGAAATACTTTGGCGTAGTGCCGATCTTGATTACGTTAGTAGCCCAAGTTGACATCATAGCACCTTCGATCAATTCGTCGAAGTCTGTGTCGCGAAGGTCAGCTTGAATGTCACCAGCTACTGTGCGGTTACCGTGACGGTCCACACGGGACATACGGTCAGCTTGAATGTCTGTACCTTCAACACGATCTTTGGTCATGTTAAGTGAGTGAGACGTGAATGGTAAGTTTTGGAAGTTACCAGCTGGTGTCGTACCGAAAGTGCTTTCGACAATGTAAGACAGACTGGAACGTGAACCCTGTGCAAAGGCCATATTGTTATTCTCCTAGAATTAGTTGTATGCGTACCAACCGATAATCACGGGGACCATGAACCAAGGGGTGTCAAGGAAACCTTGCTCTACCTCAGCGTAGTCTATAGATACAGTTACGTTATTGAGTGTTAGGGATGTAGTAGCTTCAAACGCAGCAATTACGTTCTCTGCAATAGTCTCTGCCTCAGCTGGGCCTTTGCCTTCTGGAGCATAGCAGTTGACGGCAAGTACGCCCTCATACCTCTGTTGTGGATTTAAGCCCCGTACAGAGGGTCTACGTGACGTAGGTAGATAAGACACTTCAATGTAGCTAGTGCCAGTTGTGGGGGTGTAAGGGACGTTCTGGTAAGCTATCTCAGGGGTATCAGCCACGTAAGCTAACTGAGTCTCTAGGATAGACCTAATCTCTTTTGTTATGTTAGCCATGAAGCCTCCTTAGCTTGGCGAAGATGTAGTAGCCTGATGTACCACCACTCCAACCGTACTCAACATTGTTCGCATAAGATGAACCATTCCTAAGAGTGATCCTAGTTGTGTTCTTTAGATCAGCCCTTTTGATGTCAGCTGTAAGTCCAGCTAATGCAGTAGCAGCGGGGTTTGAGTCTCTATACCGATGGGAGTGCTTACTACGAGGTCTACCTGCACCGACACCAAAAGAGAATGAAGCTAAGTAGGCACCTGTTCTAACAGCTGGCTTGCCCTTTCGGTTAGAACCCAGAGTAAACCTTACTGCGTCATTAGCTATGGCAAAGAGCTTGTCCTCAAGTTCGTCGTCAAGAGTTTCTTCCATCTTATCCAGCTTGGCAAACAGTTTCTTGTTAACCTGTATGTCTATCATTCAGACACCTCGCAGATGTAACATACGACAGTCGCACCAGAGTACATAGTGGCCACACTCTTAATACCAACGACACCACCAGAACCAGAGATTTGGTCACCATCATCAGGTACAGTACCGAGGTTAGTTGGCGGTATAACGCACTTACGTGAACCACGTCTAATGTCACTTGTTAGGACACCCTCTTGTACATCGTACATGTAACCAGTAAAGATAAAGTTCTTAGTGGTGGTAGTAGCAGACCCTGTAGCGGTATCATACCCCCCTGTAGTGGACTTAATAAGGGTTAGGTCTTGACCATAGCGGTCTACTAGTTTGAGTAAGTTGTACGCTCTCATGTGACCCATCCCTACTCGTATTTATATTCTGCGCTGTCGATCTTGAATTGGTCCTTAGTAAACTCAGGCTTAACACGGTTAGTGTTCTGTCGCACTGCGTCTACTGTAGTTACCTTAATGCCACCAGCTGAAACACCTAGACCGCCAGTCTTCTGTCCTTGGTAATCAAGGGTGTTGGCTAACTCGTTGTAGTGAGCTTGTAGCTGTGAGCTACTCTCTTTAAGAGCGCCACTGATCTCACTGTCAACACTGCGTGAATACTTTGCTGCAATGACACGACATAACCAAGCACCTGACTTGTAGACGTTGTTGTTAGCTTGAGCTAAGGCGAAGGATACTTCCTCATCTTGCACCTGTTGGTCGTTTGTATCGGTATCACCAATAAGCAACCTGACAGCGTTTAAGCGTCCGAGTGCATTACTTGTATTTAGGTTTCCCTCGTCGTAGCTCCAAGCCATCAATCATTCTCCATATGTCCGTATGATCTGCGCCAACTACGGATCAACCCGCGTTGCTTATCATCTACTTTAGACTTCTTACACTTCTGTCGTTCGAAGTCTGTCTTTGTCTTGGTCTTGGCTTTAACTCGTTCGTTGAGCTTAGCAACGAGGGCTAATAGTGCCTCTGAGTTAAGGGCTTCAAGTCCGTCCCCTACCTTAGTCTCAACCTCAAGGGAGGCGTTATGGTAGAGGTAATCATTCTGATAAAGCTGTTGTACTACACCTTTGTCGATGGACAACTCTTTCCAAGGGAAATGCTCTTGTAGTTTCCAGACGCGACCACTGCCACTGAACTGGACTTTAACGAATAGGGGTATTTCATACTGTAGGCTCATAGTCGGGGTTCCTTTAATGAAAGTGGTGGGGACCACGAAAGCCCCCACCTAAGTTGTTTAAGCTACTACTGCTGAGAAGAAGTAACCCAAATCTGCGCCAGTGACTTTCATGTCATAGGCCATTTTAACTTGGATATGCTCTGCAACTTGCTGACGCTTAAGTGCATCATCAGAGAATGATTCTACTGAGATACCCATGTTGTTTGCATTAGGAACATTGTTCCAAGCAAATGTCAAGCCCGCTGCTGGGGTCATTAGACCACCGTTCTTTGGACCGTGTACCAAGAGTGCGTTCTTACCACCGATGAAAGCGTTAGATTCTGCTACGCCTTCTACTGAGGTGTTCTTAACTGCTTCCATAACCAAGAAGTTTTCTACTTCGAAGATTTCAGCCAGCTTAGAGTCTGTAACCAAAGCGGAGTTTGCTACAGTTGAGCCACCGATCAAGCGGCTTAGGATTGCTGGGTGGTTGACCAACATGTCACGAACTTCTTTACCGACAACCATTGTGTTTGGCTTGAAACCGCCAGACTTAAGCTGCATGGTGCGACGTGCGTTTGTTACGTCGATGATTGGTGTTGAGTTCGTGTAGTCAGACCACAAGTTTGATGGTGTGTTGTCTGTACCCCAGACGCCAGCGCCGAAGAATGTGTCAGCGAACGCTTCTTCACGGTGGATCAACAAACGTGTTGCCAAAGTCTGCGCACCAGCTGAACGGATGTCCAATGCTGCGTCTTCGTTTGCCAAAGTCTGCTCGTCGAAGTCCATACCAAGACCGAACACATCTGCGTAGTAAGAAGAGTTCGATACGGACATGCCGATACGGTTAACTTCTGTACGTGGTGCAAGTGCTTTAACATCGCCAGTACGGTTCATGTTGTCGCGGTCATAGATGTAGTATTTGTCAGACTGGCGCTCAACGCCGACTACTGGGAATACTTTGTCTGCGATGAAGTTTGCGTTGTCTTGCACAAAAGCCAAAGTCAGGTTTGTTAGCGGTTGGTCCAGATGGACGCTTGATGGTGTTAGCATAGGCATAATGTTTAGTTCCTTACCTTAGAGGGGCTTACGCTGCTGCGTTGCCACCTTGGATTAGTTCGATAGCGATGATTTGACCGTCAACACCAGCTTCATAGGCTTGGCCCATAATGATGTTGCCAGTTGTTGCTTCTACAGCTGTACCGTCTGCGGCACATGCTACGTTGTCACCAGCTGCGATTGTACCGCCAGCTTCGACCAATACTTTACCAGCTACGCATACTGTTGCAGCTTTACCAGCGATAGGTTGGTTCAAGAGAACGCCGTAGCAAGTCTCACCAGCAGAGTCAGCAAGATCAGCTTGACCGTCTGCTTCTAGTGTTACGAATTTAAATTGAGCAGCTGACAGGTCTTCACCTGCAACTAGAGTGCGGTTGTCGCGTGATTGCATAACAGCCATTGTTATTCCCCTTTATAGGATTTAGTGATTAGAGCTTTACCAGTTTCTGTACGTGCTACAGCAGTATATGCCTTAGCGTAATCGCTCTTCTTCATTTCATTGTCGTCCATATAGGACTTTACTAGCGCATCAAGTTTGTCGGAAGCTGAGGTAAATTCCCCGTCTACGTCTGCCTTGCCTACTTCTTCCATTGATGTGCCGAACGCTTTATCAGCGGCTTTCAATACACCCATGACCTCTTCGTTAGTCTCGAAAGACTTAACTAATTCTTTAGCCGTAGCGACATCGAAGTTAGGCAATACTGCGTTAGCTTTCTCAGTCAACTCAACATCCGCTTTAGCCAACTCAGCAGCTTCTAAAGCCTTGAGGATTGGTGCGGGGATGTCAGCCTTGTTAATGCTTTCGCCGTCATACTCGACAAACTCTTCTGGAGCTTTCTTTTCGATGGCGTCAGCACTGATGATGTAACCTTCTTCGATCAAACCCTTGCGTAGCTGCTCGTTCTCAGACTTGAGGCGCTCAACTTCTTCTGCAAGAGGGTTAATCTCTTCTACAGCTTCAACATCGTCTGCTTTCTTCATGTCAAAGTTGTACGCTTTCTCAGCGTCTTCTTCTGACATACCCTTGTCCATATAAGGCTTTAGTTTAGCCATCATATCGTCGGACATCTTTTCTGTTGTCTCTACTTCGTTTTCCATTGTATCTCCGTTGGAGTTGTCTCGCTTGAATAGTGAAACCATTGCTTGTGCATTGGCTGGGCGATCAACTAAAGATAGCTCATCTAATTCAAGACCCATTAAAAGGTTAGCCATTAAACTCTTCCTTCATTGCTCTGCCGCCAATGCTGAAGGCAGCTAGTTCACCAGACTTGACCTTGGCCCAAACGTCATCGTTATATACCTTAAACGCGACAATCCAACCCTCACGGTCACTCTGTATGCCAAGGGACTCACCGATCTCTTTGGTGATAGGCATGGAGTGGATAACCGCCCCAATCTGTTCGCCCTTGTGCATTTCTTTACCAACACGGACATGCTCCATAAACTTATTTACGGCACGTACTAACGTGTCTGGTGTAATTACATCGCCTTGGCGGTCTACTACAGGTTCACCCTTTTCGGTTACTACTGAGGCCCAGCCATAGACCATGCGTTGTTCTTCGTCAGTCTTTAATATCTGACCTGTTAAGTTCTTAGTACCCATCAGTCTAAGTCCTCCTTGATGATGATTGTGAAGTAACCGTTGTTAGGGAAGGTCTCTACTGTCGCATCCCCGTAGGTGACTTCGATCTCACCGTAGTATGTACCAGCTGTGTCTGTGTCACCAGCTACCCAGTCGTACCTAACTGTACCTTCGGGGAGGTTTTCGTCTACGGTAGCAGGGGCGTCGATCTTAAGCGAGGTTGCGCCAAAAGCCTTCATGTGGAAACGGGCGGATGCACCCGCAAGTCCAACAGGGTTACCATTGGCATCTGTTAGGGTTACGGACAGCACAGGCCCAGTGTCGTTTGTTTTGATCCTAAAAGCCATTAGCCTACCTTAGCATTATTGTTACTGTTGAATTGAACAGAGTTCTTGTTTGCAACACCAGTCCGAGTGCCGATACGTCTGTTGTCCACGTTTACCACACGGGCAAAATCAGGGTTCCAAAAAGGTGCGCCCAATACTATTGACTGACCGACCAACTCTTCCATGTAGAACAAGTGGTCACCATACTTGATGGCTTTGTCCACTACTGGTGCGAGGGTAATTATGTTGTCGCCACCAAGTTTGTTGTCCTCAGTGATGTCAGCAGTATCTACTACTTTAACTCCAGTCTCTAAGTTACTGGTAGATAAGGTTTCTTCCTCAGACATTGTAAGTGTGTCTAGGACTGGTGCTGCTGTAGCAAGTTCACTAGCGTAGAAACTCTCTTCCTCGAACATAGTATTGTTGGGAAGCTCTACTGGCCCCGTGACAAATACCTCTGATGAAAACTTGTTGTCTTCTACAAAGTCAGCACTTGGTGTCTCTGGTGTATCAGTAGTTACTTCCCTACCTGCCAGTGTCTCTTCTTCTGACATACTGTTAGCGGGGACAGATACGTTACCAGTCTCAAGCGCACTAGGCTCGAAGGTCTGGTCCTGATCGAACGCTGAGGTTCCGTTAACAGGGTTAGCTGTCTCTAGGGTACCAGTAGAGAATGTCTCGTCCTCGTACATGTAAGCAGCTGTGAAGTCTACAGACCCTGTAGCGAACACGACAGATGATAGTTTGTTGTCTTCCGTAAGGTCTGCATCACCCGTCTCAGGGGAACTAGTCTCAAGGTTGGCAGTGGAAAGCGTCTCTTCCTCTGACATTGTTACTATGTCTATGACAGTAGGTGCTGTGTCCAAGTTAGCAGGTTCGAAGGTTTGATCTTGGTTAAACCCTGACGTACCATTGACAGGAGACCCTGTAGCGAACACGACAGATGATAGTTTGTTGTCTTCTGTTATGTCAGCAGTGCCAATAACGTGTGCAGAGGAGGTTAAGTCCCCAGCGGAAAATGTCTCGTCCTCATGGAACAAGGATGTATCAACTTGTGGTACACCTAGCTCTATTCCAGTAGCAGAGAGTGTCTGCCCTTGGTTAAAGCTGCTATCAGCAAGGGTAGGAGAGTTGGTCGTTACAAACAACGCACCTAACGTCTCTTCCTCTGACATGCTGATAGCAGGGATGCTTGAGGCACCCGTAGTTATGGCACCAGCTGTTAGTTCGTATTCTTCACTGCCCATACCTGCGAAGGTAGCGGCTGCGAAAGGGCTGGTTCCAAACATGTATTGCTCCTAGTTTACGTCACCCTTATAACGGGATGTCCACATTGTAAGTGAGTACTTAGTCCCCTCAGTTAACTCATCGACAAAATGTCCGTGTGTTACTTGGCTTGGGAACAGGATACAGCTGCCGACAGGTACATCAAGGTTCGAAAACCCTTGTCGCGGGAAGTGGAGCGTGGCTCCCTTGTAATTGTCGTTCAGCTTAACGCTACCAGTAATAAGAGAGGCGTCTGTGTGTAGCCCCAGAGACTTCTGTGTGTCCATTGCGTAACGCATTGTGAAAGCATCACGTATCCCCATATACTCGACTGGGGACCAATGTTTCTCACAAATCTTAGCTAGGTGATTTTCCCACAGTGATTCGTAGAACTCAAGTACCCCTAGCTGCTTTAGCCTGATCTCTTGAGCGGGGAACTTGTCACCCTCTAAACTACCCCAGTCGCCAAACTTATCTGAGGCGGCGATTAGGTCATCACACTGACTTGGCGTAAGTAGCTTGGTAACTAGAATGTCTTGAGCTACTTCATCGTACCTAAGGTCTACTGTGGCTGGCGATGCAAGCCTTTCGTGGTAACCGAACTGTCCAGCCAACTCACGAAAGCTAGACTTAGCGTCATCCCCACCATTGCCATGATAGATGCAGCCACAACAATTAGTCCTGTCATTGTATAATTGCTCATTTACGACACTGATAGATGGGTCGTGGTTCTGAAAGATGTAAGCCTCATAGTCGAGACCTACGGTGTAAGGGAAGTTGTCCCCTGCCAAGGTTAAGTATCGTTGTTGATAGTACAGCTGATCGTCTTCTTTTGCGTAAGGGGCGTCCAAGTCGATGAACGACAAGATTGCACCAGCTTTACCAATAAAGAGACCACTGTTTAAATATCTGTATGGGGCGTCATCTACTGGCGTCCACTTTTGCTTGAAGAACTCGTCGTGGCTCAGTGGCCAACAGTCTTCCTCAGCACCAAATAGAAGGTCAACTCCAAAGTCCTTGAACCTCGCCAGAACCTCGTCTGGGTGGTCTGCAAAGAAGGTATCATAACCGTCCATGAACAACACAATGTCATCAGCTGGTAAGGTTTTAACGAAGTCCCTAACGAACTTAATCTTAGGCATACCGCCCATGCCAGTCATGTCGCTGTACCACTCAGAACCTTCTCCGAGGTTGACTACAGTAGCAGAATACTCATAGGCTGACTGCTTTAAAGCCCACATCTTACTTGTGTCTGTAGCGACAGTAACAATGTGCATCTTATTTTCGGGTAACATATCTGTGTCCTCAATCGTACTGGGTCGGGTTGACCGTGGGATTTGTGTAACTCGTTCTGCTGGGTAGAAGTAGTTACGTTTGTCTCTTAGCTTCTGAGGAACCCACTCATCAACGGGAATGATGTTATTGTGGAAGTCCTCTATAAGTAGATTGGCAGTCTCAGGCGTAATTGCGTAGGCATGGCAGTTATACCAGTAACCCATGTCGTTCCACCGATAGCCTAACCAAACGCTGTCGTGATCTTCTAGCATCCAGTCTGCGTGACTAGGGTTGATCTCCGAGAACACTACGTCCTCTTCAAGTATCAGACCATTAAGACCACTGTCGGCAATCTTCTGCCAGACCCTGTAATGGCTCACAGAGCAGCCAAACTCACCCTTAAGCAGTGTACGCCTATGGATTGGGTCTAGCCACTCTGTACGAGGCTTACAGCCAGTCTCAGCGTACATCTGATCCCAGTCTTTATCTCTGGCATCGTAGGCATCGCCGTGTAGTGATATTTGGTAGACTATCACGAAGGTTGAGTAGGCCAAACCACTTCGTGAGGAAAGCCGCTTTGTTCAGAGATGTCAAGTAAAGCAGAACGGTACTGCGACCAAGCAGATTGTTGGTCTTCTGTAAGGCCAGCCCATCGTAGTGGGTTGGAAACCAGAGGGTCAATCACTGACGTTAGGATGAACCCACGGTCTTCTCTAACTTGAACAGCTTTTTCCTCGTCAAGCTCTGCCTGAGTTGGTGCATTATATGGTGTGAAGTTAGTACCAATTAGGGCTAGTAGAGCATCGTTGTCTATAGTCATATCAGTATCTGTTGGTTGTACACCGTAAGGTATCCAGCCATGCTGCGGATGATAAATCTCAACGTCCATAGCAAGGTTGTCCGAGGACAAAGAGACCGCATTACGGAAGCGGGTTATGGAGATAGCCATTTAAGAAATCCTTAGCATTAGTGTTGCGCCGTAGCGGTAAGTGTTGGTTTGGTGTTTAGCACCCATAGCCCTCCAAGTCCCCCCAGGAGCGCCCCCTCTGTGGCAGACTGTGTAACCAGAGGCTGAGTTGAATGAGTTACTAGATGTACCAGAGTAGTACACGTCAGAATAGCTGCTTCCTTCGTAGATAGTACCACCCGAAGCACTCCTTATCAGATATGCGTAGTTGCCAACGGCACCTGATGAAGTGTTACCAGAACCTGAGGGACCAGTAGCTCCAGTTTGACCCTTTTGGCCTTTAGAACCTGTAGAACCTGTATTACCAGTTGACCCAGTGTTACCTTGCGCTCCAGTTTGACCCTTTTGGCCCTTTTGGCCTTTAGCCCCTGCACTACCTGTCGAACCAGCCGAACCTGTAGAACCCGTAGCTCCAGTTTGACCCTTTTGGCCTTTAGAGCCAGTAGCTCCTGTGCCACCAGTGGAGCCAGCAGCCCCAACCTCGCCCTTCTGACCCTTAGAGCCAGTAGCGCCTGTACCACCAGTTGCTCCAGTGTTACCTTGCGCTCCAGTATTACCTTGAATACCCTGAGAACCAGTTGAACCTGTAGAACCCGTAGCTCCAGTTTGGCCCTTTTGGCCTTTGATGCCTTGAATACCTTGAGAACCTGTAGCTCCAGTATTACCTGTAGCTCCAACCTCACCCTTTTGACCCTTAGAGCCAGTAACTCCTTGGGAACCTGTAGCGCCAGTAGCTCCTGTGGCTCCTGTAGTGCCTGTCTGGCCCTTTTGGCCTTTGGTACCCTGTATTCCTTGAGCGCCAGTGGCACCTGTCAGACCTTGAATACCCTGTACGCCCTGAGCGCCAGTTACTCCTACCTCGCCCTTTTGGCCCTTAGAACCTGTAGCACCCGTAGAGCCTGTAACGCCAACTTCGCCCTTCTGACCCTTAGAGCCAGTAGCGCCAGTTATACCTTGAATACCTTGTATGCCTTGGGCACCAACTTCACCCTTTTGGCCTTTAGCTCCAGTAGACCCTGTTGGGCCTTGGATACCTTGAATACCTTGAGAACCAGTAGGTCCGATTTCACCTTTTTGACCCTTAGGACCAGTAGGTCCAGTAGCGCCAGTGGCCCCAGTAGTACCCTTCTGTCCTTTAACACCCTGTAGCGCAGATGCCGTAATAGTAGCTTTCTTCCAGCTACCATCTGACGTGTCATATACTGGGATGACATCATCAGAGGCAGGGGAAGCGTTAGTGGAGAGACCAGTAAGGGCAGTATCAATATTATCGGCTGTAACATCCGCACCTGTAGCGACACCATCAAGTTTAGTACCATCAGAAGAGACGTTACGTCCATCTACTGTACCTACATTGGTGGTGACGTTACGGTCATCGTCAATTACTTCTACGCCGTTAATCTTAATTGCCATCGTCGTGTCCCCACTATTAGCTTAGTGTTATTATTATTGTTTAGAAGGTTGCGTCAGTCTCTACATCGTTAGCGACTGCCATAGTACCACTTGAGTTCATGCTGAACTTAGTAACACCGTCGTACTGGAAGATAAGACTTCCGCTACTCTCAGTAATAGTCCAGTCACCCAAGTCTACTGTAGGTACGTTAAGTGTACCTGTCATAGTGTCGCCAGCAAGCTGTACGTAGCGAGTATCGTGTGTGTGACTGTCGTTTACCACTGTAGCAGTAATAGCAGCGTCAGCACTACCGTTAAAGGATACTGTACCTGTTACGTCACCACTTAAGGTAATGTTACGGTTGTTGAGTAGCTGAGTTGCGTTAGAGGCTGTCCCAGTTAGGTTACCAGTTACGTTGCCAATGAAGGCTTTGGCTTTGATAGTTGCATACTCGAAGGAAGCATCAGTAACGTCAATAGAACCTTCTGGCTCAGGTGCATACTCGTCAAAGAACGTCCAGTAGTTAGTAGACACATCGTAGAACATACCAATGTGGGTGTAACCTACACCAGAAGTACCAGTGTTGCGGTTAGATGCAATACCTGTATCTACGTTAGTAGGAGAGGCTGTGCCAGCCCATACATCATTCAGAGTGTGTCCAGAGACAGCGTTGAACTTTACGTTTACGCCATCCTCAAGTGCTTGGTCGTTGCCTGTAATCTCGATCTCAGCGGACTGAGTTACGAAGTCGTCAGTAGACCAACGAAAGAAGTCATCGTCTTGCGAATGAGATAGAGTTGTGATCTTAACCTTAAACGTCTTGTTACTGCTAGTACCAGTGTAGTGACCAGTAAACAGAGCATCATCAAGGCCCGTACCCGTATGGGTAACGTCCGTAATAGTATCGCCAGAGTTAAAGTAGTTGAAAGCACCCGACAAAGAGATGTTGTTGGTGTTAGTAATAGTCTGTGTGCCGTTAATTGTTAGGTCACCGTCTACTGTTAGGTCCGCATCGAAGTGAGCGTTACCCTCAACCCGCATCGTCTCAAAGGACTCATGGGAGATACTAACGTATATACAGCCACTGGTACCACTGATTAGGCAGATGCCAACTTCTGTAGGATAGTTAGGGTACGTAGGGGAAGCAGTCTGAGTACCACCAGAGGCACCGATAGCAACGTGTACAGGTTGACCTACCGTTAGGTGGGATGTGTCTACGTCTGCGATGAGACCGCGTGTAGTAACATAACCTACAGAGCTTGCTTCGATGTCGTGAGTGGTTATACCTGCGGCTTGAGACTTAGCATAAGTATCATCCGCTCTAGCAATAGCAATAGTTGGTGTTGAACCGCTTTCACCAGTTAGATAAACGGGAGTACCGTTCGTAATGGTGGAAGCTGATTCGTTATAGACACGGATGTAGTCTTCTTGACCAATCTGGAGCGTAATATCAGCTTCATCGTTGTAGAAGGCCAGAGCGCCAAATGCTTTGTCGTAGAAGATACGACCCTCAGCGTAGGAAGGCTTGTTTGCTACCGTAGTATTTAAGTCAAGAGAGGTCTTGAAGTCCATACCAGTGGCGTAACCGTCTACATCTAAGTAGTTAGCCTTAGAGGAAGGCTGAGTGACGAAAACAAACTTCTCACCAGCTGGCCAGTCAAGAGCGTTACCGCTATTGGAGGAGGAAAGGATGACTGTACGTGCCAAAGTGGTTCCAGAGGCAGTGTAAGTCCCAATACCTACTTCCCAGTCACCAGCGTTGTTGGTAGCTGAGTAGTAAGTCGTGTTGCCATCACCAATAGCGGAGAACGCTTGAAAACCAACTTCGGCACCTGCTAGAGTGTAGGTACCTGTACCAGTAGTTGTGGTGGTTTCCTTTACACGATCTTTAATAACAAGTGCCATAGTTTATTCCTTACGTTGGATCAGGGATGCCAATGTCAAATGTAGCAAGGGTAAACGTGTTACCGTTTGTTACTGACTGAGAGGCTGTAAGGGCTGCTGTAGCCAACAAGCGAGAGTTAACTGTGTCAACTAGCGCGTAGTGCGTTACAGTGCCTGTTCCTGTGATGTCGCCATCAGAGATAGCTGATACTGCAACCTTACGTCCGCCACCAGTACGATCCGAGGGAGCGGCGATGGAAAGTGAGGTCGATAGACCCAAAGTATATGTTGATGTAGCTTCTGTGTAGTCAGTAGCCTCTGCTGAGGTTACGTGAACTGCGTTAGCTTCGAGGTCTAGGACGGAAAGTCCTTCGTCGAAGACGCGATCATTGAGGTATGCCATTATTCTTCTTCCTGTTCTTCTGTTTCTGTAGACCCATCAGGGTTATAATCTAGTTCAGCAATGTCCATAAGGTTAGCGATAACCTCTGGGTGATTACTGACGTTAATATCTGCGCCGTTAAGGTTACGCAAGAACCCTGCAATCTCACGAAGATCATGCGGTGCGACATCACCAGCCTTGATAGTAGGCATTAGTGAATAGTCCAGACCGTTCAACTCCCAAAGGCGTTCAACTAGCTGTTTGTTAAGCACGTCAACAATCTGCTGTACGTAGCTTTCTAGTGCGCGGAGGAACAAGTCTGTCTTGCTCTTAGACAAAGCGTAAGAACCGCCCTGACTGCCGAGCATTAGAAACTCAGATAGAACGCTACGTGCAATATCATGCTGGTAACGTCTGACGATTGGGTCGATGTCGATATTCCGAGACCCACTAGACGACATAAGTTCAACATCTACTAATCGGATGTTGGTAGGACTTCCGTCCTTATCGGGGTAGGTATCGGAAGGGGTAATAATGTACCCTTGTTCGTTGAACTTAACGTCTCTGAGGATGTCTTGGAGGTTAGCGACAAATCCTGCTTGGGCGGGTGTTGCATCAGAACTAAGATACTCAGAGGGAATACGAGCAACAGGAATACCTGCAAGTTCGCGTTCAACCGCAATAGCTTCGATAGCTTGCAGAGAATTAAGATACTCATAGCTAGTATAAGCGTTACGAAGGATGCTACGCCCACTTGGATCACCGTTTAGAGACGTTGTACGGTAGTACAAGCTCTTCCTTGTAGGAATGTAATGCTTAGTGCTACCAGCGTAACCGTTGTCTTGGTAGATACCCTTAATGTCACCAGTCTTCTGGTCTACATCAAACCGAGATACCGTCCAAGGTGCGCGCATGGCAATCTTACGAACGCCCATACGGCCATCAGAATACTTACTACGCTTCTTATCACTTGTTTGGGTAGGGCCAACACGGCGCTTATATACAACTTCAAACCAAGCAAAACCATAGGATAGGCAGGATAGAGCTTCTGCAATATGATCGTCAAGAGAATGATCCATATCCGCAAGTACACTTTGAACGTACTCAGCTTCTTTCTTAGCCGCATCACTATCATTACAAGGAAACACCTTTAGGTCTACGTCACGAAGGACTTGCTCAGTAGCGTACATGACAGCACCAATGGTACTATCGTTGTCACGCATCTCACGAAACTTGCGGATGGCTTTCTTGCCCCGAAGTTCTGGTAGAAACTCGTCCGCACGGATATTACCGTGATGTGTATTTTCGCCAGCTACACCTAGTGTACCCTGCGATTCGGTGGGGGAGAGTTTCTTAGCCATGTTATCTTAAGCCCTTAGCATTGGAGTACGCCAGCGTAAGCTGTGGTTTCGCATATCCATTAAGTGAAAGGTCCGTTATAGCCCATACCATAGCATCAAGACGGTCTGGAGAACCTATGGACCCTAAAGGCTCCCACTGTACCATCTGATCTTCTAAATCGTTCAATCCCCTAACATGCTTGACCTTATTCTGTTCGTAGAGAGCAGAGACTGGTTCAGCACGAGCCATTTTACCACGACTAGCGTGGACTAACTTAACAGGGACCGTTTCATCTTCAGTGTGGAGAGTGTGACGAACCATATCACCACCTTGGTTACGCTCCGCTACAATGCGGTCGGCCATGTGTTTGTGATATAACTCTATTGCTTTAGAAGCCCATTGCTGGGGTGTATATCTACCTGTGTGGTCCTCAAGGACATATGCTATGCCGTTAAAGTCTACACCAGCGACAATCATACCAGTTAAATCGCTCTCAGCATTGGCAGTGACCGCAGGGTCAATCGACACAATGATACGTGCTAGTTGTGGTATGTCGTCTTTATCTATCTCACACTTATGTAGGAGTGTTCTGTTCCACAAGGCACCTGATGCCTCATCAAGAACCTCCGCATAGAGTTCTTGCCTACCAAGACGTGTGCCTTCATAGGTCTTCTTAACTGCCTCAAGGAATGAACCCGCTAAGTTAGCAGAGTTATCGAAGGTAGAACCCTTACTGATAAGGGTATTCTCATCATCAATGATACCACGAAGTAGCTTTGTTGTTTTGGGAGTTGTTGTCACAAAGACTTGTGGGTGTCGCCCTAAGCGTAGCCCGAACATCATCATGTCCCAAGTCTCTTGTGCGTTGCGCCATGCGCAGAGTTCGTCTGTCCAAGCACTAAATGCCTGTGGACCACGGAGACGCTCAGGGTCTTCCGCCGAGAAGAATACAGCCTTAGCTCCATTATCCCATGTTAATGAATTGTTTGTTGGTGACCATACAGGGAAGCCTATGCTTTTACCACGATAGGTTTCATCTCCCTTCCAGCAAACATTAAGTAGTCCACTGTCACCCTCGACCATAACTCGTCTTACATCACCCTTAGTTGGAGCGACACAATGAACGATCTTATCGCCCTTCTTAATACGATGACGTACCCACTCAGCACCAGCACGGGTCTTACCCCATCCACGTCCAGCTAAGGCTAACCATGTTGACCAGTCGCCCTTTGGCTCTAACTGATCGGGTCTAGCCCAAAACTCCCAGTTGTACCTTAGCTCTTCTGCCTTAGCAGGGCCAAGTTTACGTAGGATGTCTGCAACCTCTTCATCAGGAAGAGACCGTAGATCGTCAGCTGTTACTGGGAGTTTGGTCATCGGGTTTAGATTTTCCTAGTAGGCCCATCAGACTATCAATAGCACTGTCATCTGTGTCAGGGTCTGTTTCTAGTTCCATCTCATTGATCGTACTGTTAGGTGACCAACCACCCTTAGAACGTAGATAGAACTCTTGGGACTTGAAGTCACCTTCTAAGGCTTGCTGCACAACGACATTACCAATGGCAGCGACAATATCAGCCTTAGTCTCAGCAATTAGCGTACCATATAACTTATAGAAGGTAGCTGTACTGGATGGAGCATTTTGATACTTCTGGATCGACCCCATAATATCTTTAATGGAGACACCATTACGGACGCCTTCACGTACTTTCTTAGCGATGATCTCGCTGTATGGAATTGAAGGGATCGACATAATAGTTCCTTAATGATGAACCCCCATCGGCATGACCATCACTTAATGTATAGACGACATGTGGAAGAGTTCGTCATGGTTGGGGGAAAGCTGTTAAGACAACTTAAGTTCTATACTTAAGTTTTATATACACATTGTATTATATATACTAATATGCTTGAACCTTAAGTGTGAAACTTAAGTAGTCTTGTTACTTATATATAATGTCCATTTTGAGCAGAGTGTAAAGTAAGAATCTCAACTTTCTTATAAGCCCTTGATATTAAACAAATGAAAGTTAGTGACCCTGACTTAAGTGGGTAGCGCAGATCAGTATCTTTGGTGTCGCTCATGCTATGACTCCGTGTAGGTAAGTGATACATACGCCCCCCTGTGACGTAATGCCACACCCTTAGTTGTACGATTATTTTTTTTTATGTTGGGAATGTAAGTGGCTACGCGCCCCCACCCCGAATCACCCTCGTAATTTCTAGGGTCCCAATAGCCCTTGTCAATACAAATGTTCCCTTGACAAATGTTTTTTCCTTGCGCTCGGAGGGCGAATCGCCAGCCCCTCTACTAATCGTTTGACATTAACCCAAGACTATGAGCCACCCCATAACGAATCAACAATGGTTATTAAACTATTGATAGCACGACAAAAAAAGGCCGCCCGTTAAGGCGACCAGTTAGGGAGTCCAGATAGTTGAAAAGGTTAGTCGTCATTCAAGTATACGAAGCACTCGTCGTCAGTGTGGTGATACCTTACAGCGCCACTGTCACAACACGACTCGCAGACACATGCGCCGCACTCTGTTGTTGCCCCTTCGAGTCTGTGGTCATACTCATCATCGCATAGGTCACACTCCACTTGGTGATTGTCATAGATGCCAGCCATTAGTTTAACTCCTTCACGGTTACACATAGGGCAGGGTGGCGCAGGCGCAGGCGGTTGGCTAGGTCATGCGCTTGCATAAGGTTGGGGCGCTCGTGATAGGCATAGGCAGGGCCGCCTTGTGCGCTT
>Ga0307985_10000276_pt1 | contig 30774 bp, 30 predicted proteins | sample EllFjometageno80_FD_203155 | JGI IMG/M metagenome (GOLD analysis project Ga0307985, IMG submission 203155) | Marine microbial communities from Ellis Fjord, Antarctic Ocean - #80 | ecosystem: Environmental > Aquatic > Marine > Unclassified | place: Southern Ocean | collected 2014-10-09 | reverse complement strand
AGCAGCCGGTGCACGGCAATGTCGAGGTGATGCGTAACATTGACTCATGCGTCTTGGACTGAATGCAACCGCTCTCGTGGCAAAGGCTTCGGTTGAAGCCTTTGTCGAACATGCCCGGACCGCCGAGGCTGACGGTTTTGACAGCTACTGGGTCGCCGAACACCCGACCGGAGGGCTCGATGCGCTCACGGTGTTGACGGTGGTCGGCCAGTCCGTAGCGAACATGGAGCTTGGCACCGCCGTCATTCCCACCTACCCGCGCCACCCGATGGTGCTGGCCGGCCAGGCACTCACGGCACAGTCCGCGATGGATACAACGCTGACGCTGGGTATTGGACTCTCGCACCAGGTGATGATGCTCGAGCTCGGAATGGGCGAGGACAAACCCATTCGCCACCTCCGCGACTATCTGTCGGTACTCGTCCCGCTCATCGAAGAGGGCGTCGTCGATTACCAGGGAGAATCACTCTCGTGCCGCGCGTCGATCTTTCGCCCAGCCGAGCGCCCGCCTCAGATCCTCGTTGCTGCGCTCGGGCCACAGACATTACGACTGGCCGGCGCCCGTACGGCAGGAACCAGCCTGGCGTGGGTAGGGCCGAACACGATCCGAGACCACATCGTGCCGACCATCGGCGAGGCGGCGGCAGCGGCTGGTCGCAAATCGCCACGCGTTCTGGCGACGCTGCCGATCTGTGTCACCGACGACCCAGCGGCCATTCGCAGCCGAATCAGCGAAGGGGCTGCTATGTATGCGCAGCTTCCCTCTTACCAAGCGATGTTTGAACGCGAAGGGGTGACCGAGCCCGGCGAACTCGGATTGGTGGGTTCCGAGGCCGAGGTCGAAGACGGGCTCGCCGCGCTGGCTGATGCCGGCGTGACAGACTTCGCCGCATCCGAGTTCACACCATCACCCGAGGAACGCGAGCGCACCCGAGAACTTCTACGGCGACTCACGCCTGCGCTCTGAGCAGCCAAAGTCCTCGGCGCACCGCTCGATTGACGTGAGCAGCGGGTTGTCGAAGCTGCAATCGAGGGCGCTGCTGGCCGGAGCGGCCGGTGCATTCGGCTCGCTCGACACGTCCTTGAACATCGCGTTCCCGAACCTGGTTGACGACTTTGGTCTCGTAGTCAGCGACCTCCAGTGGGTCGTCGTCTTCTATGTACTCGTATACGGCGGATTGCTCTTAGCGGCAGGGCAGCTCGCCGACTCTTTGGGATATACCCGGGTCCTTCAGATCGGAGCAGGCGTCTCGACCGTGGCTCTGGTGTTGTGTGCCACTGCCCCGACCTTCGAGTGGTTGTTGGCTGCCCGAGTGCTTCAGGGCATCGGCGTTGCCATGGTCATGGCAACGGCGCCGGCCTTGCTCACCACCGGTTCAGCGGTTGCGCACACTCGAGCCGTCGGGGTGTTCCAGACGGCCGCAGCAGCTGGCCTGGCGATCGGCCCAATCGTTGGTGGGCCCCTTGTCGAGTGGTTCGGGTGGCGCTCTGTCTTCTGGTTCCGAGTCCCGCTCGGGCTCTTGCTGCTAGTGCTCACACTCAGAAACAGAACAACGACGGTTGCCAAATCGAGTGAGGTCGACCGGGTCGGCACACTCCTCGTGTCGATTTCGCTCGGTGCGGCGGTACTTGCACTGAACCTGACAGGTACCAGGGGCTGGGCTGACCCAGTGGTGATCATCGCTGCGATTGCTGCCGTGGTGTCTGCCACCGCATTTATTGGTTTGAGTGGCCGGGTCGAACACCCGATCCTTGAACTCGAGCTATTTCGTTCCGTCGAATTTGCCGCAGCGAACCTTTTGGCGGTTATTGCAAACGGTGCCATGTTCGCAACCTGGTTGCTCGTGCCCTCGCTGCTGGTTGATGAGCTCGGCACGTCGTTGCTCATCGCTGGACTGGTCCTTGCCGCCTCGCCAGCAGCCACCGCAGCTGCTTCCTGGTTGGCGGGCCGGTCGAGCGGTCGGACCGTTAGCTGGAGCCTGGGCGCCTTGGGTCTTCTCGTCGAGGGCGCTGGCATGGTCGGGTTGTCGCAGGTTGACGCCACCTGGTCGGCGCCGCATGTCGCGTTGTTGATGGCAGCGGTCGGGCTGGGACTCGGATTGTTCTCGGTACCAAACATGGCCACGGTCATGCAAGGTGTCGGCAACGACAAGCAGGGTGTGGCAGGCGGGCTCTCGCTTATGACCCGAACCATCGGAGTCGTGGCAGGGGTGGCAGCTGCGAGTGCTCTCGCCGACCGCATCGAGCCGACGCGAGGATTCCTCGGATCGTTCGAGGTTGTCTTTGCGGCCAGTGGTGTCGTGCTCTGGGGTTCGGGCCTGCTGGCGGTGCTACTCGCGGTCCGCCCGCTGCTCTCGAGAGCTAGCTGAGATTGCTAGCCCCGGCGGTGCACTCCGAAGGGGAGCACATACTCTTTACCCAGGCGGGCAACGACTGAACGGGGTTGACGATGAGCGACGAGCTAGCACTGGTCCCACGACTAGCGGACGTGGTGTGCGCCACACAGGATCCGTTAACGCTGGCTGCGCTCTACCAAGCGATAGGCGCCAAGGTCGACGTTGCCGGTGACTCGTTGATCATCGACATCGCCGGGAGTCGAATCGAGTACCGATCGAGCGACCAGGGCAGCGGCATCGTCACCGTCGGAGTCGAGGTCGACGACCTGGCCAGACGACTGGTGGAGATTAAGGCACACGGCGTCGCTGCATCCCTGATGAGTGTCGATGTCGCTGATCCCGACGAGATCCGAATCGGAGCCGAACATGCAAATGGGGTTGACGTCATCGTTCGGCAAGCACCAAACATGGTCGATGACGCTGGGGCCTGGACTCCGATCCGTCTCGACCATGTGGCGCTCGCCGTCCAAGATCTGGATGCCGCAGCAGGTGTCTGGGCTGCGCTGACCGGTGTTCGTCCGAACATGATGGGTGTACACCCCGTCTCGAACGGAGCATTCACGGCGGCCAGGCTCAGCCTCGGCGAGCAGATGATCGAGTTGGTGAGCCCAGTCCAGGGGCAAGACTCCACCTTCGCTCGGCGACTTCGCTCGAAGGGTGAGGGACCAGCTGCCATGGCACTACCGGTGGATGATCTCGATGCCACGGTCGGGAGGCTCGCTGCGATCGGCATCGAGGTGTTGCGATCTGATCCCCATGTGATGCTGCATCCGAGCGACGCTGGCGGTGTACTCGTGCAGCTGACACCGCGAGTGGAGCACGAACCGGCCGCGACGACAGCCTGCAAAGTACAACGTGCTACGAGTCCGCTTCGGCGAGGGCGGGATTGTGCACCGGGCAGTTGTGTGGATTGAACACCCGCACGTCCGACGCCGGATGCTCGTCAAGGCGGGCCGACGGCCGGATCGGACGGGTCACGAGGTCGCCGCCGCAGTTCTTGCAGACGTTGTTCATCTCGGTCGCGCAGGTCGCACAGAAGCTGCATTCGTAGGTGCAGATACGCGCATCTGGTGAATCAGGCGCAAGGTCGACGTCGCAGCATTCGCATCCCGGCCTGATTTCTAGCATTCCCATAGGGCCCTCTTCTCGTGGTCAGGGGTGCCTTGATGATTGCTGGATCACCCCATGGGCGCAAGGTGGAATCACAATGGCTGCCGGCGAAGTCGACCATGATCGGGCCAACTTGACCGGGTCGACCGCAGTGAATGTGGGCAAGCACGATGTCGTCGGGATCGTATATACGACCTCCAAACGGGCGACGCAGCTCACCGCTTCCCGTCAACTGGCGGGCTGGGCCTGAACACCGGCGTAGCCGATGTCGACAACCTGATCTGGAAGCTGATCGCGGTCGAAAACAAATGGGCGCATCCGGCGATTCTCGACACCTACGAGACCGAGCGGCATCCAGTCGCTGGGGTCAATTGTGCGCAGAGCGCCACCAATGCGTTCAAGATCGTTTCACTCATCGAGGCGGTGGCCTGACCGTTTCGCCTAGGACCTCGCACCTGCTCGCGACATTGGCTGATCTCGATCAAGCAGCCACCATCGCTGCAGCGGTGGCCGAGCTGCGAACCCATTTCGACATGATTGCGCTGCAGCTTGGCTACGTCTACGAGGACGGAGCCTTGCTTGCGCGGCCAGACCAGCACATCGCATGGCGGGCGGACTCGCTGGCGGCCACATCAACCGACGCAGCGGTAGCTGCTGTCTCACAGATCACAGGAATCTGACGGCGATGATTACTCGGCTTTGCGCGTGACCTTGACAGGTAGGTACGTGTAGCCCTTGACGAAAGACGAGAGCGTGCGCTCTGGTTCGTCTTGGACCTCGATGCGTTCGAACCGGTCCAGGATCTCTTCCCATAAGACACGAAGCTGTAGTTCGGCGAGCCGGCTGCCCATGCAGAAGTGGATGCCGTAGCCAAAGGAGAGATGTCGGTCGGCGTTGTGGCGCTCGATGTCGATGTCGTCGGCGTTGTCGCCGAACACGGCCTCGTCGCGGTTGGCCGACAGATACCACATCAGTACCTGGTCGTCCTTCTTGATCTGCTTGCCGCCAATTTCGGTGTCGTTGGTCGCCGTTCTGCGCATGTAGGGCAGTGGCGTCTGCCAGCGGATGATCTCTTGCACCATGGCTGGCACCAGGCTCGGATCGGCGATGAGCTTGTCATATTGCTTTGGGTACTTGTTCAGCCCATAGACGCTGCCCGACATCGTGTTGCGGGTGGTGTCGTTTCCGCCCACGATGAGCAGGATCAGGTTGCCCAAGTGTTTGGCGACGGAGATGTCCTTGGTGGCCTCACCGTGCACGAGCATCGACACCAGGTCGTCGCCTGGGTTCTCACGGCGTTCTTCCCAGAGCTTCTCGAAGTAGGCAACGCACTCCATGAGTTCGGCCACTCGTTGTTCGTGTGATTCAACAATGCCACCCGGCTCGGGGATTGCGAAGACGATGTCGGACCAACGGGTGAGCATGCGTCGATCTTCGAACGGGAAGTCGAACAGCGTGGCCAGCAACATCGTGGTCAGCTCGATCGACACGGTGTCGACCCAGTCGAAGGTCTCACCCTCGGGAAGCGAGTCGAGCACCTGAATGGTCCGCTCGCGCATGAGAGGCTCGAGGTTGCGCAGGTTGGCCGGTGCTGACACTGATCGCACCGTCTTACGCTGTTCGGCGTGCTCTGGTGGATCCATAGCAATGAATGAAATCGAATCGCCCCTGCTCTCGGGAAGCGGGCCGCCTTTCTTTAGGCCGAGAGAGATGCCATCGGCTGAAGAGAAGTTCTTCCAGTCACCATCGACCGCTCGGACGTCGTCGTACTTGGTGATGTTCCAGTACCGGCCCGCGGTCTGGAGTTCGTTGAAGTGGACTGGGTCCTCGGCCCGCAATCGGGCGAAGTGCCCCTGCCACCGGTCCTCGTGAAACAGATACGCGTTCAGCGGGTTGATCTCGTGGATCGCCAACTCTTCTGCAGCGGGGACACTGGCACCGTGTTCGGCTTGCTCCTGCTCTGGAGTGCGGAGCTCGCTCAGCGGAACCGTTTCAGCTGTCGTGTCGCCCATGAGCGAACCTCTTTCTCGAACCCAAGCCAAGGCCGAGCCCAAGTCCCCACTCTACGCGAAATCGAAGCCGGGCCGAACAGCTGCTGTGACTTGTCGCTGACCAGGGCGATCGACGGACTCGATCAGGTCCCTGATGGTCTGGGTCTGGGTCTGGTGTGGGGTCGGAACCTGATGTGCTCTCGCCGATCAACCGGCACTATGGCCCCGCCAGTCCTATGATGGGTGCATGGTCTTCGCCCTCATTGTCATCGTCGTTATCGGTCTACTGCTCGCGGCGTTCGTAGTCTCGGCGTACAACAAGCTCGTTAAGTTCCGTGAACGAGCGGTCAACGCCTTCGCCCAGATCGACGTGCAGCTCGAACGGCGCCACGACCTGATTCCGAACCTGGTCGAGACCGTCAAGGGCTACATGAGCCACGAGAAAGAGACACTCGAAGGTGTCGTGAACGCCCGAGCTTCTGCGACCCAAGCCCGCATCGAGGTCAACGGCGATCCGCAGAATTTAGAAGCCATGGCCAAGATGGCAAGCTCCGAAGGCGCCCTAGGCGGGGCTCTCGGACGCCTGCTGGCAGTGGCCGAGGCATACCCCGACCTCAAGGCCAATCAGAACATGGCCCAGCTCACCGAAGAGTTGACCACGACCGAAAACAAGATCGCGTTCTCCCGCCAGAACTACAACGATCAGGTCAACAATTATCAGACCTACAAGCAAACGTTCCCGCCCGTCATGATCGCTAACGCCTTCGGCTTCAAAGACAGCGCGTACCTCGATCTCGGCGACGACGAGAAGAGCCACAAGCGGGCCAATGTCGAAGTCTCGTTCGGCGACGACGGCCCCGAGTCACAGGGCTGAAGCGGCTCGCGCTGCTCCGGCGGCGTGTAACTCATGGACTTCCAAACCCACCAAGACGAAGCGAAGCAAGGCACTCTCAAACTTGTGCTGCTGTTTGGCGCCGGTGTGCTCGCAATCATCGCGCTCGTGTCGCTGCTGTTGACCTTGCTGTTCGGCTACAGCACGAAAGAGTTCAACCCGCTAGCGGCCATCGCTGTCGCTGCACCCGTGACGCTCATCGGCGTCGGTGGCGCGTCACTCGTGAAGACATCCCAGATCAGAGGCGGAGGTGGCTCTTATGTTGCCACCTCGATGGGTGGTCGCCCGATCGACTTCAACACGCTCGACCCAGCCGAGAAGCAACTCAGCAATGTTGTCGAAGAGATCGCCATCGCGTCTGGCATGGCTGTACCGGCCGTATTCGTTCTCGACAACGAACCAGGCATCAATGCCTTCGCAGCGGGATGGAACGCCGATAACGCGGCCATCGGCGTGACTCGGGGAGCGCTACAGCACCTGACTCGCGACGAGCTGCAAGGTGTCATCGCGCACGAATTCGCGCACATTCGCAACGGTGACACAAAGCTGAAGACTCGCATCATCGGTTGGGTGTTCGGCATCGCGATCCTGACCGTTCTTGGTCGCATCCTGCTCGAATCGCTCTGGTTTGCGCCGCGTCGTCGCAGCAGCAAGGACGACAACGGAATCGTCTTCGTCATGATGGCTGCAGGTGTTGGCCTGCTGATCATCGGTTCCGTCGGCACCTTGTTCGCCCGCATGATCCAAGCATCGGTTTCACGACAGCGCGAACTTCTCGCCGATGCGTCCGCTGTGCAGTTCACGCGAAATCCTGACGGACTTGGCGAAGCCCTGAGCAAGATCGGTGGCATGGCGGGCGAGAACAAGGTGCGTTCGGCGCATGCGGTCGAGGCCGGTCATCTCTTCTTTAGCTCGCCATTGACGAGTGCGTTTGCATCACATCCTCCGCTGAAGACACGTATCTCACGATTGATCCCAGGCTGGGACGGCACGTTCCACGAGCCAGATCCTGAAGTCGCATCCGCGGCTCAGGCCCCTAATCCGAGTCACGCCGCTGGTTGGGGAACGAACTCGGGGCAGATGCTTCCAGGCCAGGCGGGCATTCCGGGGATGCCGACCAACAAGGCGCTACCGTTCAATCCCGCAATTCTGCTCGGAATGGCCGCCGGTGCTGGTGCGGCGCCGAGTCCCTCACCCGCTGCACCCCACGATGCAACTCCCCCGGCTGACGTGTCGGCCCCCCAGGAAACTGGGGTACAGGCCTACCAACCGCCGCACCTTGATGGTCCAACCGATGACCACATTGGCTACGCCCGCCAGTTGCTTGCCCGGATTCCCGAAGAGACCCAGAACTATCTACACACTCGGGGCGGGGCCGTTGCCTCAGTGCTTGGCTTGCTCGCATCTGACGAGCCCAACCAACGACAAAAGGATCTGGCCTACGCAGCGAGAGCGACTGGTCTCGATGCCACGTACCTCGAGGCAGCGAGTGAAGTGATCAGTCGACTCGATCGACCATTGCAGCTTCCAGCGATCGACATTGCATTACATTCGATCCGAGAAACCCCGTGGGAATTTCAGAAAACGCTGCGAGAGACCATCGTGACGATCGAGAGTTCGCACCCCGAGAAAAACCTGTTCCGCTGGATGTTGCGCCGGGTCTTGGTTCGCCACCTCGAGGATCAGAGCGATACCGGATCATCAAAGCACAATCTTCACTTCCCGGACCTTGAAGCAGAAGCGGTTACTGTGTTCGCTGCGATTGCCTGGTTCAACAGTTCTGGCCTGGAATACGCTCCCGGTGCGTTCACCGCTGCACTGGTGGCGAGCAATCTTGCGCCTCGAGAGATTCCGGGTGTCGAGTCGCTCCCGGTTGCAACAGTCGACGAGGCTCTCGAACGGCTGTCTCACCTCGATCTTGCGGGTCGTAGAACCTTCGTGAGTGCAGCGACAGCAATCGTTGCCCACGACGCGACCACTACGGCTGACGAAGCCGAACTGATCCGTGTCGTCGCCGATGCCGTGCGTTTGCCGGTCCCGCCGCTGCTTCCTATCTGAGGCGCCAAGCGGAGAGGTCGAGGAACGAGACTTTACCCAGCGAGCGGCGCAGCAAAAATGTCGTGTTTCGGACGGGGCGCGAGACGGAAACGAACCTTGGTTACCGGGGTAGGCTCTATGTCCGCTCGACACCTAGGTGCCGCTGGTGTTGTCTCGTCTTGGCTGACCACTGATTGAGTAACCCCGCTCACGCTTCGACGATCACGCCCACCAAACGAGTTCGGCATCAGGGATCCACGTGGTGCTGCCGGGCGATTCGATGGTGTGAACTAGAGCGCCGGAGCGGCCCTCGTCGTCTACGGCCGGTGCAACCAAGGCGGTCGATTCGCTCGACCAGACGGTGTGGCTGTGCGCGTATTGTTCAAAGAACGAAAGTACCGAACCGGCCCAGCTGCGAGTCGGCCGAAATGGGGGAAGGCGCAGCGTGTCGGATCCATCGATTACTAGCCACTGAACCCGTCCATCACCGGTCGCCGCCAGTGCGGCGAGGCGGCTTCCGTCGGGTGACCAGAAGAACGCGACGATAGGTGCGGAGGTCACGTCGGACGCTGTGAGCGAGACCAGGTCAAGGATCGTCAGGGTTGTGCGGTCGCCAGTGTTGGCGAGATACGCCAAGCGGCGGCACTCGGGATCGAGAGAGAAACGCCCCGTCGAACGATCTGCAACGAGTGTGGTGACGACATCGTCGGGGCTGGCTGTCACGATCCGGTCGTCGAGGGCGTACATGACTGCACCGCCGGGAAGCCACCATGGAGTGACGAAGGGCCCTGCATCGTCGGTCAGAAGACGGGTCGAACCACCGGCTCTGTCAGAAATGATTACCCGGTTCTCGACGTGAACGGCCAGTCGCGAGGCGTCGGGTGACCACGACCAGAACATCGGCTGGCCTCGATCGACAACATGGATTGCACCGGAGGCGATATTGGAGACCGCAAGCTCGAGCCCGAGCGGGCCGGGGGAGAGGTGACTCAACAATTGGCCACACGGACTGGGATAGAGGTAAAAGGCGCTCACTGACTCGACGAGCACGCTGGCGTGGTCCGACTCTTCGTCGTGCAGTCGAACCTGGCGAAGCCCGTCGGCGTCGTTGGAGTTCACCGACCATGCCGTCCACCGCCCCTGCGCCGACCATGCGGCCGTGGATACGCGGGACGCCATGTCAACAGTGAGCGGTGCTCCGATCGGCATCCGAATGTCGTTATCCACGTCGGCGAGCATCACGTTTCCCGCGGTGTTGATGATCAACAGATGGCGCACTGCACAACTGTTGCAGAGATTCGACCCGGCTCGAGAATTCACCGGCCTCGCACGAACAGCTGTCCAGCTAAGCACCACAGAATGCTTCTGGCCCGGCTGCTGGGTACTCGCAGCTGCCTGTGCGGTAGGCCACAACAAGGACCTTGCGCTGGGAGGCAGGATCTGCCCTGGGAGCGAGGCACTGCGTTGTGGCCAACACGACAATGAAAACAAAGAAGGTACGGAGTCCGCCAAGAGGACACCGGCCAAATCCTTACCTCCCGACCAGACGGCAGAAAAGTCTCTGAGCCGGTCGGTGGTCCAGCCGCCGGCAGAAGATGGGACACTCGCGTGTATGCACGTGGCGGACATCTCAGACCTAGACGCTTTGTTTGTTGGTGAGCCGGTGTTCGAACGTCGGTGTTACATGCTCGATGTCTCGCGTGACCGCGTGCCGACACTCGAGACACTTGCCTGGTTGATTGGCGTGCTCGGGCATTTGCGCTTCAACGAGTTGCAGCTCTACATAGAGCACACGTTCGCCTACCGGGCGCACGAGGTTGTGTGGCGCGACGCCAGCGCCTACACACCAGAGGACCTGGCGGCGGTCAGGCAGCTGGCGAGCGAAGTGGGGATCGAGCTCGTTGCCAACGTGAACTGCTTCGGGCACATGGAACGATGGCTGACCCACGACGATTACCGCGACCGCGCCGAGTGCCCAGGCGGTATCTCTGACCACCGGTCAGCTGTCCGCAGCCCGCCTACCTGCCTTGAGCCCACGGTGGAGAATGCCGAGTTTGCGCTCGGTTTGATTCGCGAGATGGTGCAGGCAATCGAGAGCGATCGGGTGATGATCGGCGGTGATGAGCCAGCCGAACTCGGGTCAGGTCGCTCGGCCGAGCGGGTCGCGGCTGAGGGTGCAGCGCAGGTGTATCAGGAGCACCTGGTCCGGATCATCGAGCCATTGATCGCCGATGGCCTAGAAGTTCAATTTTGGGGAGACCAGTTGGTCGACGCTCCCGACGGAACGGCGTGGATCCCCCAAGGAGCGAGCGCCGTCGTCTGGCACTACGACCCGCCGAGCGCCGAGCATCCCGGGTTCATCGCGGCAGCCGAACCATGTATCGAGGCGAGCAAGAAGTTCTGGGTTGCAGCGGGAACCTCGAGTTGGAACAGCTTGATCGGTCGTAACGACGCAGCAGCCGCGAATATCGCCGATGCCATCGCAGTCGGCACCAAGCACGGCGCTTTCGGGTTCATGCTTGCTGACTGGGGCGACAACGGTCATCTCCAGCCACTGGCCGTGTCGCTCCCCTCGATCGTGCGGGCTGGGGTCGGTGCATGGAGCGGCGCGTCTGGCGATGTGGAGGTCGGTCCGATCATCGACTCGCTGCTCGATGCCGAATCAGGCGCGGGCCAGATGATCGATCGGTTGGGCAGTCTCGGCGATTCGACTGGTCTTGCGGTTCCGAACGGCTCACCCATTTTCGCTGCTCTTGTCCCGCTGCCCGACTCGATCACTGGCCGGGTCGATCTGACAGGATGCGCTGCGACGGGGCAGGCACTCGACGAGATCCTTGTGAGACTTCCCGACTCGCTTGCGTCGTCTGACCGCGGCCGGATGATCGCTGAAGAACTCGTCGCTGTAGGTCGTCTTGCGAAGATCGGGTTGGACCGTCTGCAGGGGCGCTCGATTGAGCCTAAAAGGCTCGAACATGCTCTGGAAGCCCAACGGCTCGGCTGGCTTCGAACGAGCCGCACTGGGGGTGTCGCCGATTCCCTCGGGCGGCTGGAACGGCGTGGCACTAGAGAACACTAAATAGCGACGAACTGCACCGATCGGCGAGGGCCTGTCAGATGCGGCGGGCAGCGATGACTTTGGCGACGAGTGCTGCGAGTGCATCCTCTTCGGCCTCGGGCCAGGTTATTGGTTGGAGCTCATTGGTTCGTCGTTGGAGGGCATCCATCAGAGCTGGGTCTTGTTCCATGTTCACCAACAGCTCGGCCAGCGCCCGCTCATCGCCAACCGGGACCAGGCCGAGATGATCCCGCCCCAAGAGACCGATATTACCTTCGATCCGCGTGCCGATGACCGGAACGCCCAGAGCGATCGCCTCGCTCACAACATTGGCTCCGCCTTCGGAGATCGAAGTGCAAGCGAGGGCATGAGCCGAGGCAAGGAGTTGCTGGGTGTCAGGTCGGCTCAGCTCGCGGTGCCAGTGGTAGCGGTCGTTGGTCTCGTGTTCGACGAGCGCCTCCTTGCTGAGCTCAGGGTCGATTGGTCCGCCGGCATGGTGGACCATCACTCGGCTCTCGGAGGGAAGCCGCCGAGCTGCCCGAGCCGTGAGGAGCGGATCCTTGACCGGCCGCAGGTGGGCGAGCACCACGATCTTCATCACATGGGCGCTGAGCTCACGGGGCAGATGAGGGCCCGCGACCGATTGGTGGATGGTGGTTGCTTTGGCACCCCATCTCGCTTCTATCGACCCAAGTCGTTCCACCGCTGCTCGTTGCAGAGCAATGAGGGCATCGGCGGCTTCGATCGATGCTCGTGCTGAGATGTCGTGGGGCAGGTCGACGTAGAGATCTGTGCCGGTCATAGCGACGATCACTGGTCGCTCTGGGTGTCTCGCGGTCCACCATGCAACGGCGGCGCTGCTGCGTCGGGCGTGCAGCGCGATCAGCACGTCGGCGCAGTCCAAACGATCCCTGATGGTGCTGGGCATTTCGGTGTCTGACTCATCCACGTGCAGGATGACGGTTTCGTGCCCGGCACGCCGTAAGAGCGAACTCCAACGCAGCGAGGTGATGTTGTTGCCCGCCGATACCTGCGGGCGGACCGGTGAAATAATGGCGACTGCCGCCCGATTGGTCATGGATCCATCAGTGTCGCTCAGCGAGCGCACGTGCGAAAGCCAGCGAAGACATCGCGCCGTTCCGGAGTGAAGTAGTTGCGGTAGGTCGAGCGCACGTAGCGGTTGCGGGTACTCCATGAGCCACCTCGGAGGACCTTGCGTGTCCCGAACCACGGCTCGGAGTTGTCGCGGTACGCGTCGGGTTCAAAGAGGGGATAGGGCTCGAAGGTCGAGCTCGTCCATTCCCACACATTGCCGATGAGCTGACGATGGCCCCAGGGTCCGTCACCTGCAGAGAAGGCGCCGACTGGCACGGTGCCGCCAGTCACGCCATCAAGTGCGGCTTCATTGAGTAGCGGATCTCGATCGCCCCAAGGGAACCAGGGCTGCCGCGCTCCGCCGGGGCCGGTCGTAGCGGCGATCTCCCATTCGGCTTCGGTCGGCAGACGCCGCCCGGCCCACGTGCACCAGGCCTGCGCTTCCCACCACGACACGTGCACCATGGGGTGGTCCGCCGTTGCCTCGATGGGATACCACGACGCCCCGATGCGGCGCTGCCATCCGCTGCCGTCTTTACGCCAGTATGTCGGAACGTCGGCGCCGGTCTGGTTTCGCCAGGCGAGGCCGTCCATCGACCAGAGGCTGTCCTTGCCGTATCCGTTGTCGTCGGCGAAAGCGGCGAACTCGGTCACCGTTACCGGTGCGGCCGCCATGTCGAAACCATCGACGTGGGTGCGATGGGCCCACTTCTCATTATCCATGACAAAGGGTTGGCTGCGCGACGCTCCCAGCAGAACTGCACCGCCATCGACGTGACGATCGCCAGAGATGGGTTGATTCGGTACATGTGTTGGGTCGGCCGTGTCGCGGTCGCCCCAAGTCAACGTCTGACGGGAATACGACAGCGCCTCGCAGTGGGCGTCGTGATGGGCGATCGCGTAGGCAACGTAGAAGTCGGTCGAGTCGATACCGCCGTTGTTCTCGAGTACTTCGACCAGCCCGTCGGCGACTCGTCGTGCATAGTCCTTGGTAGCGGTGGCAGTGGGGAACTGCAGCTCCCAGCGGGTGCGGTGGGCGACCTTGGCTGAGTCATAACGGGCATCACTGGCGTCGATAAGTGAGTCGCGGCCATGCATCTGGCGTAGCACGAACCATTCGGCGAACCAGGCCACGTGCGCGAGTTCCCAGATCGGGGGATTGACGACGGGCACGTAGGGCCCGTACCAACGATCGTCGTCGTCGGAGAAGTCATCAACAGCGCCGATCAAGGTTTCGGTGGCATCGTGGACCCAACCCACAAGACGATCGCTGCTGGCCCAGTCACTGAGTTCCATTGCCGTCACGATAGTTCGAGGCTTGGCGGTAGCGTACGCCACGAGCATTCAGGAGTGCAGATGACCGAGCCTGTTACCCATCGACTCACCCAATTCAGCCATGGTGCTGGTTGAGGCTGCAAGCTCGCCCCTGGTGAGCTTGCGCACGTGGTGCGCGATTTGCATATTCAAAACCCCGACGCCGTGCTCGTCGGAACTTCGACCGGCGACGATGCGGCGGTCTGGAAGCTCGACGACGATCGGGCCTTAGTCTCGACGGCCGACTTCATCACACCCGTGGTCGACGATGCTCGCACGTGGGGTCGCGTTGCCGCCGCGAACAGCGTTTCCGACGTATACGCCATGGGTGGCCGTCCGCTCTTCGCCCTGAATCTGGTGGGCTGGAATACTGATGCGCTGCCGATCTCTCTTCTCGGCGAGTTGTTGGCCGGAGGCCAGGACGTGGCTTCAGCCGCCGGGTTCGCGATCGTTGGCGGCCACACGATCGACGATCCTGAGCCCAAATACGGCATGGCCGTGACGGGCGAGGTCCATCCCGATCGCATACTGACCAATGCCGGCCTCGTCGCTGGCCAGGACCTCATCCTGACCAAGCCGTTGGGTGTCGGTGTGATCACCACTGCGATCAAGGCAGATGTCGCGTCCTCCGAGGTCGCCGATGCAGCGATTGCATCGATGACTCGCCTTAACGACATCGGGTCTCGTCTGGCGGTGAACGCTGGCGCCACGGGTTGTACCGATGTGACTGGTTTCGGGCTGCTCGGGCACCTCGGACGTATGGCCATGGAGTCCGGGGTGAGGGTCACGGTGGAGTTTGATGCCGTGCCGTTCCTACCCGGCGCTCGAGCCCTAGCCGACGACGGGATCATGCCTGGAGGGAGCCGCCGGAACCTGGAGTGGGGCGCGGCATTGCTCGACGCCGGTTCTCACGACGAACTCAACCAGCTCATGATCGCCGACGCGCAGACATCAGGCGGTCTGATCTTTGGAGTCGATCCGGGTGAGACTGCCGAGGTACTGGCCAAGCTCGCGGCAACCGGCCATACAGCGGCGCTCATTGGGCAGACGTCCGACGGCAGTGCTGGCTTCACTCTCGCCTGAGCCTCAGGGTGTGAATCTGCGGTCATCGAATGATGGCTGCAACGAGCGCCTGCCTCGGGAGGGCAGCGCTCGCTCCCGAACCCAACGAGAAGCGCTCCCGTTTGGGTGCTCAACACATGGAGAAGTGCCTCGAACCTTGACGGGACGGTTACGACATGTGATCGGGTCCCGCACACATTCGACCACAATCGGAACCTTCCCCTGTTTTGGGTAACAATGCACTTGGGACTGCTCGCTCGGGCACACGCCAGCCGCATTTCCGTGGGGGTATCTAACTGGCCTACCATCGCCAACTATGGGTGATGCACGAGTCGTATTGGTCACCGGCGGAGCGCGCGGCATCGGTCGTGGCATCGCCCAGAGTTTCCTCGAGGCTGGGCACCGAGTCATGGTCGCAGACCTTGGCACCGGCGCCGATTGGCAGTACTCGTTGTCGACGTCGGCTGAACTTGACGCGACTGTGCAGGATCTACGCGAGATGGGCGAGGTCCATGGCACCGCAGTCGACGTCACATCGGCTGAGTCATGTCGGGCTGCGGTCGCGGCAACGGTCGAGGCATTCGGCCAGCTCGACATACTGGCCAACAACGCAGGTGTGGTCGACACTGGTCCGATCGACGACTTCAGCGAGGGACAGTGGGACCGCATCTTCGACGTGAACGTTAAGGGCATCTATCTGATGACCGCCGCAGCCTTGCCCGAACTGCGCCGTTCAGATGACGCGGCCATTGTCAATACTGCATCGATTGCCGGGAAGATGGGCGTGTCGAATATGAGCGCGTACTGCGGTTCTAAGTGGGCCGCGATCGGTATCACACAGTCGTTGGCGTTGGAGCTTGCTCCCGACGGAATTCGAGTCAACGCCCTTTGTCCGGGCATCGTGGGTACCGCGATGTGGCTCGACCACCTGATGGCCGGCGAGGGAGAGCAAGCCTTCGAGGACCGGATGAAGGAGAGAGTCCCGCTCGGCCGACCTCAGACACCGGCAGACATGGGCGACGCAGCGGTCTATCTAGCTACGGCGCGAAACGTCACTGGGGTGGCTCATTCGGTTGCGGGCGGTATGGCTCCGTGAGCGACGTGACCGAAGGCGGCAACTATGTCGTGCTCAACATCGCGCGGAAATCCATCATCGTGTCACGCACCAGTCAAGTCGAGCTCGCCGCCGGCCATCCAATGTCCGCCCGATCGGGCCTCAGGACACAAGATGGCTGAGCAAACGAACCAGGCCGCCGAATCCGACGCCATGGTCGATGTCGCCTCGGCGGTCCGGCGTCTTTCCGAGGCGTTGATCACACGGCAACTCGACGCTGACACAGCGAAGGCGACCGCTAATGCGCTCGTGAACATCGCCGAGCGAGTCGAACACGAGCCAGCCCGGTCCAAGGCTGAAAACTTCGGTCTTCGTAACCGCATTGCTTCGTTCGTCGAGACGGGCGCATGGCCGGACCCTCCGCCCAACGGATCGCAGCTCGAGTTCGATGTTGCATCACCGATTGGTGGGATTATGAACCCAGCGAGCGTTGGAGCGCAGTACTTCCGTAACGACGACGAAGTCATCGGACGCGTGACCGTTGGGCGTTGCTTCGAAGGCCCGCCCGAGCGTGTACATGGTGGCATCATCTGTGCGATATTCGACGAGGTTATGGGTTCGGTCTTCCGTGTGAATGGCACAGCGTCCGCGTTCACTGGTGAGTTGTCCGTTCGCTTCGAAGCTCCGTGCCCTATCGGTGTCGACCTCGAATTTCGGGCTCGACAGGTGGGCGAGAGCGGTCGTAAACGGTTCCTGGAAGGCGAAGCCCACTCACCTGATGGTCGCTTCGCATCGGCAACAGCGACGTTCATCGAAATGCGTATGGATCACTTCACCGACATCGCGGAGTGATGCCCACAGATCAGCTGGTCTGCGGTTTCGGGTTACAGAGCAACGCTATTTCGATGAGGCCAGCAACAAGGGCAATGGACCGCGCCGCAGCGTGGCCAGCTGAGTCGATGATGCGTCCCATTATCAGCGGGCCGATATGGCCACCGAAGCCATGAGCGGTATAGGGCGCCCCGGGCACGCCGTCCGCGCCCAAGAGTTGGACGACCACTGCTGGCGACAGCGCGATGATGCAGCGGACCTTGAACCGCCGAGCCCGTGCCCGAGTAGAGCGGTCTGCTGTAGCGTCGCAGGTATGGCACTTGATGAGATTGATCCACGTTGGGGGGCCGGATTCCCGCCGCCTGTGAACGAACGGGTGCGCTTCGCAGATGGCAGCTTTTATCAGTGGCCAGAACTCAAGTGGAGCTTCAATCACATCGAGGAGGTCGTGCCGACCCGGTCGGTCTGGCGAGGGCCAGGTGCAGCTATCGACCTGCCACCTGAGCCCACGGACTTCGATGACCTGATGATTAACTCACCCGAGGGAGAAGCGGTCTCGTTCGCTGACATGCTCGCTCTGGCAGACACCGATGCGTTCGCCGTGATGCATCGGGGCAAACTCGTCTACGAGTCCTACTTCGGATTCTCTGGGCCTCATCGGCGCCATCTGATGATGTCATGCAACAAGTCGATGGTCGGTGTCATCGCCGAGTGCCTCATCGCTAACGGGACCCTGGACGACACAGCGCTGGTCCCCACCTACGTGCCTGAGCTCGCAGGGTCAGCATGGCACCACGCCACCGTGCGGCAGCTTCTCGACATGTCGATTGGCATGGACTATCACGAGGACTACATGGACGCTGCCTCAGACACTTGGCGCTTCATCCGATCGACAGGCATGATCCCGGCAGCGTCAGGCGAAGTCGAGGGAGTGTGCGAATTCCTTCCGACGATCGGCAAGGCTGGCGAACACGGCAAAGCGTTTGCCTATCTCGAACCAAACATCTTCGTGCTTGGATGGCTTGTTCGACGCGCTGCAGGAAGCACGATTGCTGAGCTGGCGTCTGAGTACGTTTGGCAGCACGTCGGCGCCGAGCACGACTGGCTCTACATGCTCGAAGACAGCGGAGCCGAGACCACCGCAGCCGCAACGCTGCGCGACTTCGTCCGTTTCGGTCAACTCATCGCCGACAAGGGAGTGATGGCTGGCAAACAAGTCCTGGCCGATTCCGTCGTCGACGCAGTCTTGGGCGGCGGAGACAGAGAACTATTCGCAAAGGGCTCACATGCAGATTTGGGCGACTGGTCCTATCGGTCGCAATGGTGGTATCGCCATGTTGACGGGCGCATCTGCCCAACCGCACGAGGAGCCCACGGCCAACTGCTCTACATCGACCCAGAGCTAGATATCGTCATCGCCCGCTTCGCTTCAGCCCAGCACGCTCCTTCGGTGTTGCTTGACCCAATCACCTGGCCACTGGTCGACGCCATCACCGCTGCGCTAACCGGTTGAGCGGACAACCTTGCCGATAGGCAACATAGGTAGTTCGTCCATCACCGTGATGCGTTTTGGGACCTTGTAGTTGGCAAGGCGCTCGGATGCGAACGCCCGCAGTGACGCTGGATCAAGATCAGCGTTGCCCATTACATAGGCCACGCCCACCTCTTGGAAGGTCGGGTCGGCAATGCTGACAACCGCGGCCATAGAGACGCCGCTGTGCTCTTCGAGCGCTAGCTCTACTTCGCGCGGGTAGACGTTGTAGCCGCCGCTCTTGAACATCTCGCTCATGCGACCAACGATCTGCACATACCCGTCTGAGCGAAAGACCGCGAGGTCGCCGGTGTGGAACCATCCGTCGTCGGTAAAGGCAGCAGCAGTGGCTTCGGGGTTGCGCCAATAGCCCGCCATCACGAAATCACCCTTTGTCTGGATCTCGCCGGCCTCACCCACTTCGGCCTCGCGCCCGTCGGGATGCCATATGCGTAATGGTTGTCGATCATCAGGTGTGCCAACCGTGGTCGACAACAGTTCGATTGAGTCCGTAAGCCCGCTGTAGGTCACGCCGCCGGTTACTTCGGTCATGCCGTAACCCATGGTGCAGTGCGGGGCGCCAGTGGCATCCATCAGCCGTTGCAGCAACTCTGCAGGCATCGCTGCTCCGCCCCAGGCGATGAGATCGATAGACGACAGATCGGTCGTGGCGAAGAGGGGATGGTCGACACACATCTGCAGCATGGTTGGCACACCAGCGATGGTGTTGAGCTGTTCGGCCTCGATGTCTCGAAGCACCGCTGCTGGCGAGAACTGCTCGTGCATGAACAGGGTGCCGCCGCCCGTCATGGTGCGTCCACAGATGTCGCCGATCGCACCGACATGGCTGATCGGCAAGTTGCAGATGATGCGCCGATCGGAAAGACCCTTGCGTTCGATGGCGATGACATTGCACACGTTCGACGCAAGATGCGTTAGTAGCGCACCCTTTGGACGGCCCGTGCTACCAGAGGTGTAGACCAGAAACGCCGGATCTTTGGCCGCAACGTTCGCTCGTCGGGCGGTCAGGTCGGCGTCGCTGACCCCATGTGCGGATGCCAACCAGCCGCTGTTGCCAGACCAGTCAGATTCGAGCAGCACCAGCTCGTGGAGCGAGTCGTGCGATTCCATCAGTCGGGCGAACCCCTCATCGAGCGGGATGTCGTCGACGGGCGAGACACCGAACAGCATCGAGGGTTCAGCGTCGCTGACCACATGGTCAAGCTCGCCGCTCGTGTACTTCGGATTGAGCCCCAGCCAGATAGCGCCGATGCTGGTGACGGCCAAGAAGTGAATCCAGAACGCCGGCGTGGGGTTGCCCATGAACGCGAAGCGATCGCCAGGTTCCACACCGTTGGCTATGAGTGCCTTGGCGAGTGCGTCGACGGCGACCTTGCTCTGGGCATAGGTGAGTCGAACGTCGCCCTGCACCAAGAATTCTTGGTCGGGACGAAGCTCCACCTGTCGGTCGAGATGGTCACTGATCAGGACCAAGATCGGGATGTCTGATTTCATGACACCGTCACTCATAATGCTGTTTTTCATGACGTCAGCTCAGCTAGTTGTAGATAGGCCAGCCAGTCAGCGACGACGGCGGGGCCGTCATTACCCTCGACGTCGACCTGAGCCTGCAGTGTTAGTAGCGCCCCGTTCGGCCCTCGGTTCCCGAGTCCAGCCACGGTGAAGCGGCCACGGATCCGCGAGTCGACTGGGACCGGCGTGATGATCCGCACTCGGTCAAATCCGTAGTTGAGCCGGAACACAACACCTTTGTCGGGAAGATGCAACGTCTTTGCGAAGCCGGTCAGGTGCGACAGCATCATGAAGCCCTGCACGATGGTCCCGCCGAATGGCGCGATCTCTGCGGCCTGCACCGGATCGGTGTGTATGGGGCCGTCGTCGCCAGTGATCGCGGCGAACCCGTCAATCGCCGTCTGGTCGATCAGCTTCCAGTCGCTCATGCCCACCTCGGTTCCGACGAGAGCAGCAAGATCGGGGAGACGTTCGACGGGAGTCGGCTCGGGCAGGTGGGTGTCGTTCACCGCCAAAGCATGTCATGTAGGAGGTGCCGGCCGCAGAGTCCGCGATTCGTCATTGCGGCGTTGGTCTGGATGGATGGTGGACGGAGCGGCGTGGAATCACAAACCTCTGGAATCACTGAAGATGTCCTAGGTGGTCGTGGCTAGTCCGGTATCGAATTAGTCTGTCGTGCGTCTGCTTCCGATCTGAGGATGAAACATGGCTGGTGGCCTGGTCGGGTTACTCGATGACATAGCTGCACTGGCGAAACTTGCCGCTGCCTCAATCGACGATGTTGGTGCGGCAGCAGGCCGCGCCAGTGCCAAAGCCGCGGGTGTGGTCATTGACGACACCGCCGTGACCCCCGCCTATGTGCAGGGTCTGGCCGCAAATCGCGAGTTGCCGATCATCAAGAAGATCGCCACGGGCTCGCTGAAGAACAAGCTGATCTTCATCCTGCCAGCTGCTCTGCTGCTGAGTTCGATTGCGCCGATCCTTGTTGAGATCATCTTGATGTTCGGCGGAACGTACTTGTGTTACGAGGGCGCCGAGAAGATTTACCACAAGCTCAAAGGCGACGACCACGACCACGATGTGCCGGTGGCCATGCAAGGTCCCGAAGCCGAGGCCGAGGTCATCAGCGGTGCAGTGCGCACCGACTTCATCTTGTCCGCCGAAATCATGGTGATAGCGCTCAAGGAAGTCCTCGACCAGGGCTTCTTGTCGCGGGCCATCATCATGGTGATCGTCGCGGTGTTCATCACCGTGGTGGTCTACGGCGTGGTTGCCTTGATCGTCAAGATGGACGACATCGGCCTGTCGCTCGCCGGGCGTGAGTCCGAGTCTTCGCAGAAGTTGGGCCGCGGCTTGGTCGCTGGCATGCCAATCCTGCTCACCTGGCTGTCGGTCATCGGCACCGCCGCCATGTTGTGGGTAGGTGGTCACATTCTGATCATCGGGGCCCATGAACTCGGCTGGGATTTTCCCTATGACATAGCGCATGACCTGGAAGGATCCGTGAACGACGTTGGCGGTATCGGCGGGCTCCTTGGTTGGCTGGTGAACACGGCACTGTCTGCGGTTGTTGGCATCGTGTGGGGTGGCCTTGTGGTGGCGGTCGTGTCACGCCTGCCGTTCTTGTCCCATGGCGACGACGATGCCGACGCGGCCCATGGCGACGCAGATCGCGAGTCCCGCTAGGGCAAGATCATTCACATTGGGTCCTGGGTCTAAGCTCAGCACGTGGCCCCAAACCAGGATCCTTCACCCAACCATGATCATGGCCATTCCCATGATCATTCGCACGACCATGGTCACGGCCATGACCATGGCGAGTTCAGTGAGCTGAGCGACATCGAGCTTCGTGTTCGGGCACTCGAGTCGCTACTGACCGAGAAGGGTTTTGTGGACCCAGCAACGCTTGATGCTTTGGTGCAATACCACGAAGAAAAGATCGGCCCCCGTAATGGTGCGCAGGTCGTCGCCAAGGCGTGGACCGACCCCGCGTACAAGACCTGGTTGCTCAGCACCGACGCATCTGCGGCGATCGCGAGCGTGGGTTTCGAAGGCCGCCAGGGCGAAGACATGGTCGTGATCGAGAACACTGACTCGGTGCACAACATGGTCGTGTGCACCCTGTGCTCGTGTTACCCCTGGCCCGTTCTCGGATTGCCGCCGGTCTGGTACAAGTCAGCGCCGTACCGTTCGCGTGCGGTAAGCGAGCCGCGCTCGGTGCTGACCGAGTTTGGTACAACGATCGGCGACGACGTCGATGTCAGAGTGTGGGACAGCACCGCTGAACTGCGCTATCTCGTCTTGCCGCAACGCCCGGCGGGAACCGAGGGCTGGTCCGAAGAGCAACTGGCCGAGATCGTGACCCGTAACTCCATGATTGGCACCGAGATCGTGGCCGCACGATGATCGGCACAGAGATCGTGGCCGCACGATGAATGGCGCTCATGACATGGGGGGCGTGCACGGGTTTGGGCCCGTCGTGCAAGAAGAGAACGAACCGATCTTCCACGCCGACTGGGAAGCCAAAGCCTTGGTGATGACCTTGTCGGCAGGCGGTGGCCGCTGGAACATCGACATGAGTCGCTTCGCCCGCGAGAACTCGCCACCTGCTGACTACCTCGCCCGTAGCTACTACGAGATGTGGACCTACGGCCTCGAGAAGCTCATGGTCGAGTCGGGCATGGTCACGTCCGAAGAACTCGCGGCGGCCCGAGATGGCGCCCACTTTGAACCGGTCGAGACGCCAACATTCGGACCAGAGAAAGTCGAGCGAGCTATGCGCTCTGGCGGTTCGGCACGTGTCGATGTCGATGTTGCTGCGCTCTTCGCACCGGGCCAACGTGTGCGGGCCACTGTCAATGCACCACGCACCCATACCCGCTGTCCGCAGTATGTGCGTGGCCGCACCGGTGTTGTTGATCGTGACCATGGCGTCTTTGTCTTCCCTGACACCCACGCCCATGGCGGTGGCCCAAAGCCTCAACACATCTATGCCGTGCGCTTCGAGGCCACCGAGTTGTGGGGCAGCGCCAGCCAGGGTGGTGCCGTGTACGTAGATCTCTGGGACGACTATTTGGAGCTCGCATGACCGCGTCGCAGTCCTCGCCAACTGACCCAGGCGAGCAGGTACTGCCAGCCCTGCCTCGTGATAGCGAGGGGCCGGTGTTTTCTGAACCATGGCAAGCGCAGGCCTTTGCGATGGCGGTACGGCTCCACGAGCAAGGCCATTTCACCTGGACCGAGTGGGCCACTGAGTTGTCACGTCATATCGGCGATGCGGGCCCGACGGACACCACCGAGTACTACGAGCACTGGCTGGTGACCCTCGAGTCGATCGCGACATCGAGCAGTCTCACGACGGTCGACGAACTCACCGACCGCAAGCAGGCCTGGCAGCGTGCTGCCGAAGCAACGCCTCACGGTCAGCCGATCGAACTGGGCGCTGAACTAGCTGGCTAAGCGACACGAGGCAGCTAAGCGACACGAGGCAGCAAGCAGAGCCAACTACACAACCGGGCATAGCGGCGCTGGTCCTGGCAGCCGGAACGGTTTGACGTCGTCGATATCGAAAGAGAACGACGGGTGCGCTGTGTCGGCAGTCTCATAGGCGAGTTCTCGCCGCCGGACGACGTCGGCGGCGAGACACCGGCTAACAGCTCGGCGACGTAGGGGCCTAGCGGATAGGTCAGCACGTCACCTGGCCGGCCCTAGAGTTCCGCGGTTTTGGAGCTTCGCACTCTGCCTATCCGCCCTACTCCTTCGTGTGATTTCACCGGTTTTGAATGGTTCATGAGCATGGTGTCCTTTAACTCAATCTGACGAATCTCTTGGTGTCGAGCCACCGTTCTCTCAAGTTAGTAATGTCGGGTCATGTCACAAACGCTGTCGCCAGGCGACATGCACGCCTATCTCAGCCGCATTGGAATCGACGCTCCCGCAGGCATCGGTCTTGATGCCCTGACTCGGCTACAACTCGCACATTTGCAAGCCGTACCATTCGAGAACCTGGCCATTTTCGCCGGTCGTTCTGTAACGACCGACAACAATTGGACCTTCTCGAAGGTCGTGGACCAGGTGCGTGGTGGCTGGTGTTTCGAGCTCAACGGTGCATTCGCCCAGCTGCTCGAGGCACTTGGGTTTACCGTCCATCGCCTGGCGGCTGCAGCCTTAGTCGGTGGCCCGAACCAGGTTGTTGACCACCTCGTGCTCGAAGTTGTGCTTGACCAGCCGTATCTCGTCGAGGTTGGGTTTGGTGATAATGCACCCATTGTCCCGCTTCCGCTTCAGGCCGCAGGCCCCATCGAAACGCGCTGCGGAACGTTCGAGTTCCTGAATAGCCCGCAAGGCACCACGCTGGCTCAGGTCGTGGACGGCGTGCCTGAAGCCAGATACCGATTCAAAAGAGTGAATCATGTGCCGAGCGACTTCGAACCGGTCTCGATGCGGCTTCAGGACGATCCCAAATTGTTCTGGAGCACGGCACCATTCGCGACCAGGCTGCTCGACGATCAGGGCACTCGGCTCACTCTGACTCGGGATCGGCTCCGGACTCGTTGTGGCCCGAAGACGACCGACGAACCAATAGATCCGCAGGACTGGAACGACGTGTTGTTCGAACACTTTGGCATTGTTGAGCAGGTGCCGCCCGAAGCGCTCGAACGTCGGCCAGACTGAAGCTATGACGGAACAATCTCGCCTCGACTCGGCCCGCGACGAAGCCTCCGAGGCCGGTGGCGAGTGGTATCGCTCACCGCTCGCTCTGGTCGCTGGGATCATCCTGTTTCTCGGTGTGCTCGCACTTGTTGTGCTCGGTCTGACCGGCGGCGACGATACGGCTGCGCCAGCCGCAGTCTCGGCGGTCGTGGTCGAAAATGAACCAGCACCGGCAGCACCGCCAATCGGCTTCGGCGGCGTTGATATTCCCGAGATGGATGCGGTCACGCTCGTTGGAGACCCACTGCCTCTTTTGGTGCCTGACGAAGACGATCTTGCCGTTGGCACCTTGGCTCCAGTGATCACCGCAACCAGCTTGGCCTCGGGAAGCCCAATAACGCTCGGACCGGGCCGAGCTCGAGTAATCGGTTTCTTTGCGCACTGGTGCCCACATTGCCAGGATGAGCTGCCCAAGATCACCGAATGGCTGGCAGCGACACCACTTCCGCCGAATACAGAGTTCATCGCCGTGTCAACTGCGGTCGACGAGGGTAGTGGCAACTATCCGCCTAGTTCCTGGTTCAACGATGTTGGCTTCAGCTCGCCTGTCGTGGTCGATGATGCCCGCGCCACGCTGCTCAATGGCATGGGATTCGGTGGTTTCCCTGCGTTCGTTGCGATCGATGCATCCGGTGTGGTGGTCGCTCGGGCTGGTGGCAACATCGGCACAGAAGGTATCGCAGCGCTGTTCGACAACTTCGCTAGCTAACCAACGCGTAGATCAACCCAAGCTCGTCAGCCCAGGGTCATGAGTGCAATGGCGGCTAAGCCCAGGCCGAGGCCGCCGATGCGCACTGGACCGAGCCGTTCGTGCAGCATGAACCGGGCCCAGAGAACCGTGGCGGCCGGAAAGAATGCTGACAGCACGGCTACAACGCTTAGCTCACTGCTGCCTGCCGCAGCCGATGCCGCCAGCAGCAAGGTCACGTTGGCGAAGGTGTCGCCGATACCGGCGAGTGCAGCGAATCTCAAGGATGTTCCTGGCGAGACGGGCTTGCGAAAGGCCAGGGCGAACATAAGCAAGAGCCCCGTTGTGACGACGCGTCCCGAGACAATCGGCCACGGCGCCGAACCCTCGCTGGTGGAGTCGTAGAGCAGCACGATCGACCCAAAGCATGCCCCGGCGATCACCGCCTCGCCGATGACCCGAGGGGTGATGGCAGGGCCGTCAGGGTCCAAATTGCCTTCCCAGCTAATCGCGATCACCGCGGCCAAGCCAACAAGAAGTCCAATGGTCGTGGTGCCAGACAAGGGATCGTCTGAGCGGAGCCCCCACAGGACCGGAACGAGCGCTGCGGTCACGGCAGAGAGCGGGGCCACAACCGCCATTGGCCCCCGTGAGAGTCCGGTATAGAGCAGCAGCAGTCCGACCAGGCCAACGACCCCAGAACACGCACCAAGTGCGAGATCTCGCCAGGTAACGGTGTCTGCCAGGAATGGGGCGAGTGAGCCGATTGCAACCAGGCCTAGACCGTGGGCCCACAGCATCACCCTGGCTACAGGCTCACGTCGCGTGGCAAGACCACCAAAGAAGTCGCTGGTGCCCCATAACGCTGAGGTGATGAGCGCAAGTAGGACGGGCACGGGCCGTCACGCTACTTGTTCAGCTCGGCAGCGGCGGTACCCCTTCGTCGAACAGCCATTCTTGGAAGAAGGTGTCCAGGTCTTGGCCGCTGATGTCTTCGGCCAGCGGTGTGAAGTCGCGGGTTAGGGCATTGCCACCGCCGAACTCAGTGACATAGGCGCCGAGTAGCTGGAAGAACGCATCATCGCCAATGGTGGTGCGCAACGCATGCAGCGTGAAGGCGCCTCGCAGGTACACCGACGAGTTGAATAGATCGCTCGGCGGAGGAGACCCGGGAGGAGAGTTCAGAAGGAAACCAAGGTCCTCGTAGTCGGAGCGGATTGCTCGATCGAGGTCATAACCAGGTTCGCTTGCTTCGAGCCACAAGTATTCGCTGTAGCTGGCGAAGCCTTCATTGAGCCAGATGTCGGACCACTGACTCAGGCTGATGGAGTTTCCAAACCATTGGTGGGCGAGTTCGTGGGCGACGATGTCTTCGCGACTGGCGAGCGAGTCGACCAGGTCACGACCAAAGACCGACAGCGTCTGTGTTTCGAGTGCAAAGCCCAGGTCGGCGTCAACAACAACGGTGCCATAGTTTCCGAACGGGTACGGACCGAAGATGGCTTCGAATGCATCGATCATCTCGCCGGTACGAGCCATGGTAATGATGCTTTGATCGACGGTCGACGTGTGGAAGTAGTGGCGCACGGGGATACCACTAGCGCTCGGTGCACCTTCGTGGCGCACGAAGTCGCCTATAGCGACGGTCGTGAGATAATGCGCTTGCGGATTGACGCTCTCATACACCCAGGTGCGGGTATCGCCGTTGTTGGTCACCGCTGTCTGGGTGCCGTTGGCAGCCACAACCAGATCGGCGCGCGCCGTGACCTCGATGCGGTATGTCGCTTTGTCGATTGGGTGTGCATTCACCGGGTACCAGCCAGCGGCTCCTTCGGGTTCGCCAGCGACGACGATGGTGTCGCCAAAGTCGGTCCAGCCGCCAGCAAAGGGAAAGCCAGGGCCGCTGATCGCGGTCGGCCGACCGGCGTAGGCGATCACGACCTCTGCTACCTGATCGCTGGCCAGTGCCGTTGTAGGACGGATGATGAGTTCGCGTCCATCGCGGTCAAAGTTGGCTGGCTCGCCGTTCACGTTGATCGAGCTGATATTGAAGCCCACCAAGTCGACGTTGAACTGGGTTAAGTCCTGTGTCGCGACGAGCGACAGTGTGGTCTCGGCATCGATTTCTCGACGTTGATCATCCCAGTCAAAGATGATGTTGTAGCTAATGGCGTCGTACCCGCCGTTTCCATATGCCGGGTAATAACGGTCCCCGGCCCCTTCTGCGCCGATCGTTGCCGATGACGGGTCATCTGTAGGACTGCTACCGGCTTCGTTGTCAGTGGTCGAGCCGATGGTCGGGTATGGGGTGCCATTGGGGCCGGTGGGCTCGGCAGACGCTGAGGATCCCGCACCATCTTCGGTGGTGGCCGACGTGCTGTCGAAAGCCTGCGCACCATTGGTTATTGCGACGTTGTCGAGCGAGTCGGTGGCTATTGAACAGCTGCTGGCAATAAGCGCTGCGGTGGCGACGAGAGCGACCCATGCAGCGGGGCGTCCTAGGAAGGGGAAATGCACCCCCTGATCTTTGCAGGTGGAGGTAGCGGTGGCGGGTCGCATGGCGAACTAATCATCAACACATTCAAAGATTGACAATGCATGAAAAGACAGTAAAGTGCGTGAAGAAGAACTACCCATGGAGGAAGTCCAGTGTCTATAAACATGCTCGGCGCAGAAACCGGTCAACTCGAGAGCTTGGCCGCGCAGCTGACACGCACCGGTGCTGAGATCGATCTGGTGCAGTCACAGACTCAGACCACGGCCGACACTGTGGTCGCCGAGATGCAGGCGTCGTTTCGGCACGCGTTGCAGGGCATCGAACACTCGATGCAACAGCTGCGCGGCACGGTGGACGCCGCTCACACCCAGCTTGGCGACACAACCTGGACAGGTGCCAATGCTGCGACATTCCACGCCGGTTACGGCGATTTCAATGGCGCAATGGTCTCGTTCGAAGGTGCCGTGGGCGATGCCTACGTGCAGTTTGATGCCCAGATGCGGACCATGGGCGAAACAATTGCTGCTTTCCAGATCCAGATTTCGTCGAGCATGCAGCAAGCCCACGCTTCGACCGACAGCATGCAACGAGCAGTGTCGCAACAGCAGCTGAATCTTGAGAGCGCAATGAACACCGGGCTCTCGTTCGGCTGAGACTGCGCGATTGCGTTGTTATGCCCACTCGATCAGACTTCGAAGCTGGGGCTGAGAAATTCGCTATCGCAGCTGGACTCGTTGATCAGCTGGCGGCCTCGGCCGTCAGCTCCGGGGCCGCCCAGATCCTGCGGGGCGGCTCGCTCGGCCGTCAGGTACCGCTGCAGATTGCCTCGGCAGCGGCATCCGCAGAGCATTGCCTCGCTGTAATCACGCAGGTGGCCGAGATCTGCCTTCAGAGAGCAGCCATCATTGCCGAGTACGAGGAGCACCTTCAGATGTATGACATTGCCTATGAGCGCTACGACCGGGCGTCTCGGGCCTGGACAGCCCAGCACACCGCTTGGTTCCTCGATAAGACCGACCAGGTGGCCAAACCCGTCGATGTGCCGCAGCCCCCGACTCGGCCCATGGGGCCACCAGACTGGGCCCAGGTACGCCGCCTATGAATCCAGTTGAGTTACATATCGCAGAAGCCGAAGGCACGTCCGATGTGGTCGTGACTATTACGGACGACATCAGTGTTGCCGACGTATTCGATGCTCTGAGCCTGCCATCTGACACCATGGTCGATGGCGCCTGTATCGACTCTCCTGCGACAACATCTGCAGTCGCGGTTTTGCACGCTGGTTCCGAGCTCAACGTCAGGCCGTCGTCTGGGCCGGTCGCTCCGAGCGCTGTTGGGTTTGTCGATGTGGCCGTAGTGGCTGGTCTCGACGCAGGTGCAGTAGCCCGGCTTGGTTCCGGGATGTTCCATCTCTCACTCACCAGCAATGACAGCCACGACGGATGGGTCGTGCAGATCGACCATCGAGAGCTCCCGCTGAGTCACCCCCAGCCATGGCATCGGCATGGCATCAGTGCTGAGGTGCTTACCAACAAGGCGGACTCGGTGCTTGCGATCAGTCGGCCTGTTGACCCGGAACCTTCGTTGTCGAGCACGGTGCATCGCCCACCTCGACAGCGCTCTGTCCAGGCGGCGGCCCCGGTGCAGATCGGCGATGTACCGCCAGCTGTGCGTGAGCCAGCGCCATTGTCATGGGCGACGTTGCTCGCTCCGATCCCGATTGCTCTGATGATGGCGCTCTTATTCCGCCCGCTTTTCGCGTTGTTTGCAGCGATGGGACCGGTCATGGCATTGGGTCGTTGGTGGGAGTCGCGCCGGCGGTATCAACGTTCGGTTGCCGATCGAGACCGCACAATTGGTGAGCTTCGCGAACGTGTCCAACATCAGATACAGGTACAGGCTGAGATCAAGTCACAACATCGCTGGAGCGACAACCCTCATGTCGGCGTGCTGTGGCAACGAGCCGTCAGCTCGTCGGTGCGGCTTTGGGAGCGCCGAGCTGGTGACCGGGACTTCATGACGGCCACGATCGGTGTTGGACCGGCCCGGCACCCGGTCGAACTCGTCGAGCAACGTTGCCCCGATGAGTTTCGGGACCTGATTGACCCGATGGCAGAACTACGAGGTGTTCCGCATCTCGTGGATCTGGCGTCGAGTCCGGCTCTGGGGATTTGCGGAACCCGGTCACACACCGTGGCTGTGACTCGCTCACTTGTGATGCAGCTCGCCACGACCCACGGACCATCGGACCTGCGTATTGGGTTGCTCTGCGACCAACACAGTCCTTCTGATTGGGATTGGCTTAAATGGCTTCCACACCTGACTGATGACCTGGTTGCCCACTCAACGAACGAGCTTGTGGCCAACCTGTCCATGTTCGAACGTAAGGTCGGTCTTGGTTCAGCGCCGTCTACGGGAAACCTCGGTGGCCTTGTGCAATTGGTGGTGGTCGACGCACCGGGGGCTGATGTCGCTGCGCTGGTTCGAGCATCGAGCGAAGCCGAGGTTGCCATGCGATGGATCGCGTTGGCGCCCGAACCCACGGGCCTGCCCGCCGTGTGTTCGGTCATCGCCCAAGTCTCTGGGCACGAAGTCCTGATTAGTGGCGGTGACCAACCCGATAGCCCAGCCGTCGTCGTACCCACAGGAATCTCGACCGAGACGGCGCAGGCATGGGCACGCCAGTTAGCCAAACGCGTGGATCCCGAGGCCACTGATCTTGCGATTGGTAGCAACGAAGCGGCGAGCTTCCTGGATCTTGTAGGTCATGCGACAGGGTCAGATCTCGCCAGCCGCTGGGCCAAACGTCCGGTTGACGCTGCGCCGATTGTCGCGCTGGGCACGGGGTCCGCCGGCCCGTTTCGGCTCGATCTCGCAGTGGACGGCCCTCATGTGTTGATTGCAGGCACCACCGGCAGCGGGAAGAGCGAACTTCTCCGGTCTTAAAGACCGTTGTATGGTATTGTTGTTTCATG
>Ga0307985_10000274_pt1 | contig 30786 bp, 7 predicted proteins | sample EllFjometageno80_FD_203155 | JGI IMG/M metagenome (GOLD analysis project Ga0307985, IMG submission 203155) | Marine microbial communities from Ellis Fjord, Antarctic Ocean - #80 | ecosystem: Environmental > Aquatic > Marine > Unclassified | place: Southern Ocean | collected 2014-10-09 | reverse complement strand
CGTCTGTGTCGCCGGCAAGTACAACACCGGCTCCGTCAACTCCGGCTGCACAGACTGCGCCTCTGGCAAGATCATTTCCGACACTTCTACTGCCAGTTCTCACGACAATGCCGGCGATTGCTCTTCCTGTGCATGCGGCAAGTACGCCAACACCGCCAACTCGGCCTGCACCGCTTGCAGCACCGGCCAGCACTCCGCTGCTATCACCGACGGTGGGTGCTTCAACCCGAGCCAGGGATACTACTCCAACTCCAACAAGTGTACCCAACATGCATGCCCCTCCGGCACGTATTCTGACAACACCAACGCCAAGACGGTGTGCTACATCGCCCCCGCCGGTCGCTACGCGAGCTCCACGTCTGCTACTACGACATGCGCTGCGGGCAGGTACTCCACCGGCGGCGCGCCCAGTTGCTCCGACTGTGCCGCTGGAAAGTTCGTTTCGGTCACTGGCTCTGACGCCACGGCCGACTGCTCAACCTGCGCCGCTGGCAAGTTCTCTAGTGTCGGGTCATCCGGCTGCAGCAACTGTGTCGCTGGAAAGTACGCGGGGGGTGGGAGCTCCACGTGCACCGACTGCGCCGGCGGAACGTACTCTGCCGCCACCGCCGGCTCGTGCACCGTGTGCGACCAGGGCAAGTTCACGACTAGTGGCGCTGCTATCAGCTGCGACAGCTGCCCTGCCGGAAAGGCGCTGCCCGATCATGGGTCCGAGAAGACCAATCACGACGCCGCGGCGGACTGTATCGACTGTGTCCGCGGCAAGTACTCTGGCATCGCCGTTGGCTCGTGCTCTTCATGTGCCACCGGCAAGTACCAGAACGCGGTTGGCCAGCCCTCTTGCTCTACTTGCGCTGCGGGCCAGTACTCCTCCAGTACAGGTGCTTGGGCGTGTACCGTATGCGATTCCGGAAAGTACCGACCGAGCGGCATGGCGGCCGATCACGACGCCGCGTCAGACTGCCTCTTTTGTGCCGCAGGAAAGTCTTCCTCCAGCGGTTCCGCGAGTTGCACGAACTGCGCCGCGGGCTCTATCGCGCCTTCTACTGGGTCTTCCTCCTGCTCCACCTGTGCGACGGGCAAGTACGTCGGCGCTGCCGGGCAGACCGCGTGCACGTTGTGTCCTGCGGGCAAGATTCTCACTACTGCGGGCTCGGCCATTGACCACGCCAGCGTGAACGACTGCAACGTTCCTTGCGCCGCTGGCAAGTACTCTAACTCCGACCGTACGAGTTGCATCGGCTGTGGCGCCGGCAAGTACTCCAACGCTGAAGAAGGTTCGTGCACCACCTGCGGTGCGGGAACTCGTTCCGCTGCTGGTGCCTCGTCATGCAGCAACTGCGAGGAGGGCAAGTACACGACCAGCGCGGGCACTGCTTCCGACGGCTGCACCACGTGCGCGGGGGGCAAGCATTCCACCGGCTCAAGCGCGACTAACTTCGACGAGTCGAGCGACTGCGCCGCGTGCTATGTGGGCATGGCCGGAGGGGGGGGTGTTGCCTGCTCCGATTGTGTTGCAGGTCACTTCGCCTCAGGCACGGGGTCGCTCACGTGCACCCAGGTAAGCAGCTCAAAACGCGCTGCGACATAACAACCCCCCCCTCCTCCATTCCGATTGCTCCCACTCTTCGTACACTAACAAAACCACGAACACCAGTGCGCCTCGGGCAAGTACACTACTTCGACTAAGACCGTGACATGCACTGAATGCGTGGCCGGAACATTCACCACGTCCCACTTGACCGCCTGCTCCGCCTGCCCCACGGGCAAGTACCAGAGCGCCAAGTCTATGTCCTCTTGCGACGACTGTGCGGAGGGAAATTACGCCGGGATAACCGGCCTTACCATCTGCGCTGGGTGTAACACGGGAACGTACCAGGATGCTGCCGGGCAGTCCGAGTGCATCGTTTGCGCGGCTGGGAAGTTCGCGTCCGCGTTCCAGTCCACCAGTTGCACCAACTGCCCTGCCGGCAAGAGCCTGTCCGACGCAGGCACGTCCAGGGTTTATCACGCCAGTTCAAGCTCCTGCACCAAGTGCGCGAAGGGCTCGTACTCTAGCGCAGCGGCCGCCACCTGCGCCCTTTGTCCTAACGGTACCTCAGGACCCTTCGAAGCTGCTAACTCAGCCTCGAAATGCTATGATTGCGCGGTGGGCACGATCGCGGCGGACGCGGGTGCAGCCACGTGCGCGAGCTGCGACGCGGGCAAGTACACCGCGACGACTGGTCTCACGGCGTGCGCTGACTGCGGCACGGGCAAGACGTCCATCAGTGGCAACCCGAACACTGTTTGCGACGACTGCGAAGCGGGCAAGTACGCCGGAACGACCGGAGTCGCGGCCTGCTCTAGCTGCAGCTCTGGCCATTCATCGGCATCCGGCGCGTCCGTCTGCTCCCCCTGTACTGCTGGCAAGGTAAGCACTGCTCCGCGTTACAGCTCACTCGCCCTTTGGTTGACACGCGTGTTCCCTCCCCCCCCCATATCCCTTAACACCTGGCGCAGTACTCCGACTCTGACCGCCTCTGCGTTGCCTGCTCTTCGGGCACGTTCACGAGCTCCGACGGCCTTGCTTCCTGCGCGCTCTGCGACGCGGGCAAGTACGCTAGTGGTACGGGGAACGACGGCTGCGGGATGTGCGCTGCTGGCGATGTGTCGTCTGCAAGAGCCGCCTCCTGCACGACGTGCTCGACGGGCAAGTATGCGACGACCACCACGGGATGCGTCTCGTGCGTTCCCGGAACGTACATCGCGTCCACTGCTGCCCCTGGCTCGTCGGTTTCTGACTGTGTCGGCTGCGCCGTCGGGAGGTTCAGCACCGTCACTGGCGCTGCGGGAGTCGCGACGTGCAACGCGTGCTCCGCCGGCACCTTCACGAACTCGGTAGGCACGGTGGCGTGCTCCATCTGTGTCGCCGGCAAGTCGTCGGGCTCGGGAGCGACAGTATGCCCTGACTGTGACGCTGGAAAGTACGCCTCTGGCACGGGTAACGACTACTGCCAGAACTGTGGTACGGGCCAGTTCACCGCGGCCACCGGCAGTGCTTCTTGCGGTCCGTGTGCCGCAGGCAAGCACTCTAGCAGCAGCGGAGCTGCGTGCGTCACGTGCGACTCCAACAAGTTCTCCATCGAGGGATCTGGGTACTGCTCGCTCTGCGACACGGGCAAGATCGTCAATGGCGACCAGTCGGGCTGCACGCCCTGTGACGCTGGAGACTACGGCTACCAGGAACCGTCCGGTACCAACGTCTGCGCGCCCTGTACTGCTGGAACGTACTCGGATAACTCCGGAGCGCAGAGCTGCACTAACTGCGACATCAACTTCTTCTCGAGCGGGACCGGCGTGACTTCCTGTGGCGCGTGCGCCGCCGACACTTACTCCCTTGGTGGCTGGACGACTTGCGAGGGTTGCGCCGCTGGGAAGTCTCGCGCCACATCCGAAGCTTCTTGCGACGGCTGCGCTGTCGGCCAGGTCGACACCGACGCCAGCCCTGACGTCCGGACCTGTGTGGCGTGCGCTTCGGGCAAGTACTTCTACCAAGCTACTGCTACCGACGAGCCAGCATGCGTGTCCTGTGCGGCGGGGACCTTCACTTCGAGCACGGGCCAGACCGTTTGCGACACGTGCGGTTCGGGTAAGTTCGGCAAGACCGACAAGACCGGATGCACGGACTGCGACGCCGGGAAGTTCAGCTCAAGCGGCACCTACGAGGCTTGTGTGGACTGCGATGCCGGCAAATACAGCAGCGGCGCCTCGTCCTCGTGCTCCGATTGCACCGCTGGGAGCTACTCCGGCTCCCCGGGATCGCCCACGTGCACCGATTGTGAACTCGGCAAGGTAAGAACGCCATCATCGCTGCCGCTCCCACTCCCATTTCTCTGCCCACTCCCATGACATTGTTCGCCAACACCCCCCATCATCAGTTCGTCGGGAAAGCTGGCACCACCGCGTGCGCTAGTTGTGCGTCCGGAACGATCGCTGCGAGCGAGGGAACGACCTCCTGCACGAACTGCGCCGCTGGGAAGTACGAGAGCGGCAAGACTAGCTGCGAGGATTGTGCTGCCGGTACGCAAGCCGGGCCGTCGAGCTCTTCGTGCTCCAACTGCGCCAACGGCCAGTACTCGGCCACGGGCGCGAGCGTGTGTACTGCCTGTGAGATGGGCAAGTTCGACTCCAAGACTGACGGCGGCAGCGAAGCCTCCCACTGCCAGAACTGCTCACCCGGAACCTTTTCCGCGAGCGGCACTACAGTGTGCGATCCTTGCGCTGCGGGCAAGTTTAGCCTGCTCTCCGGCCTCAGCCTGTACACGTCATGCTCCGACTGCGCCTCCGCTACGTCATCCGCGTCCGGCGTGGCGGCGTGCACGAATTGCGCCGCGGGAACGTACGCCGGATCCGGTGCCGCGTCGCCCTGCTTGTCCTGCACCGCGGGCTTCTTCTCCACCACCGGCTCTTCCTCGTGCTCGTCGTGTGTCGCGGGCAAGTTCTCGACCACAGGAAGCGCCTCCTGCCCAGACTGCGCTGCCGGAACCTTCACTTCTACTAAGGAACAGTCGTCATGCTCCGACTGTGACACCGGTAAGGTCTCAACGGCCGCCGGCTCATCATCTTGCGCGGACTGCCTGGGGGGAACTTACAGCGAAGCGGGCGCTGCCGAATGCCCCTACTGCGGCTCGGGCAAGTACAGCGGCAACGCCGCGCCGGATTGCCAAAGCTGTCAGACCGGCAAGTACTTCTCGGCGACGTTGGCCGACCCTGGAGTCTCCACGTGCTACGATTGCAACTACGGGACGCACCAGTCCAGCGTAGGACAGTCCTCCTGTACCGCTTGTGCCGCGGGGAAGAACGCCGATACGCTTGGTTTGACGAACTGCGTCGATTGCGGCGCCGGCAAGTTCACCGCGTCTTCTGGTGAGAAGAACTGCGCGAGCTGTGATGGCGGCTATGTCGCTGATCCGGGCTCAAGCGCGTGCTCGGAGTGCACAGCGGGGCGCTTCAGTAACACCGATAAGAGCGCGTGCGATGCGTGCTCGGCGGGTTTCTTCTCTGTCGCCGCTCAGTCCGAATGTACTCCATGCCCCTCCGGATCCTTCACCGGGAGCACTGGAACGGCGTCAGAGTGCACGCTGTGTGGGGCTGGGTCGGCCAACGGCCTCACGGGCCAGGCCTCCTGCACGTCCTGCAGCCCTGGGTTCTATGCTGGCGTGGGCCAGACCTCTTGCTCGGCTTGCAACTCGGGCTTCATTGCGAGCAGCGGTGGCTCTGCAACCTGCACGCCCTGCGAGGTCGGAAAGTTCAACGCGGGCGTTCCAGCCATCGCCTGTGGCTTCTGTAACGGTGGAAGCAGCACCGCCCAGTCAGGGTCGAGCTCCTGCGTCGAGGTAAGTGCATCTTCGGTCTCACTATCTCCCTCTCTCTTTCTCAACTTACCCCATCGTCTCCGTCAAATCGCAGTGTGATCTGGGCATGTACAGCGACCCGTCCAACGGCGTTGCGAAGTGCACCGACTGTATGCTCGGGAAGTTCCAGGCGTCCATTGGCAAGCCGTCGTGTGACATCTGCGCCGCTGGCTCCGAAACGGTCAGCGCGGGAGCCTCGGTCTGCAGCAGCTGTGCTGCCGGAAAGCACAAGCCGACGTGCGGAAGCTGGGCCACGTGCTCGCGCGACTGCGACGATTGTGACGGCGGCACGTTCAGTCTTGCGACGGCCGGCTCCTGCTCTGTGTGCCTTGGCGGAAAGTACTCGGCGGCCAAGTCTGCCGAGTGTGGGCTCTGTTCCAGCGGCCGTTACAGCGCCGACGGCGCCACCACGTGTACGGAGTGTGCTGCGGGCAAGTTCACAGCGATCGCCGGGCAGAGCAGCTGCGAGTCTTGCGCCGCCGGCAAGTTCACTGGCGCCAACAGCAACTCTTGCAGCGACTGCAGCCCTGGCTCTTACTCCTCGAGCGGCGCCGCAACCTGCAGTGCGTGTGTCGCCGGAACGTTCTCGACCGGCGGCGTTGAAACGTGCTCGGCTTGCGCTTCGGGAAAGTACAACAACGCCGCCAGCTCCAGTGCCTGTGCCGACTGCAGTTCGGGCAAGCACGCTTCCGCCACGGGTTGCACCGAGTGCGCGGACTGTTTGGCCGGAAAGTACTCGACCAGTGGTCTCGCGTCTTGCATCAACTGCCAGGCTGGAACCTTCGCCGAGTTCGATGGCTCGGCTTACTGCGCTACGTGCAGGTGAGCTAGCGCGATCGAAATAGAGCGGGGGGGGCGCTATGTCATCCTATCTTCACTCTATGTCAACGCCCCCTTCTCTCTCCTCTCTCCTCACTCGTCAAACCCTCGCTATCTGCAGTTCCTACCAGTACTCCACGTCCGGTCTCACGGCGTGTCTCAACTGCAACGCTGGCCACGTGCCTAATTCCGGCGCTTTCCGCTCGTCGTGTGTGCCATGTGCTGCGGGTAGCAGAGCTGCTTCGGGTGACGCCTCGTGCTCCGCTTGTACCGCGGGAACGTTCGCGAGCGTTGCCGGTACGGAGACGTGCTCAGCGTGTGCTGGAGGCAAGTTCTCGGACTCGCCGGGCGCCACGGAATGCACGAGCTGCGCAGCTGGCACGTTCCAGTCTGCTGTCGGCCAGACTGCCTGCCAGGACTGCATCGCCGGAACGTACAGCTCCACTTCGAGCAACGTTGCGTGCACGGGATGTCCGGCGGGCACATTCAATGCCGTTGCTGGCTTGACGGCGTGCACCAACTGTGAAGTCGGCCTGTCGAGCTACCTCGCCACCACAGCTTGCTACAACTGCCCTGCTGGCAAGTACGCCTCCGTCGAGGGCAGTTCCGAGTGCCTCGGATGCGCCCTTGGTTGGTTCGAGGAGTCGACGTCCACCGATACTGTCGTGAACGATTCGTGCGAATTCTGCCCCACGGGCAAGTTCAGTCCGGTTACGAGCGGCACGTACTGCAGCGTTTGCCCCACGGGCAAGAAGGTCAACGACGCCAGGACCTGGTGCGACCTCTGCCCCGCTGGCTTCATCTCCAACGACGTCACGGGCGAATGCGATGGATGCACCGCTGGCAAGTATTCGGTGGGCGGCACCGTGTGCTCAGACTGCGAGCCCGGTTACTACAGTGAGGGCGACGCGGGAACTTGCACGCAGTGTAGCGCCGGCAAGTACGCGTCTAGGGCAGCATCGTCCTGCACGTTGTGCGAGCTCGGCAAGTACGCCGGCTCAACGAACCAGGACTCTTGCCAAGAGTGCTCCGCCGGCACTCACGCCGGTACCACCGGGCTCTCCGCCTGCGTGCAGTGCAACCCGGGCTACATCAGCGCCGTCGGACAGTCGAGGTAAGCACGCTTCTAGCCTCCATTACCCCCGTATCCCTTCTCGCCATAACTAACACCGCTCCAGTTGCGTTGCTTGTTCCACGGGAACGTACGCGCCCACCGTTGCCTCCATCTACTGCTCGAACTGTCTGCCGGGCTCTTACGCCAACGCCGCGGCTAGCAGCTCGTGCAGCACCTGCGGAACGGGCAAGTTCAGTGGAGCCGCGGCGGCCACTTGCTCCAACTGCGCCGCTGGCTCTTACGCGTCCGTCGCGGGAACTACCACATGTTCACCGTGCTCGGCTGGATCCGTGAGCTCTAGTGGCGCCTCCGTTTGCTCCGATTGCGCCAAGGGCAAGCACGCCTCTACTTCGGGCTCTTCCACCTGCGCACTTTGTGCCACGGGCAAGTACAGTGGACTGGGCTACAAGGATTGCAGCAACTGCTCCACCGGAAAGTACGCCGGCGCCGAGGCCACTGCTGCGAACGAGGACGGCTCGGCGTGCACTCAGTGCGCCCTCGGCTCCATGAGCGGCGTGGGCCAGGCCGCGTGCGACAACTGTTCGGCGGGCAAGTACAGCGGCAGCTTGGGCGGAACGATGTGCACCGAATGCCAGACTGGCAAGAACAGCGGTGGCACGGCCTCGGCTTGCGACGACTGTGCAGCTGGAAAGTACGCGGGGAGCTCCGGCCTCGCCTCTTGCTCATCGTGCCGCGTGGGCAAGTACAGTGCTGCTGCCGCTGCCTCGTGTACTGTCTGCGTCCCCGGCAAGTACTCCGACGAGACGAACTTGGCGGACTCCTGCAAGAACTGTGCGGGTGGCACGATCTCCGCGGCTTCTGAGGCCACGTCCTGCGACAACTGCGGAGCCGGGTACTATTCCACGATTGGAAGTTCGTCGTGCATCGGCTGCTCAGCCGGCTACTACGCCGCGACCGCCTCCTCTTCGTGCCCAATCTGCTTGCAGGGTCAGTACTCCGCGATGCTCTCCGAGACGTGCTCGTCGTGTGGATCGGGCAAGTTCGCTGCCACGGAAGGTACGCCATCGTGCTTCGACTGCGGTGCTGGAACCACGCCGTCTGGAGACGCTTCGAGCTGCGTGTCATGCGCCCCTGGATTCATCGCGACCTCGGGCTCTGCTTCCTGCACGGGTTGCCTCGCCGGCAACTTCGCGTCAGCCGATCAATCCCAGTGCATCGCATGTGCCAAGGGCAAGTCGAGCGGCGCCGAGGCTAGCGAGTGCGACGAATGCGTCGCTGGTACCTTCGCTGGAACGTCAGGCATGGTCGCGTGCGACGACTGCGTTGCTGGGAAGCACTCGCCGTCAACCGGCATGAGCTCCTGCATCGAATGCGACGTCGGTAAGCACACCGCGACTGCCGCCCAGGCCTCCTGTAGTTCATGCGCGGCAGGAACGTACTCGGTCCTGGACGGCGTCTCATCGCTCTACACGTCGTGCGGATCTTGTGCTGACGGCGAGATCTCTTCCACTGGATCCGGCCAGTGCACCGCTTGTGACGCGGGTAAGCACGCCGCGTCTGCGGCCTCTGCTTGCGTTCCGTGTGAAGCAGGCAAGTCCTCTCCTTCCACGGGCTACCTGGCGTGCACTGACTGCCTCTCTGGTAGTTACAGCTACGGCGGCACGACGTCCTGTACAGCGTGTCCCGGTGGCTACTACAACAACGCCGGCGGTCAGTCCAGCTGCTCCAGTTGCACTGCTGGCTCGAGATCCGTTGGCGTCTCTGGTTCCACCGCGTGCACAACCTGTTTGACCGGAACTTTCTCCGAGGGCGGCGTCTCGACTTGTGAAGACTGCTCCGCCGGCAAGCACTCCTCGGCTGCTGGAGCTACGGCGTGCGTGAACTGTTTGGCAGGAACGTACTCGTCCAGCGCGGCTTCGTCCTGCACCGATTGTGATGCTGGCAAGGCCTCGTCCAGTGCCGCATCGACTTATTGCTTCTCGTGCACGGCCGGCGCTTTCTCCGTTTCGGGCTCCACGGCGTGCACGGACTGCGACTCGGGCAAGTACGCCGGCTCTATTCGGGCGGTGGAATGCGTGGATTGTGTTTCGGGCCGGTACCAGCCGGACACCGGCCAATCTTCGTGTGACCTCTGCTCAGGCGGGTTTGCGGGCGTAGGTTCTTCGACCTGCGACGATTGCGGCCAAGGCAAATACGTCGACGGCGGCAACTCTTGCACGAACTGCCCCGGCGGCAAATTCAAGAACTTCGTCGGCGGCAACAACAACGACATCACGGACTGCGCAGACTGCTCCACGGGTAGTTACTCATCCGAGGGCGCGAGCTCATGCGCCGAGACGTGCGTGGCGGGAACTTACTTGAAGAGCGCTGCCTTGGGCTGCGAGCAGTGCGCTGCCGGCACGTTCAGCAGCAGCAGTGGCGTCACTGAGTGCACCAACTGCGCGGCGGGTAAGGCTTCGTTCGAGGGATCATCCGACTGCTTCACGTGTCTTGGGGGCAAGTTCAGCGGCGAGGGAGCTAGTTCGTGCTCCGATTGCGGGACTGGCAAGTTCAGTACGCCCTCGTCCAGCGGCTGCACCGATTGCGAATCGGGCAAGTACTCCACGGGAGCGCTCGGAAGTTGCCTCTCGTGCGCGGTGGGCAAAGCAGCCGCCACCACCGGTCTCTCTACGTGCACGTCCTGCGTTTCTGGCAAATGGGCTGGTTCCGCGGCGACCACGTGTGGCGACTGCTTCGATGGTTACTTCTCCGGCGTCGGCGTCGAGACGTGCTCTCAGTGCGCCGCCGGGAAGATCTCCAGCGCCAGCAACGACGCTTGCGACGACTGCGGCGCCGGAAAGTTCAGCAGCTCTCCGGCCAGTTCCTCGTGCTCCGATTGCGACGCTGGCAAGTACTCGGCTGGAGTCGGCAACACGGGCTGCTCGACGTGTTCTGCTGGATCGTCTTCCAGCTCCGCGGCCTCGGGGTGTTCTCCCTGCTCCACGGGAACCTTCAGCACCCCCTCATCGTCATCTTGCACCTCTTGCAGTGCTGGATTCTACTCCGACGGCACCCACGCGTGCTCGGCCTGTGCTGCTGGTACCAAGGCGGAGGCCGGCGGCGCGTCAACGTGTGTGGCGTGCTTGGCGGGCACCATCAGCGCAAGCGGCGCATCTGCTTGTGTCAGCTGCGAAGCGGGCACCTATGCGTCTACCACCGGTCTCTCGGCGTGCTCCGAGTGCCTCGCCGGAAAATACTCCGACTCGGCTGCCTCGACCTGCACGGCGTGTGCCGCCGGCAAGGTCAGCGGATATAACGGAGCTGACACGTGCACGATTTGTGCTGCGGGCAAGAAGACAAACGACGGCGCCTCCAAGACGTCTTGCGTTAGCTGTATCGCCGGAAAGGTCTCCGGCGAGGGCGCTACGGCATGCACGTGGTGCACCGAGGGCAAGTTCAGTCCCGAGAACGCCGCCGGTAACAACTTGTGCAGCGACTGCGCTTCCGGGACTTACTCTGCGGACCAGGCGTCGTCCTGCTCCGTGTGCGGTATCGGGAAGTGGAGCGGATATGCTTATGTTGGCTGCACTGACTGCGTGGGAGGGAAGTACCAGGACGTGGCGGGCATGAGCTCGTGCAAGGACTGTAGCTTGGGCAAGTATCAGGCCGGAACCGCCGAGTCTTCCTGCGCTAGCTGCGACGCCGGAGAGTATGCGGAATCGGCGGCCGCCACGGCTTGCCTGCAGTGTGCCCTGGGCAAGATCGCTCCCGGCACCGGCTCCGTCTCGTGTACTAACTGTCCCAGTGGCGAGATCGCTGTCTCTCTCGGCTCGACCGAGTGCGCGATCTGCGTCGCTGGTACGGTTCAGCCCACCCCCGGCTCTTCGTCGTGCTCCGACTGTCTCGCGGGAACGTACGCTCAGGCCGTCGGCCTCGCCACGTGTAACCCGTGCCAAGAGGGCAAGATCTCCGCTTCGAACATGGCCACATCTTGCACGGACTGTGCGCTCGGCGATCACCAACCCTCCGCCGGGGAGTCTTCTTGCCTCACCTGCGGTGTCGGCAAGTACTCCCAGGAGGTCGGATCTTCGTCTTGTGCGACGTGCCCGAGCGGAAGTCAAGCCACGGCTGAGGGAAGCTCCGCTTGCGTCGGCTGCACGGCGGGCAAGAAGAGCGTCAAGGTGTGCACCGACGTTGCGGACCCGAGCACGTGCACGAACGCCGGCTGCACGGGATGCAGTGCTGGAAAGTACAGCAGTGCCGAGGCCAGCTCGTGCTCTGACTGTTCCTCGGGCTCTTACTCGACAGACGTTGCTGAGAGCTGCGCGCTTTGTGAGAACGGAAAGTACGCCGCCAACACGGCCACCAGCGACGAATGCGCTAACTGCGAAATTGGCAAGTTCGCCACTGGTGGCGCCTCGTCGTGCCTCGCTTGTGCCTCTGGGAAGATCGCGGCGTCCACCGGTTTGACGTCCTGCTCCAACTGTGTCATTGGTACATTCTCGGGAGAGGGCGCGTCGGTGTGCATCGACTGTGAGGGGGGCAAGTACTCAGCGTTCGAGAAAGCTGCCAACTGCTTCAACTGCGGCGCTGGTACCACTTCCGAGGCCGGTAGCGACTCGTGCGAGAATTGCATAGCCGGCCAATTCTCATCCACCGGCGACGCGGCGTGCTCTACGTGTGGAGAGGGCAAGTACAGCGGCGTCGGGGCCAACCAGTGCATCAACTGTCCCGCTGGCTCCTCCTCCGGAGCTGGAGCTGCTACGTGCGGCTCGTGTACTGCGGGTCAGTACAGTGGCGGCACGTCCAGTGCTTGCCAGGACTGCGCGCCTGGAACGTACTCCTCGATCTCCGGCTCCAACACGTGCACGGCGTGCTCTCCCGGCTCCATCTCGGGGACGAAGGCCACCGTTTGCACTCCCTGTGTCGCCGGGACTATCGCTGAGTCCAGTGGAAGCACCATCTGCGCCGATTGCGGCACCGGCAAGTACTCGACGGAGGGCACTAGCGCTTGTCTTTCGTGCGGCGCCGGAACCTATACAGGAGTCGTCGCGCAGGCGTCGTGCGCTGTGTGCGGGGCCGGTAAGATGTCCGAGCTCAGCAGCGGCTCGACGCAGTGCTCTGACTGCGATGTCGGAAAGTACTCCGAGGGCAACACCGCCGCTTGCTCGTCGTGCACTGCTGGTAAGAAGGGCGATGGCACTGGAGGCGCCGACACGTGCCTCTCCTGTGCTGCCGGTAAATTCGCCCTGACCGCGACGGATTCGTGCGCTGAGTGCTCAGCCGGCCAGTACAGTACTTCCGGATCCAGCTCGTGCAGCAACTGCGCTGCGGGCAAGATCTCGGCGGCGGCTAACTCGCCTTCCTGCGCCGAATGCGGCGCTGGTAAGTACTCACTCGAGGGCATCTCGGCTTGCACTGATTGCGCCCTCGGCAAGTACCAGGATTCCGTGGGCCAGAGCGCCTGCAAATTCTGTCGCATGGGCCACTTCGCTCCGGGTCAGGGCCTAAGTGAGTGCGAGGAATGCGCCGCGGGCAAGATCGCGGCCACCACCGAACAGTCCTCGTGCGAGATTTGTTTGGCGGGCAAGTTCTCTACTGTCGCCACCTCCTCCTGCGTCGACTGTGAGAGTGGCAAGTTCTCTGCTGGCGCCGAGAGCGGATCCTGTGCCAGATGCGCGGCTGGAACCATCTCTGGTGTCGGCGTTAACGCTTGTTCGCCGTGTGGTGCCGGTCTCTACGGCGCCGGTGAAGGCTCTACCGCTTGCTCCACCTGTCCCGCTGGAACCAAGAGCGAGGCGGCCTCCCAGTCCACCGAGTGCATCAGCTGCGGAGCGGGCTACAAGTCCGCGGCTCAGAGTTCAACTTGCACTGGATGCGCTGACGGCAAGTACTCCGCCGCCAACAGCGCCGAATGCAGTGACTGCGCTTCGGGCTCGATCTCGAGCTCGGCCTCCGCGACCTGTACGTCGTGTGGCGTGGGCAAGTTCGCGGCCACGGCGGGTCTGTCCACGTGCTCAGACTGTGTCGAGGGCAAGTACCAGGCAAGTGTCGGCCAGAATGGCTGCGTCTCATGCCCGGAGGGCAAGCTGAGCGGAGGCGAGGGCATGTCGGCTTGCACCAACTGCAACGCAGGCAAGTTCGCCGCCACTCCCAACCTCCTCGAGTGCACGGATTGTTCCGCTGGCACGTTCTCGCTCTCCGGAGCGTCCGCCTGTACTTCCTGTGACTCTGGAAAGTACCAGGCGAGTGGAGGCAGGAGCTACTGCGTCGACTGTAAAGTGGGCAAGATTTCGGGTGTGATGGCGACCTCTTGCACTCAGTGTGAGGGCGGCCACTACGCAGCCTTCAACGCTTCGTCGTCGTGCGCGTCGTGCTCCTCCGGCTACTTCAGCGAGGTCGGATCCGATGCGTGCGACACGTGTGCTAGCGGAAAGTTCAGCGGCACGAGCGCGATCGACTGCACAGGCTGCGGCGTAGGCACCTTCAGTCTTTCGGCTGCTTCTTCGTGCTCTCAGTGTCTCCCTGGATACTTCCAAAGCGATGCCCTGCAGAACGACTGCGACGCCTGTGCCCCTGGCTCGTTCAGTACCTTCGGCGCGTCGTCGTGCTCGCAGTGTGAGCCCGGAAAGTACCAGGACAGCCCCGCCCAGTCGGACTGCAAGGAATGCCCCTCCGGGAAGTACACCGATGCAGCGGGGGAAAGCTTATGTACCGATTGCGCACCCGGATTCGCCATCTCCGAGACTTTATCCACCAGCTGTGACGCTTGCGCCTCAGGAAAGTACGCCCCCGGAGCTTCCTCAACTTGCGTCATGTGCAGCGTCGGCAAGTTCGCGGGGGCTGTTGGCATGAACGAGTGCGACGACTGTATTGCGGGCACGTACGCTTCGAGCGAGGGCCTGGCCGTCTGCGAGAACTGCCTGTCGGGCAAGATCTCACCAGAGAACGCGGCGTTCAACTGCGCCACGTGTGCCGCGGGCCTGTACTCTGTGGCTGGATCGAGCTCGTGCTTCACCTGCGTCCTCGGCAAGAGCTCGTCCGCCGGCAGCGAGACGTGCATCAGCTGCGTCGCCGGAAAGTTCGCTCCAGAGGGCTCGAGTGTGTGCACAGACTGCTCCCCCGGGACTTTCGCCGCCAGCGCTCTGTCGGAGTCCTGCGACGACTGCCTCGCCGGCAAGTACTCTCCCCTCGCTGGGCGCTCGACGTGCACTCTCTGTGAGCTGGGCAAATACCAGGACTCGCCCAAACAAGATGCGTGCAAGGAGTGTACTGCGGGCAAGATCACGAGCGACACTGGGCTGACAACGTGCTCTGACTGCGGCAGCGGTACTTACGCGAGCTCGGCCATGTCCAGCGCGTGCGAGGACTGTTTAGTTGGCCAGTTCTCCGGCGTCGGCTCTTCGGCATGCTCCACGTGCCTCGCCGGGTCGTATTCCTCGTCTGCGGCTCCGTCCTGTACTCTTTGTGCGCTCGGAATGATTTCGGCCTCCAATTCGGTCTCCTGTGCGTCGTGCTCCGGCGGCAAGTACGCTCCCGTGGAGGGTAGCATCGAATGCTTCACCTGTGAGTCGGGCAAGTTCTCTTCTGCCACTGCTTCGGTCTGCACCGGCTGTACCGAGGGCAAGTTTTCCACTGCCGACTCGAACTCGTGCTCGACCTGTCCCGTTGGCAAGTACTCGGTGGCGCTCGCCGCCGCTTGTAGCTTGTGTTTGCCAGGCGAGTTCGCCAACTCGGCCGAGTCGGTATCTTGCACCAAGTGTGCGCTGGGCAAGTATGCAGCGGCCTCCGAGGCCTCTTCGTGCACGCTCTGTGAGTTGGGAAGGTACCAGGACGCCGTGGGCCAGGACGCGTGCAAGATTTGCTCTCGCGGTACGCACGCTCCCGTTGCGGGCGAGTCGTCTTGCACCAACTGTCCCGGGGGCTACTACAGCGCGACCGCTGAAGAGTCCGAGTGTGTCATCTGTGGCGCTGGGACGTACTCGACAGGATCGGCGTACGAGTGCACCGACTGTCCCGAGGGCTACGACTCTGGAACCGCTGGCTCCACTGGCTGCTCCGCGTGCCCGGCCGGAACGTACACCGCCGAGACGTGTGACGCCGCTGGAACTTGCGTGTCGGCTGGCTGTGTTGCTTGCGATCCCGGCTTCTACTCGCCCGTACAGGGCTCTGCCGAGTGCGTGGCGTGTCCCGCTGGCACCTTCTCCGATACCCAGGCTGCCACGTGTACGACGTGCACTGGCGGAACTTTCGCGGCGTCGTCCGCTTCGTCGTCCTGCTCGCAGTGTTCCGCGGGCAAGTACTCCCCCGTCCAGTCCACCGACTGCTACAAGTGCCAGGCCGGCTTCTACAGCACCGCTGGCTCTGCGGATTGCGCCGAGTGCGCCGCGGGTACGATGAGCCTGGAGCAGGCAGGCATGTGCACCGCCTGTACTCCCGGGAAGATTAGTGCCGTTGCTGCCTCCACTCGGTGCGTCGATTGCGCCTCAGGAACTTTCTCGGCTGCATCGTCATCGACGGCGTGCACTGACTGTACGGCCGGGTACCGCTCTTCGTCGTCCACCGCGAGCACTTCCTGTGTAGCGTGCGACGCGGGCTTCTTCAGTTACGCCGTATCGTCGTCCTGCGTCCAGTGTGGCCAGGGCTACTACTCTCCGGCGGCTGGAACTCCCACGTGCACCGCTTGCGTTAAGGGAAAGACTGCGGCGATGGGCACTGCCTCCATCTGTGACGACTGCGGATCGGGCAAGGTCGCTGCTGAGATCGCGGCTAGCACTTGCACTGACTGCCCGTCGGGCAAGATCGCGGCCTCTGCTGGCCTGCACGCGTGCACCATGTGCGCGTCGGGCACCATAGCTGCCGTAGATGCGCTGGACACGTGTGCTATTTGCGCCGCTGGAAAGATTGCTGCTAGTGCTGGTTTCACCGCTTGCACCGATTGTCCGGCGGGCTCGTACGGCGCCAGTGCTCAGTCGGACACGTGCGTGCTCGCCGATCCAGGAACTTACGCCCTCGAGGGCGCCTCCGAAGAGACTGACTGCGCCGACGGCTTCGTCGCGCCCTCTTCTGGACTGTCCGCGTGCCAGCTCTGCGTAGCGGGAAAATTCAGTAACGCCGAGAAGACCACGTGCGTTGCGTGTGCCCCCGGCTACGCGAGCGCCAACGACGGCGCCACGGCGTGCGACATCTGCCCCGTCGGCCAGTACAGCACGGGCGGCACTGCTTCTTGCACCATCGCGGTCGCGGGCAAGTACATCTCCGAGGCAGGCAGCAACAGCGTGCTCACGTGCGCTGCCGGAACATTCAGCGGCGACGAGGCCTCCGCGTGCATCAACTGTGAAGCCGGCAAGTACGGCGCCGAGGAGAGTAGCAGCTATTGCGCTACTTGCGGCAAGGGCAAGATCTCCGCCGAGCAGGCTACCCAGTGCACGAACTGCGGTGCCGGAAAGATTGCCGCTGAAATCGGTTCCACCGTCTGCGCTGACTGTGATGCAGGCTTCTACTCCACCGAGTCATCCAGCTCCTGCACCTTGTGCGAGGGCGGAAAGTTTAGCGCCTCCGTGGCCGGCTCGTGCTCGATCTGTATCAAGGGAACTTACAGCGTCGCGCAGTCCGCAACGTGCTCTGACTGTACCGCTGGCAAGCTGACGGACCGCGACGGTCTGACGTTCTGCTCCGAGTGTGAGGCTGGCAAGTACTCGGGGCCGGTGGCCAGCGCGTGCATCATCTGCGTATCCGGCACCTTCAGCGCCGAGTTCGCGTCCTCGGTCTGCACCGACTGCGCGTCCGGCCAGTACTCGCTCCAGGGCGCGAAGTCATGCGTCGATTGTCTGCCAGGCACTCACCAGCCGAACGGCAAGGAAGACGGGTGTATCGACTGTCTCGCGGGCGCCTTCTCCGGCATGGCCGCTGTTTCGTGCACGGATTGCCCCGCCGGCACCATCAGTGAGACTGACGCTGCGACGTACTGCATCACTTGCGACTACGGCAAGTTCACCGCGGGCGCCACCACCGTTTGCGCTGATTGTGCCGCTGGCAAGTTTGCTGCGGGCAGAGGTGCTTCGTCCTGCGAGGACTGCGCCATTGGCAAGATCAGCGCCTCCTCCTCTTCCTCTTGCACGTCGTGTACTGGCGGGAAGTACATCAACCTTACCGGACAGAGCGCCTGCCTCACCTGCTCCGTTGGCAAGTTCAGTGTGTCGGAGGCCACCTCGTGCACGCCGTGCACGGCAGGAAAGTTCGCCGAGAACGAGATGAGCACGATCTGCGCTGTCTGCGTCGCCGGAACGTACTCTGGAACTTCAGCGAACGAATGCACCGATTGCACCCCCGGCTTCTTCGCGAGCATCGCCGAAAGTAGCTCCTGCGACGCTTGCGTTGAGGGCAAGTGGTCCAGCCTCTCTGCCGACGCGTGCATCGGCTGTACTGCCGGGCGTTACGCCGCTGGCGAATCTAACATTGCTTGTGCGATCTGCAGTATCGGAAAGTTCAGCGGCCCGGTGTCCTCGGACTGCATGGACTGTGGCATCGGCAAGCACGCGAGTGCTCCCGAGAGCTCTTCGTGTAACACATGTAGTTCTGGCTACTTCGCTCAGACTGGCGCGGTGAACTGCTCTCCGTGTGATCCTGGTTACCACGCCGCGGACCAGGGAAGCGGAAGCTGCGACGCGTGCAGCCCAGGAAAGCGGAGTGAGGGCACGTCGGCGTCGGCCTCGTGTGTCGATTGCGCCGAGGGCGAGTACACGGCAGTCTCTGCCAGAAGCTCCTGCTTGAACTGCGGCAAGGGTACCATCAGCGGCATCGGAGCAACCGAGTGCTCTAACTGCTTGCCAGGCACGTACGCGCCTACTATCAAGTCGGCCGTTTGCCTCATCTGCGACGCCGGAACCTACTCCGGATCAGTTGCTCACCTGTGTGTTGATTGCGCCACTGGAAAGTACACCCAGAACACTGGCAGCTCGGAGTGCGTCTCGTGCAACCCCGGCACCTACGCGACCACCAAAGCTCCGGCGTGCACGAGCTGCTCGCCGGGCTACCATCAGCCTCTGTCCGAATCTGGCTCGTGTGCGATCTGCGACACCGGAAAGTACTCCCCGGTCAAGGCCTCTAGCTGCACAGATTGTGAAGCGGGTAAGCACAACGCCGTCGAGGGCAGTGCTTCGTGCGTGAACTGCAACCCCGGATCCTTCAGTGAGATCGGTTTCACCGATTGCTCCACGTGCGCCGAGGGGAAGCACGCAGCGACACCCGCGAACATCGTCTGCGACGTGTGCGCCGCTGGAAAGTTCAGTCTCGCCGCGTCCCCGTCCTGCACTGACTGCACGGCTGGGTACTACACTTCGATCGAAGAGCAGTCCGAGTGCGTGATCTGCGAGCTCGGCAAGTTTGGCGCCTCGGCTGGCCTCACCACTTGCACTGACTGCGCCGTGGGTAAATTCGCCGAGATCACCGGCACCACGGCTTGCGCCAACTGCCCCGCTGGCGCCCTCAGCGGCTTGGGCAAGAGCGAGTGCACGAACTGCGTCGCCGGGAAGCTTTCTACCTCCGGTTCCTCCGTCTGCACGGACTGCGGCACTGGAAAGTTTTCCGAGGAAGGCGCGGCGGTGTGCTTGAATTGCGACGCTGGCTACCACGCGCCCAGCGTTGGTACAGTGACTTGCGCCGCGTGTCCCGCGGGCAAGAAGAGTAACAGCGGCGAAGCGGCCTGCACCGACTGCCCGACGGGCTTCTTCAGCATGGAGTCGAGCGCGGAATGCGACTCGGCGTGCGCCCCTGGTACGTACCTTTCCGAGGCCATGAGTTGCGAGAACTGCGCCGTCGGCAAGTTCGCCAACAGTCTAGGATCCACTTCCTGCGAGGATTGTGTTGCTGGAAAGTTCGCCGAGTCTGTCGGTCACGTGGAGTGCGTGGCGTGCATGCCCGGCTACTACGCTGGATCAACCGCCACCACGACTTGCTCGGGATGCGTGGCCGGAACCTTCAGTCTCGGCGCGGCGACAGAGTGCACCGATTGCTATGGAGGAAAGTTCTCCGAAGCTGCCGCTAGCGAGTGTTCAGGCTCGTGTGGCGCCGGAAAGTACAGCGATGGCGCTGCGACGGCGTGCACCCCCTGCACCCCGGGTAAATACTCCGACGAGGGCGCCTCAAATTGCCTGTATTGCCCTCCCGGCTCCTTCAGCGACGACGTCAACGGTGCTCCAACCTGCGACAATTGCGCGGGGGGCAAGTTCCAGGCCGACACCGGCAAGGCCGCGTGCGACGACTGCGCCGTTGCCAAGTTCTCGGTTGACGGCAGCGACGCGTGCTTGTCCTGTACCAAGGGCAAGTACGCTGACGAGGTCGGCACGCCCGCGTGCCACGACTGTGCCACTGGCAAGTTCAGCAACGACGGCGAGTCCGTTTGCACTGACTGCGCGCGTGGTAAGTTCCAGGCCCTTGAGGGTCAGCCAAAGTGCGACGCCTGTGTGGGCGGAAAGTTCAACAACGACGAGGGGCTCGCTGCTTGCGACGACTGCGCGGCGGGCCTGTTCTCCTTCGCTGGCAAGACTGCGTGCGATCAGTGCAGTCCGGGCACCTACTCCACTGGCGGCGCGGACGAGTGCCTGTTCTGCAACGACGGCAAGCGCAGCCCCGGATTTGCTGCTTCGTTCTGTGACTTGTGCGCTTCTGGCAAGTACTCTGCCGTCGGCGGCGCTCACAGCGTCTGCACAGACTGCCAGGCGGGCAAGTTCAACGTTCTCGAGCAGCAGAATGAGTGCGAGTTCTGCGTAGCGGGACAGTATAGCACGGGCGGCGCCGTGAACTGCGACGATTGTGCGGCTGGGTACCGCTGCGGGGTCGGTGCTACCAACGCGAAGGAGTTCGACTGCGTCGACACTGCTGACTCCGATCGGTCGCTCACGCCCAGGAAGTTCTACTGTCCTTCGGGGACAGGTCTCGTCCCTGTCACTGTGGCGGCCATGGACTTCTACACCGTACCGGACATCGACGAGTATATGTACAACCGCGAGGGTGTGCTGGCCTGCGAGGACGGGTACGAGTGCGTGGACGGTGTTTCGTCCCCCGTGATGGAGTGGGCTACGGAGGAGTGCCGGGCCGCATGGCTGAAGGACCCGAACAACGTCGTTGTTGAGGTGGAGGTGGGCGAGAACTTTGGCCGTCTCCCTGTCGGTGTCAAGCAACAAGCGATTTCTAACCACCTCCCCATCAAGCCCATTACGTACACCCTCGCTCGCGACGATTACGAAGCAATGGCCGCATTCGACGTCACTCAGGACGCGGACGAGTTCGCCTTCGTTGTCGTCGGCACCGAGCCTCTCAACTACGAGACGAAGATCGAGTACCGAATCGACCTCGTTGCGACGGTTGACGACATGTCTGCGCAGCTGAACTGTTCCTACATCATCCACGTGAAGGACACGAACGACCCGCCCACGATCCTCATGGGCAATCCGCCCAAGCGCAACGTGACCGAGAGAAGCGAGGAGAACACTCCCATCGGCCTACCGATCGGTGTCACCGACCCGGACACGTTGCAAGAACACTTCTTCAGGATCGAGTCCGTTTCGCCCAGTTCCGGCAACGAACTCTTCACCATCGGTGGCTGCAGCGGACAGATCTTCGTGGCGTCGAACCAGATTCACTACAACGACTGCCAGGAGTACAATCTGACCATCTCAGTCGTCGACGACGGTCATCCCGACCCCATGAGCGACCGCGGCAACGTGACTATCGTCATTGAGAACGCGAACGACGCTCCTTACTTCACCGACCGGGAACTCAACAGCATCAAGCATGTCGACGAGAACTCCCCCGAGGGCACTCCCCTCCATGGAACCAATGATTCGTTCGTGCCCACTCACGACGAGGATCTGGCTCTGTTCGGCGATGTGCTCACGTACGACATAAGCAGGAACGACGACAACGCGTTCCAGATCGACTTCAACACAGGCAGCATCAGCGTCAAGGCCGGCGCCGAACTCGATTACGAGAACCGCGATCGGTTCTCCATCAGCGTGAGGGTGACTGACTTGGAGGGTCTTTTCGACGTCATGGACGTCACTATTCACATCAAGAACGTCAACGAGCCTTGCGAGATCGAGTACGACTACTTGCGCGTCGACGAGAACAGTGCCATCGATGACCTGCTGGTGGGCAGTCCCCGTGTCTCCGACGTGGACTACACTAGCGAGTTCACGTACAGCATCGTTGGCGGCAGTGACAACTTCGACATGTTCAAGATCGACGCCTCCAGTGGCCAAATCAGAGTCAGCAAGGACGGTCTCAATTACGAAGATCAGAACGAGTTCACGCTCAGGATCAAGGTGATGGACGCTGGCATTAACGCCGCCCTTTCCTCGAGCTCCACCACGGCTGGCGCAGTGGACCAGTTGCCCACCGAGACCGACATCACCATCTTCCTGCTCGACATCAACGAGAAGCCGGAGCTCGTGCTCGACAGCAGCGTATACAACGTTGCGGAGAATGCGGGTTTGTACTTCGAGGTCACGCTCGCAACCGTAGTGGACGAGGACGTCGGTCAGACGCATGAGTACAGCATTATATCAGGCAACGATCTCGGGCACTTCGAGATGAGGGTGGATAACGACAACCGAGGAGTCCTCTACGTCGCTACCGCCGACTTGGACTACGAGCTCCCGCTGACTTACCCGTACAACTTGCAAATCAAGGTTGACGACGGCGAACTGCAGGACACCTCTACAATTACCGTCAACTTGGTCGACAGCAACGACCCGCCCTCGATCGCCTCCGAGTCGATCGTGAGGATTAACGAGAACACCGTTGGCGACGTGAATTACCTCATCAAGGCTTTCGACGAGGACTCCGACTCGGTCAGTTGGGGGCAGCTCAGCTTCTCTCTCACCGCCCTCGACGGCGTTACCACCGAGACGAACTTCGCGGTGGACGTCTTCAACGCCACTCACGCGCAGATCAGGACTCTTCAGGAGCTTGACTACGAGACGGGCCGCGTCTACCAGACGCTGCTCACTGTCACTGACGGCGGAGTAGATTCTGAGGCGAGCGAAGACGCGACATCCATTGTTATCATCTACCTCGACGACGTCAACGAAACGCCTTACTTTGAAGACGAGAACAAAGATCAGACATTCTACTCGCCGGAGAACGCTGAGCTCAACGCGGTGGTGGCCCAGGCGTACGCCCAGGACTTCGACGACAAGAACCAAGCCGACGGCTTCGGCGCTCTCTCGTTCAGTATTGTTGGCGGCAACGTGCACGAGGACAGTCCGTCGGAAGAGGGCACGTTTGCCATCGATGCTGCCTCCGGATTCTTGTCCATCCGCTACCTCAACGAGTACGAAGACATTGCTCTGTCCAGGACCACGTCGCTCAACATGAACTTCCCCTACACTTACGAGCTTACTATCCAGGTATCCGACGGCGGCGGTCTTACAGCGACGACGAAGATGTTCGTTGAAGTCACGAACGCCAACGACATGCCCGCTCTTCCCGACGTCATCATCAGCCTCGCCGAGGACGCCCAGCCAGGCGATGTCATTCAGACGTTCCCTTGCGACGAGGTCTGCGATGCCGACTCGGGCGATGCAATCGAAATGAACATTCTCGAGTGCACCCTGAGTTTCTCGGGCGCGCCCTGCGGCAACGTGCGCAAGAGCATGTTCAGCGTCAGTTATGTTGATAGTCGTACAAACCAGCTCACGCTTGATCACAACCAGTACCTTGATCACGAGGATTCCGAGTTCGCGAGCGAGGACGCGCCTATTTACAAGCTCGTCATCATGATGCGCGACGACGGATCGCCGGTGCCCATGGCCTCAACCTTCGTGGTGGAGATCAGGGTCACGGACGTTCCCGAGAACCCCGTCAGTCAGACCGGGTCATTCGAGTTGAACGAGAACGAAGGTATCGATTTCGCCGTTGGCGACATGGAGACGCTGTCGTTCGATCAGGACGACGGCCATGTGCTGTCGTACTCGTTCGCTGACGATTCAGAGCACACGGACGTGTTTGGTATAGACATGGCGTCGGGTATCATTGTGACTAAGCAGAATCTGGACTACGAGACGCTGAACATTTACAACTTGAAGGTCGTCGTCACTGACGAGACGCTTCTCACCAGTCAGAGCGACGTCTTCGTGAGAGTCAGGGACGTTAACGAGGCGCCAGTGATTGATGACGACATGGTTTTTAGCGTCTCTGAGAACTTAGCTCCAGGAGGAACTATCGGCGCGCTGCGCGCTAGCGATGTGGACATCGCCGACACCAAGCTGACGTTCGCTGTACTTGGCGACGTGAACGATCCGGCCGACTCCGCGTCCTTTTTTGAGATCGGCGGCCCGAACAACGACCTTCTCGTGCTCAAGAAAGGGGTTGACTACGAAGATCAGAAGACTTTTATCGTGAACGTCGGTTGCAGCGACCACATGGGCTTGGAAGACACGACCGCTGTCGTTGTCAACCTTGTCGACGTGAACGATCTAACGGTCTCTGTCATCGACCTCAAGGTCGGCGGCTCCAATTTACTGTCCACCGTGGGCGGCGAGACCATCGTCATCACCGGGACGAACTTCGGCAGCTTAAGCACGCCCGAGAGCGTTGTTGTTACGGCAAAGTTCCGCAACATCCTCGACGAGATCCAGTACCACGCTCTCAGCTGCGGGGTTGTCGTTGCCGGCGCGAAGATCGAGTGCACTTCGCCTCCCGGCATCGGCCACTCGCACGTGTGGACTATCGACGTCACGAACGACGTGGGGCACGTTTGGTCCATCGTGGCGCCGCCCGGAACTGGCTACAAGGCACCGGTGCTCGTGTCGATCGAAGGGGCTGGCGCCATCCCGACGCGTGGCAACAGTGTCGTCACTCTCGTGGGCAGCGACTTCTCGCCCCTTCTCGTTGAAAACGGCGTCAGCTCGGCCTTCGAGGTCAAGGTCGGGGACTCCGCTCGTGTGTTCTACGGAAGGACGCTGGCGACTTGGAACGAGTACGAGTGCACGGACGCCAAGTTCTTGCCGCCCGCAGAGGCGGCTACCGACGACGTCATGCGGGTCACATGCACGACTGTCGAGGGAGTCGGCAAGGGCTTGTACTGGCAGATCGTCGTCGGCATGAAGCCGCAGACCGCGTTGTGGAGCCAAGAGAGCAACAAGCTCTTTTCGGAAGCGACGGCGTATGCTGTTCCTTCCGTCTCCGCGGCCCAGAGTGAGCTGCTCACGACGGAGGGGGGCGAACGGATCGTCGTTAAGGGAGACAACTTCGGCCAGAGCAAGTACGGTGTGAGCATGCAGTATGGCGGCAAGTACGATGGCGCATCGTGCCACGTGCCCGCGGACGACGAGCACGACACGATCATCTGCGACTCCGTGGAAGGCATCGGCTTCGCTCACCAACTCACTGTGGTCGTTGGTGGCCAGGAGAGTGCGCTGTCTACTACCGGTGTCGACGTGAGCTACTTCCCGCCCATCCTCGTTCCCAGTAACGATCTCGACGAGGACGCTGTGGCTGTGTCCGGGCCTGGCCGTACTGGCGCCAGCACGCGGGGCGGGCAGAAGCTCCTCATCACCGGCAAGGACTTCGGCCCCACAACGAACGAGCCCTTCCCGGTTGTATTCTACGGCGACGACGCTACCGAGTACGAGGCTGCTAGCTGCAGAGTGGACGTGGCACACACCCAGATTTCGTGTTTGACGGTCGAAGGAACCGGCTTCGACCACCCTCTGCTGGTCAGCATTGGCGGGCAGGACAGCAACCTGTACCTGGCCAACATCAGCTACGCGCCGCCCACTCTCATGTCTTACGAGACGCAGTGGTCCGTCACGGACGATGGATCCCCTGCAGGCGACGACGAAGGTGCCGTCACCGGCGGAGGAGAGTGGGTGTTGCTGCACGGCCAGGACTTTGGCCCCGTCTCGGCTAACGCCATCACGGCAGTCACTTATGGCGACGACGGCAAGGAGTTCGTCTCTTGCGCTGTCGGCCACGAGAGCGACGCCGACAAGAAGTGCCACTGCAACGTCGTGAACAGCCACGATTTGATCAACTGCACGACTGTGAGCGGCGCCGGCGCCGGCCACAGGTGGATTTTGACCATCGATGACCAAGACTCCACTGCGCCGACGACGGCGTACGGAGCTCCGCACATCACGGGATTGAGCGGACCTGGAGCCTCGGATGCGAGCATGGCGGGCGGCCAAGTCATCACCCTCACCGGCGTGAACTTTGGACCCAGCGACGTTTACTTGAACGGCGTCGTCTATGGCCCGGGAGGAGGAGGCGAGTATGTTGCGACGGGCTGCCACGTGACAGTGCCGCATATCGAGATCGAGTGTCTCACGAGCGCAGGCATTGGTAGCAACCTTTACTGGACGGTCTCGGTGGATCTACAGAGCTCCGAGCCCAGCGAGATGCCGAGCAGCTACAAGGTGCCGATCATATCCGGCATCAGCCCGCTTACGAGCAACACCAAGGGTGGCAGTGATTTGCTGATCAACGGCACGAGCTTCGGCATCAACGTGCCGGGCACGTTCCTCCAAGTGCTCTTCGATGACGAGATCATTGTCGTCGACGGCAGAGGCGAGAACGGTCTCAAGCGAGTGATTTGGGAGCAGATGGATGAGTACACGTTCATCAGTCCCGACGACATCGAGCATTTGACGATCACTATCCCCGAGATGACGGTCGAGGACCAGCCAAGGGAGGTCAAGATCAGGCTGGGCCATCTCAACTACAACGGCGTCGGCAGCGTGAGCGCCCCGATCCAGTTCAACTACGAGAGCCCAGTCATTGACGAGCTGAGAAACGTCGAAGGCCCCAGCATTGGTATTTTGCAGACGACCGACTTGGTCATTTTGGGCGAGAACTTCGGTACTAGCGGCACGGTGTTCATCAACGAAGAGGTCGTGAAAGTGCAGACGTACAGCCACGATCGCATCAGCGTGAACTACTTGGGGCTGCGCGGCAATGTTACTGTGAAGGTCGGTGATATTAACAGCGGTTGTGCCGATGTTGGTGATTTTGTCAAGCTCGACACGCCCTGTGAGTTCACCGACTACTCTCCCGAGCTCGTTACCGAGTTTCCCGAGTACATGCCCAAGGTGGAGGGCTACAGAACGACGGGTAAGACTGTGGATGGCGAGGTGGAGACTTTGAAGCTCATCGGCAAGCACCTGGGAACGTGCGAGGAGTGCATCGCGATCACGGTCGGGCAGTGGGACTGTTTTGTGGTGGAAGGCTCGCTGCAGCTCACCGAAGTGGTGTGGCACGGCAGTACGCTCACTAAAGTGGCGTGCTTCGTGCCCGCGGGTGCTGGCACAGACGTGCTCGTTGAGCTCGCCAGGAGCAAGAAGAAGAACTTCGTACCAGTCAACGGCACTGAGGTGCTTCTCGACTACAAGGCGCCCGTGATCACCACGGTGTCGCCTCCCGCCATTCCGACAATCGGGGCGATGGTGGAGCTCGTCGGCGACAACTTCGGAGAGTGGAATGCGTGGATTAACTTGGATTTCGGCGAGTTTAGCCTTGCCCTCGAGGAGGGATCGCTCACCCACACTTACATGAAACTCATCGTTGGCGAGGGAGAGGGCACTCAGAAGGACTTCACGCTCGCGGTCAGGGGGCAGAAGGTGGTGAGTCAAGACTTGCTGTATAAGCAGCCCGTTATTTCGAGCATCTCGGGCGACTACGACGTGCCCACTGTGGGTGGCGTGATCACGATCCACGGCTCCGACTTCGGGCGAGCTGGGAAGAGTGCCCCGATGATTGTCATTGGCGGCGGTGACGAGGTGGACGTGCAACTTGTGGTCGAAGGACACGACGGCGAAGGCCATTCGTGGATGAAGATCGACGTTAGCGAGGGCCAGGGCAGCGGCGAGTTCGCTTTGGACGTGGGCGGCAACGTCGTCTCCACGGCCTTCAAGTACCGCAACCCGCAGTTGCAGCTGGTGGCACCCGGCATGATGAGGACGGCCGGTGGGGAGAACATGACTATTTTCGGCCAAGACTTCGGTCTGGGGAGGAATTTCGAGCTCCAGTTCAAGGGGGAGAATGCTTTGAACACGTTCTCTTTTGATAGTGACAGTGACCTGATCACTTCGTTCAACCACACGCACATCACTCTGCAGAGCCCCGAGGGCCAGAGCGACGTGGTGTTGGAAGTAACGCTGATCGTGGCGGAACAGAAGAACAACGAGCTGGTGGCTCGTGAGGTCGAGTTCATTCCACCCAGCATCTCGATGGTTGCCGTGGGCGAGTTCGCGATGTTGACCCCGCCCGAGTTCGTTGATTTGAACAACGACTGCGACCGGTACAGCAAGGAGGGCTGCGGGCTGAGAACCAAGGGCGGGTACATCATTGCAATCGTCGGCGACAACTTCGGCGTGAGGGACCAGAAGATCTACTTCAACGGTAAGAAAATTGACCCCGAGCTTGCCACTTTTGGTAGCCACGTGATGTCGACCTTCGAGGTGCCCAAGGGGGTCGGGCTGGACCTCCCCGTGTACATCCAGGTGGGGGAGAGGACCGCGATGAGCGTGGACTTCAGCTACGACCCGCCTTACATCGACTATGTGACCCCCAACACGCCGAACGCGAACGGCGACACATTGGAGATCAACGGCCACAACTTCGCCGAGACGATCGAGGACGCCGGTAGCATCGGCTTGGTCATTGGAGGGTCGGCGTGCGAGCCGGTCGAGGTCGGCGGCGTCCAAGCGAGCATCTGGCAGGTGAACTCAGACGGCGAGCCGTACTTGTGGTGCCAGACGAGTAAGATGACAGTAGGACCGAAGAACATGGTCGTGGCGATCGCCGGGCAGAACGTCACGTTCGAGAAGGAGGACGACAGGGTTAGCATGCAATGTGCGAACGGGCACTACGGCCAGGAGGAGTGGCGCGCGTGGACCGGCCAGGACGGACAGTGCAAGCACGAGTGCGGAGAGGAGGCCGAGAGGTGCATGGCGATGGGCAGCTGGAACGAAGAGGCGCAGGAGCACGACGACGAGGCTTGCGCTGAGTACCATTTCTGCATCGGGCACACGAGCTTCTTCGACAGCATTGAGACCAACTGCACAGCTCTGACGCCCAAGGACGAGTACTGCGTCGAGTGCCCCCCGGGGAGTATCTGTGAGATGCCCAACATTGTGTACCCCATCGAGCCCGACAGCTTGGAGGGTTACTTCCGGCTGGCGCTGCAGAGCAACATCGACAACTGCGAGCCCGATCGACTGCACAGGACGGAGTGCTACTCCTTCGTGCCCTGCGAGCCGCTGGATGCGTGCCTGGGTAGCAACGTGTGCGGCGTGGGCTACACGAGGAGCAGATGCGCGCAGTGCTGCGACGTCAGCAACCAGTTCTTGAGGGATGAAGGGGGGGAGCTGCTGTACGACGCTGTGAGTGGCCTGCCGACGCAGAACCCCGAGTGCATAGACGAGAAAGGGGAGGTCTTGAAGTACTATAGACTGAACGGCCTGTGCGAGATGTGTCCGAGCAACCCGTGGCTGCTCGTGGCAATGTTCTTCAGCGTTTTGGCGGTGTTCGGCGCTGTTGCGATCACGCTGAGGAAGTACAAGGTCGAGATGACGATTTTGAGCATCGGCATCGACTACTTCCAGGTGTTGAGCATCTTCAGCAGCACGCGGGTCGAGTGGCCAGCGGCCATAGTGGCGCTGTACAACTTCCTATCCGCCTTCAACTTCAACCTGAACATCACCGCGCCCGAGTGCGCCTTCACTCTCAGATACAAGGACAAGTGGCTGAGTTTCATGGTCCTGCCTCTGTTGATCATGGCCATCTTGGGGCTGGCCTTCTTCGCGCAGTGGTGCATCTTGACTAAGATTAAGCACAAGACCAGCAAGGTCATCTGGCAGCACGCCAACAGGCAGATCGGCACGACCATTCTGGTGTTTTATTTATTGTACTTGTTCGTCACGACCACCGCGCTCGAGATGATGAACTGCATCGAGATCGTGAGCCCAGACGGCGTGAGCGATGGGCACTCGTACTTGGCGGCCCAACCGAACGAGATCTGCTATGAGAAGGGCAGCATGCAGTCCCAGATGCAGTGGCTGGCTATCGGATTCTTCATCTTTTACAGCGCCGGGTTCCCGTTTTTGTTGTGTGTCATTTTGTTCAACAAGGAGAACACCAGGAAGATGCGGGCAGACCAGATTCTGAGGGCGAGAGGTTTGGGACACACGCCCGACAGCGCGATGACGTTCAAGGTGGTCACTATTGACGGCGAGAAGGTCGAGGACTGGCCGAACCCGAACTACAGCATGAGGGTCAAGTATTCCAAGCTGTACTACAGGTTCAAGCCGGACCATCATTATTGGATGCTGGTCATTATTTTCAGGAAGTTCATGATCGCAGTGAGCGCTCTGCTGTTCAGGACCAACGCGACGTTCCAGCTGTGCATGATCTTGCTGGTCATGTTCGGCGGGTACGCGATGCAGGTCAAGCACTCGCCGTACATGAGCATGAGCGAGAGACCGTTCGTGGTGGCGCAGGCGGAAGCGAGGGATCTGCTGAGCGGCGACGCGGGGAATGCTGACATATTCGTGAAGGCCCAGATGCAGGCCAAGAGGGGCAAGAAGGGAATGAAGTTGGGAGGCCAGGACGCTAGGGAGATCACGGATGCTCAGGGGTTCGCCAATGCAGGCGTTGATTTCATCCAGGACTACAACAGTTTGGAGTGCGTGCTGCTGGGGTGCGCAGTGCTGGTTAACTTGATGGGCATCATGTTCGAGAGCGACTTCTTGACCCAGGATTCGTACGAGCAGGAGGCCCTCACATACTGCTGCTTGGGGATCATCGGGATGAGCTTGATGTACTACTTCAGCTGTTTGACGGTCGAGATCATGACAGCTGTGTTCCCGAACGGTGCCAAGCGGTTCGGATGCGCGAAGAGCAGCGGCGACGAGAAGTTGGAGGAGAAGCGGGCGGAGGATGACATTGACAGGATCGGGGAGGAAGTGAACAAGAAGGCGACCAAGAGAAGCAGCATGTTCGTGATGGAGGCGAACCCCCTGAGAGGCGTGCAGGAGGAGCAGGTGGAGGAGAGCGAGAAGGTCGCGAGAGTGACGAGGGAGCTGTACGATCTCAAGAAGACCATGGAGAAGGTGCTGGCGGAGAACAGAGAGCTGAAGAAGAAGGGCAACGTCAACTTGGGCGAACAGGCGGCCAGGGCGTTCGCGGGAGGGAGCGAGAAGAAGAAGAAGCTGTTCGGGGGGACGAAGGAGGGGGCGGGGAAGAGCTTCGGGGGCAAGAGCTTCAAGGACTTGGTCAAGAGCGGCGTGGCGAACGAGAACGCGGCAGCTCCGGCTGCTAGTGGCAGTGACAGAAACGTGTATACGTATGACGACAAGGCGGGGAGCGCTCCGATCTACGAGGCGGAGCCGGCGCGGACGAATTCTAAAAGGAGCATGTTCACGGCGAGCGAGGAGACCACGAGCGGTGGTAAGGCTGGTGGAGCGGCGTCGAGGATTGGCGCGGCGGCGCAGCGGATGACCAAGGAAGAGAAGAGCG
>Ga0307985_10000273_pt1 | contig 30837 bp, 23 predicted proteins | sample EllFjometageno80_FD_203155 | JGI IMG/M metagenome (GOLD analysis project Ga0307985, IMG submission 203155) | Marine microbial communities from Ellis Fjord, Antarctic Ocean - #80 | ecosystem: Environmental > Aquatic > Marine > Unclassified | place: Southern Ocean | collected 2014-10-09 | reverse complement strand
AATAATCCGCTGCTAATAATACATAGTCTTTATTTCTTGGTATAAAAGCCTTTCTAACTTGACGACCACGCTCGGTACGAATTGGGATGTTTTGTAAATTAGGATTGTTACTACTTAGCCTTCCTGTAGCTGCAACAGTTTGCATATAATCGGTATGTACCCGTCCGGTTACAGCTTCTACCTGTAGCGGTAAGGCATCTACATATGTGCTTTTTAGTTTTGCAAGACCTCTATATGCTAGTATGTTTCTTATTATTTCATGGTCTTTAGCTAAATAGGAAAGGACATCTTCTGCAGTTGAATATTGACCTGTTTTGGTTTTTTTAGGTTTATCAACCAATTTCATTTTTTCAAAAAGAACAATACCTAATTGTTTAGGCGAAGCAATATTAAATTCTTCATTTGCCTCTTCATAAATTTTGGCAACCAATTTCTTGATATCTTTATTTAAATGAGAAGCCAATCCATTTAAAAATGCCACATCTAAATTGATGCCTTCTAATTCCATAGCTGCTAAAACACTTACTAACGGAATTTCAATTTCGTTAAATAATTTTTGAATGTTAGCATCACTTAATTCTTTTTCAAAATGCTCTTTTAATTGAAGGGTAATATCTGCATCTTCAACAGCATATTCCATTTGTTTATCAATAGAAACCTCCCGCATTGAAAGTTGATTTTTTCCTTTTTTACCAATAAGTTCCGTAATTGGAACCGGTGTGTAGTTGAGGTAGGTTTCAGAAAGTACATTCATATTATGTCTCATATCAGGATTGATTAAATAATGAGCTAACATGGTATCGAATAACTTTCCTTTTACAGAAATTTTATATTTTGCGAGTACTTTGATGTCGTATTTTAAATTTTGCCCTATTTTTTGGATGGATTCATTTTCAAAGAAAGGCCTAAGTAGTTCGATTAGATCTTGAGCTTCATTTTTATTTTCAGGAAAAGGCACATAAAATCCTTTGCCAACTTCCCAAGAAAAAGCAATCCCAACCAACTCAGCTGTTATTGGGTTTAGTCCAGTAGTTTCCGTATCAAAACATACCGAAGTTTGTTTCAATAGGTTTTGAAGAAATAATTTGGTTCCTATACCGGCTTGAACTGTTTGATAAAAATGTTCGGTATTTGTAATGCTTTTTCTAGTGCTCTGAGGGGTGTTTTCTGAAGGCTCTCCATCGCCACCAAAAAGTGAAAATTGCCCTTGTCCCACAGCACTAGGTTCAATTTTTGTGGCAGGTTTTTCTTTTATTTCATTAGCGATTTTACTAGTAGCAGGAGCTGCATTGGTAAATGTTTTAGTAAAATTATCTATCAATCGCCTAAATTCTAATTCTTGAAAAAGAGCAGTAACCGCTTCCATATCGGGTTGGGACATTTTAAAATCTTCTTCGTGAAACTCCACAGGAACATCCAGCATGATCGTTGCTAATTGTTTAGAAAGAATGCCTAAATCTTTGGCATCTTCTACTTTTTCTTTCATTTTTCCTTTTAATTCATGGGTATTGGCTAATAAACCCTCCATACTGCCATAAGCAGCAATAAACTTTTTAGCAGTTTTATCGCCAACTCCAGGTAGTCCAGGGATATTATCACTTGCATCACCCATCATTCCTAAATAATCAATCACTTGTTCTGGTCGATCTACTTCAAACTTCTTTTGTATTTCTGGAATTCCCCAAGTTTCATATCCTCCTCCAAACATAGGACGATACATAAATATATTTTCCGAAACTAATTGAGCAAAATCCTTATCTGGAGTAACCATAAAGGTTTGATACCCTTCTTTTTCAGCTTTTTTTGAAAGCGTTCCAATAACATCATCTGCTTCAAAACCTTCTTTAACCATAATGGGAATGTGCATGGCTTTTAAAATATCATAGATGTATGGAATCGCAATTTTTATAGCATCTGGTGTTGCATCTCGATTGGCTTTATATTCTGGGAAAGCTTCCTTTCTAGCAACACTTCCACCTTTATCAAAACAAACCGCTAAATGGTCGGGACGTTCTCGTTTTATGACATCTAAAAGGGAATTCATAAAGCCCATAATTGCTGAAGTATCCAAACCTTTGGAGTTGATTCTAGGGTTTTTAATAAAAGCATAATACCCTCTGAAAATTAAAGCATAAGCATCAACTAGAAATAGACGTTTTTTATCGGACATAGGGTGTTAATTTAATTTTATAAATCTACTAAACTTATCCTTCGAATTGAAATACAATTTGTAAATTTCGACAGTTTTTATATACAATCTATGAACACCATATCAATCGCCATTCATGGTGGTGCAGGAACACTTGTAAAAGGAATGATGACTCCTGAAAAAGAAAAAGCATATCAACAAGCTTTACAAAAAGCATTAGAGATAGGTTATCAAGTATTAGAAAAAAGAGGAAGCGCTGTAAATGCAGTTGAAAAAGCGGTAAAGGCATTGGAAGACTCCCATTTGTTTAATGCTGGAAAAGGAAGTGTTTTTACAGCAACAGAAACTCATGAAATGGATGCTTCTATTATGAATGGAAAGACTTTAGAAGCTGGTGCTGTTTCATTAATAACAGGAATTAAAAACCCTGTTTCACTAGAAAAAGCGGATTATTTTTATGACGAATTAAGACATCAACATTAGAATCCTTACTTTTTTTTAGTTTTTGTATCTTTTCACTTTCTAAAAAACCAATATGAAACGAGCCTGTTAAATTTTTTCAAACCTAGGAAAATTCAAGATTCACGAATTCCAATAATAAAATAAAAAAGGTGAGTAAATGATTAATAGCCACAATCTGTGACTGATTTAATAAAATAATATAGACCTATGAAAAGATTACTTTTTATTATAAGTGTACTATCGCTTTTTAGTTGTGCTAATGAACCAAATGTTTCAACTGCCCAAAGAAATCAACCTTTAATAGATTTTGTAAATCCTTTTATTGGCACTGGAGGTCATGGACATACCTATCCAGGTGCTACTATGCCATTTGGCATGATGCAACTTTCTCCTGATACTCGTTTGGATGGGTGGGACGGATGTAGCGGTTATCACTATTCTGATGAGTACATCTATGGGTTTTCTCATACGCATTTAAGTGGAACAGGTGTTTCCGACTATGGTGATATTTTATTAATGCCAACGAATACCATTAACTTTAATAATGGTGCAGATGGTAAAAAAGGCTATCGCGCACATTTTTCACATGCCAATGAAATTGGGGAACCTGGGTATTATAAAGTTAAACTAGATACTACAAATATAGAAGTGGAGCTTACTGTTTCTAAACGAAGTGGAATGCATAAATACCAATTTCCATCTGCTGAAAATCAAATAGTAATTTTAGACCTAATCCATCGCGATAAAGTATTGGACGCGAAGATTGATAAGATTTCTGATACCGAAATACAAGGCTATCGATTTTCTGATGCTTGGGCAACAGACCAACGTTTATATTTCTACATAAAAACATCCCATTCATTTAATGATATGTTGCAGTCTCCACCAGTTTATGGAATGCCTGGAGGAAGAAAAACAGCATTAACATTTAACAATCCAAATAATGATCCTGTTTACATTAAAATAGGAATCTCTGCAGTTGATGAAGATGGTGCACGTGAAAATCTAGAAGAAGAAATTGCCAATAAATCATTTGAAGAGATAAAAAAAGAGGCACAAGATACTTGGGAACAACAATTGGAGAAAATAGTAATCGAAAGTTCAAATTTAGATTATAAAACTAATTTTTATACCTCATTATATCATACTATGATTGCTCCTAATTTATATCAAGATGTTGACGGGCGTTATCGAGGTATGGATTTAGAAATCCATAAAACTAAAGATTTTGATTATTATACCGTGTTCTCTTTGTGGGATACTTATAGAGCAACACACCCTTTATATACCATTATTGAACAAGAACGAACCAATGATTTTATCAATACATTATTAGCAAAATACGATGAAGGAGGTATCCTACCTATCTGGGATTTATCCTCTAATTATACAGATTGTATGATCGGTTATCATGCGGTCCCTGTGATCGCTGATGCTTATTTAAAAGGGATACGAGATTATGATACTGAAAAAGCTTTTCAAGCAATGAAACATAGTGCTTTTCAGGATAAGTTAGGTTTAAAATCGTATAAAGAATTTGGCTTTGTTCCTATGGAAGAAGAAAGTGAATCTGTCTCAAAAACATTAGAATATGCCTACGATGATTGGACCATTGCACAAATGGCAAAGGCGATGGATAAGGAAGATGATTATGCTTTGTTTTCAAAAAGAGCACAGTTCTATAAAAATGTTTATGATCCAGAAACACAATTTATGAGAGGAAGGTTTAGAAATACATGGTTTGCTCCTTTTGATCCTTACGAAGTTAATTTTAATTATACCGAAGCAAATGCGTGGCAGTATAGTTTATATGCACCTCAAGACATTACAGGATTAATGAACTTAATGGGAGGAAAAAAAGCATTGGAAAATCATTTAGATAACTTGTTTACTGCTAACAATGAAACTTCTGGTCGTGATCAGATAGATATAACGGGATTAATTGGTCAATATGCTCATGGCAACGAGCCTAGTCATCATATGGCATACTTATACAATTTTGTAAATCAACCGGCAAAAACACAAGAAAAAGTACATCAGATTTTAACGGAGTTATATAAAAATGATCCAGATGGTATTTCAGGAAATGAAGATTGTGGTCAAATGAGTGCTTGGTATGTATTGAGTTCCTTAGGGTTTTATCCGGTAACTCCGGGTGCTAATCAATATATAATCGGAAGCCCTTTATTTGAAAAAGCGACCCTAAATTTAGAGAATAAGAAGCAGTTTACCATTCAAGCTGAAAATATTTCGGATAGCACTATTTATATTGAAAAGGTATTTTTAAACGATAGAGCACTCAACAGAACTTTTATCACTCACAATGAAATAATAGCTGGCGGAATATTAAAGTTTTATATGACTGATGTTCCTTCTAATTGGGGAACTCAAGAAGGTCAAGAACCTAAAACTGAAATTAAAGAACATTTAATGATACCAACACCATTTATTGCTAAAGGAGAAATTGCTTTTAAAAATAACACTCAAGTTTCTTTAGCAAACTCTATTAAGGAAACAACCATTTATTACAGTATAGATTCTGAGAAGTTTAAAATCTATGAAAATCCTATTAACATCACTGCTGAAAGTCAGTTAAAAACATATGCCGCATTAAATGGAATTAAAAGTGATACCCTAAAAACCAACTTTTATAAAATCAATCCAAATGTTAGCATTCAATTAGTATCGGAATATGCCAATCAATACAATGCAGGAGGTAATAATGCACTAATTGATGGTATTCGTGGATCTAAAGACTATAGAACAGGAGCTTGGCAAGGGTATCAAGATACCGATGTAATAGCTATTATAGATTTAGGAAGTATTCAAGCTTTTGAAACTGTTGAGCTCAGTTTTTTACAAGATCAACGAAGTTGGATATTTTTCCCTACTGAAGTAACATGTTATGTAGCTCCGGAAAAAATATTTAGTAAAAATATACCCGCTCAAATTATAGCAGCTGAGGTTCCATCTTCAGAAATAGAAATAGAGACAATTAGATTTAATACCGAAGGGCAAAGTTCTCGTTATATAAAAATAGTTGCTAAAAATTTAGGGGATTTACCCAATTGGCATTTAGGTTCTCCATACAATGGAAAAGCCTGGATTTTCATAGATGAAATAACAATTAAATAAATGATAACTTTACAAAATAAGGGTTATTAAGAGGCACCTTCATATTTCGTTTTTCAATATTAAATCGGTTATTTTTTAATTTTAATAATTAGCTAGCCTTTATTTTGTTTTGTTAAAGAAATCAGATGGCAGATTAGTACAATTATTATCTTTATAAATAGATACGCTAAAATATTCATGTATTGAATAATAACCGGTATCTCCTTTTTTATTTATTGCGATATAACCGACTTGAAATTTTTTGTAATTATCGTTTTTCGTTACAATTCGACGTATTGCTTCTTCACAGGCTTCTTGAGGGGATTTGCCTTGCCTCATTAATTCTACAATTAAAAAACTACCAACTGTTTTTAAAACCTCTTCTCCCATACCAGTTGCCGTTGCTCCACCAATTTGATTATCTATAAATAAGCCAGAACCTATTATTGGGGAATCTCCAACCCGTCCAGCCATTTTGTAGGCTAATCCGCTTGTAGTACATCCGCCAGAAATATCGCCATATTTATCAATAGCTAACATACCTATGGTGTCGTGATTTTCAATATTTATTAAAGGTTGATAGTTTGACTCTTTTTTCCACTCTTCCCAAGCTTTTTTTGAAGGTTCCGTTAAAAGGTTTGTTTTTTCAAACCCTTTTGAAATAGCAAATTCTTCAGCACCTTTTCCTGCTAAAATTACATGAGGCGTATCTTCCATTACTTTTCTTGCAACAGCAATGGCGTGAACAATATTTTGCATATAAACTACAGAACCGTAGTTGCCATTTTTATCCATGATACAAGCATCTAATGTCACATAACCATCTCTATCTGGACGACCTCCATTTCCAACAGATTGATTGCTTAAGTCTGCTTCCTCTACCATGCAACCTTTTTCAATGGCATCTAAGGATGTACTTCCTTCTTCTAATAATATTCCAGCTTTTTTAGTTGCATTAGGAACATTCCAAGTTGAAATTACAATAGGGAAATTCTCTTTTGTGTTAGTTAATAAATTTTCTTCAATCTCATTAACCTTATTTGAGGGTACATTAGCAAGTATAGTAGTGCCAACTGCAACTCCAATTCCTGTTAATGAAGCTCTTTTTAAAAATTTTCTTCTTTTCATCTAAATTGTACTTAGACTTTAAATGTAGTAATTTTATTAAAACCATTTAAAAAACTTAGGATTTAATTCGATTTTTTTTTAAGATGGTATATTTAAAACCTTAATTAGTTAGGTTATTTAGGATGTCCAGGAAACATTGGTATTTGGCCAGCGATATCTGTTATAAAACTTAAGAAAAACGAGATAATGCATAATCACTTGAAAACCCTATATTTGTAAAACAATTTTTTACCAAACAGTTAGAATTATGTCAAAATTTGGAGAATTAATTGAAACTTCCGTTCCAGTCCTATTAGATTTTTATGTAGATTGGGATGAAGCTTGTAAAGGAATGCATCCTGTACTAAGAGATGTTGCTGCTGTTCTAGGCGATAAGGCTAGAGTAATAAAAATTGATGTTGAAAAAAATGAAGAATTATCTAAAGCACTTCGTGTAAAAGGGCTGCCAACATTAATGATTTATAAACAAGGCGAAATGAAATGGCGGCAGAGTGGAGAGCAAGATGCCAATACCCTTATTGGATTAGTAAATGAGTATGTATAATTAAAGCTTTATAGCTTCGCAAGCTAGATGATTGATTCTTAAATAATCCAATACTTTCGGTAAAACATATCTTAATTTTTCATTAGATTTTAAACTGTCATGAAAAACGACAATACTTCCTGGCTGAATATTTTTTAAAACATTTTCTAAGTATTTTTCATTTGAGATTTCAGTATCAAAATCAGCACTTAAAACATCCCACATAATAATATGAAACCCTTTTTTCTGAAGGTTTTTAGATTGCTTTAATGTTAACTTCCCAAAAGGAGGTCTAAAAAGATTGTTGATTTCTGATTCTTGAGTTTTGATTGGTGATTTGTTATCTTGAACTCGATTCAGGCTGTCTTCACATTTTTCGCAATTATTAATATAGTATTTAGTTTTTGTATTCCAGCCGTTTAAATGGTGATATGTGTGATTACCTATGGAGTGCCCATCTTCAATTATTTGTTGGAAAACGTTTGGATGTTTGTTTACGTTATCACCAATACAAAAAAATGTAGCTTTTGCCTTATATTGTTTTAAAATTTCAATGACCCAAGTTGTGACTTCTGGAATTGGGCCATCATCAAAAGTTAAGTAAACAGAGTTTTTAGAATTTGGAAACGCCCAAATTCGTTTCGGAAATAACCGATGAACAAATTTGGGCGTTCTTACCAAATAGGGCTTTATATTATTGCATTGAATCCTCTATAGCTTGAGGTATGGTATCTAAAGGAGTTTCATTATTCTTGTCATTCAATAATTCCTCTTTCACATCTAACATATCATTTTGATCTTGTGAAAAATTAAATAGTTGCAAATAAGTATTGAATTTTTCTGCTTCTACAACCGTATATTCTTCCGTATCGAAAGAAGCTAAAACATCAATTAATCCTCTATACCTTCCTAAGTCACTAAATATTTCATCGCCAATGGCTTCTTGTCTACTATAACTTAATTTACTGTAGAAAAACAAATGTTCTTGATAATGTTTGACAACAGATTGGTATACCTCTCTTGCTTTATCTTCTTTGCCTATTTGATAATACCCTAAAATAAATGGTTCCAATAAGGAATAGAATTCAAAATAGTCTACAGGCATTTTTTCCATAGCTAGATCATATACCTTTTCAGCTTTGTCAAACTTACCTTCTTCAATTAATGCGCTTGCTAATCTAGACATATTGCTTCTGTAAGTAATGCCATTTCTACGAGTCTCCACATCGTGGTATATTTCAGGGTTACCACTATTACCCCATTTCCAGTTCATAATAATGTCATACATCTTATCCGTATCAATCCTTCCCATATCAAATGGATTTCCTTTGTCTAAAGGAGTGCGAATTGGGACTAATTTATAAACGACTCCTTCTAATTGCAGGTATTCTTTCATCCAAATATAATCGTCATCTCCAAAAGCACCACCACTAAAATAAATTGGACGCTCCCAATTATTATTTGCAATTATATCCAACATTAAAAGCCGATTTTTATAAAGTACGTCTCCTTTTAAAACAATATCTATATATGGCACGATTTTATCAGCATCTTTAGGATCCACAATACCATTACGTAATACGGCCTCTTTGTCGACAGGAACTCTAATTACTTTTGAAGGAAATGTATTTGCCCATTTTCTGCTTTCTAATTCTACTTGGGTTTTTTTACTATCATCCGCAACAAAATCCATCCAGTCTTTAATGTCGATAGTATCCTTTCTTGTTTTTTGAAAGAAAAGAAAATCTCTTGAGCCATATTTATATTTATCATGAGTCAATTGTGAAGGAATAGGATCGCTGCTATAAGCCTTTTTCTTCATATCGTCGATATACCAATCTGTTTGAAATAAACTGGTGTTTACAACTCTTACATCTTGTCGATAGCCTTCTATACCTTGTGCATACCATAATGCAAATGTGTCATTATCTCCAATGGTAAATATAATGGCATTCTCATCACAAGAATCCAAATACATTTTCGCCATAGATTGCGCAGTGTATCTATTAGAACGGTCATGATCATCCCAATTTTGTGAGCCCATTAATACTGGAACTGCTAATGCAGTAACAGCAAGAACGAGAGGTACTGCCAATTTTGGTTTTATTTTTTCTTTAACGATTTCAAATAAAGCATAAACTCCAAATCCTATCCACATGGCAAATACATAAAAGGAACCTACCAATGCGTAATCCCGTTCTCTTGGTTCAAAAGGACGTTCATTTAGGTATATTTTTAAAGCAATACCCGTAAACAGGAAGAAGATTAAAAGTACCCAAAAGTTTTTAGGGTCATTTTTAAAATGAAATAGAATTCCTATAATCCCTAATAATAATGGGAGCATAAAATAAGCGTTTCTTGCTTTATTATTTTTGGCATCACTAGCAATAAATTCTTGTGGTCCTAATCTAGCGTCATCAATAAAACTTATTCCGGTAAGCCAATTTCCATGTAAATCGGTGTATTCACCTTGTTTATCATCCTGTCTTCCGCTAAAATTCCACATAAAATAACGCCAATACATGTATCCAAATTGGTACTCAAACATATATGCCATATTTTGCATAAAAGTAGGTTTTTGAATATCTAAAAATTGCCCAAAATCTTTCAGGAAATCATCAAAATCATCAGCTCCTACCTTTCCTTCTCTTAAATCTTGATTAAAACCTTTTACAATATCGACCAAACGAGATTCTCCTAAATAGTCTCTTTTAATGGTGTATTCAAGCCCTCCGGTAAATTCCATATAATTAGAACTATGCTCTGAACTCCACATTCTAGGAAAGAATCCTTTTTGTGAATCGTCGGTGTTTTGAGAAGCATTTACATAGTCATTTACAATAATATATTTTTCGTTTTTCTGATTTTTTTCAAACTTAGGTTTATCATTTTTATATGGATTGTTAGGGTCGAGACCTACATATTTTTCGGTAAACAATGGGCCATGAAAAAGATGGGTTTCAGGATATTGCTCCCTATTATAATAGGCTAATAATTCACGAGCATTGTTAGGATTGTTTTCGTTAATCATGGTTCCTGCATTTGCTCTAACAGGAAGCATTATCCAGCTTGAAAAGCCAATAAAAATAAATAATATGGAAAGCAATAAAGTGTTTAGTTTTACAAAATTATTAGTTCTAGTATAACGTAGTAAAAGATAAAAAAGAGCTATAAATAGTATGCCAGCGATGATAGTTCCTGAATTAAAAGGAAGTCCAATACTGTTGATGAAAAATATTTCTGAAGCACTAAAAAACTTTAAAGTCATTGGTAATAATAACTTGAAAATAAAAAGCAAAATAGCGACCATTACCACATTAGCAATAATAAAATTTTTAATCGTAACTGTTTTATAATTTTTAAAGAAATAAAGCATTCCCATAGCAGGAATAGTAAGAAGTCCCATAAAATGAACTCCAAATGATAGTCCAATTACAAAAGCAATTAATACAACCCATCGATCTCCTCGAGGTGTATGCATGTCTTTTTCCCATCGCAACGCTAAATAAAATAATACAGACATTATAAATGCGGCCATCGCATATACTTCAGCTTCTACAGCATTGAACCAAAAACTATCAGAAAAAGCAAAAGTTAAAGACCCAATAACTGCACTTCCTAAAATGGCATAACTACTTTCTTTAGTAATCACATTATTTTTTGAAATGATATTTGTAAGTAATAATGTAAGTGACCAAAACATAAATAGAATAGTAAAGGCACTTGCAAATACTGACATTAAATTAATGGTTAGTGCAATATTGGTTGCCTCCATAGCAAAAATGGAGAAAAAAGCACCTAATAATTGGTATAAAGGAGCTCCTGGTGGATGTCCAACTTCTAAGTTACTGGAGGTGGTAATATACTCACCTGCATCCCAAAAACTAGCTGTAGGCTCTACAGTTAGCCAATAAGTAACCAAGGCGATGGTAAAGACAAACCATCCTAAAATATTATTCCATTTTTTAAAGTTGAAGGAATCCATATATAATTTCAATTTTATTTGGGGCAAATTTACTAATAATATATATAGCTCCAAGTTAAAAAAAGGTAACGTATATAGGGAGTAGATATTTTGATTAAAAGTAGAAGAGGTAAAATATAGAATATTTTTGCAAAAATATTTGTACAAGCCAAAGTTTGTATTAAATTTGCATCCGAATTACGGTATTGGCCCATGGTGTAATTGGTAACACGTCTGCTTTTGGTGCAGAAGAGCCTAGGTTCGATCCCTAGTGGGCCAACTTTAAAACCTCTAAAAGTCTTATATAAAGATGATTAGAGGTTTTTTGCTTTTAAATGTACTGATGTATGTGTGGATTATTTATACTATCTATTTAAAAAGGCATATCTAACTCATTATCGTGCCAAGGCTTTAAATACCTATATATGAATTATTTTTACTGTTACGATTTTAAAAATAAATACAACATAACCTCTTTATCAAACAATATTTACAATAGTATCGGTATTGTACTACTCAGAATACCATCAAATATCAAATCATAAATTACAAAAAAAATATTGGATTGTAATGATTAATTGTTTTCCAGCAATTCAATTTTATTTAAAACTGTAGCAGCTTCCGCAACTTTTTAATCACTTAACTTTCTACTTGTGGGATAATCTATGAGCTTCATTTAGTAACTTTTTATACTTGTTATTAAGTATTTCAACTTCCGTTTTCTTTTTAAATATTTTAAACAGGATATTTTATTTTATAGTTGAGTACCCACCATCTACATGAAGTATCTGTCCAGTCGTCCAAGAAGATTTGTCAGTTAATAAGTAGGCTGCTGCCTCAGCAACATCTTTTACTTTTCCTATTTTTTTTAATGGGTTGTTCTCAGCTTGAGCAGCTATCTTTTGAGGTGTATTTAAAAACTTGCTTGCTAATGGTGTATCCGTAAGAGAAGGTGCAATAGCATTCACTCTAATTTTAGGTGCTAATTCTGCCGCTAATGACCTTGTTAACCCTTCTATAGCACCTTTTGATATCGCGACCTGAGAATGGAAATTAAACCCATTTTGTACTGCAATGGTTGAAAATAATACAATTGAAGAATTTCCACCCTTTGCTAATCTTGGCAGGAGTATTTTAATAATTTTGGTAGCACCAACAACTTGTAATTTAAAATCAGAAATAAAATCTTCGTCTGTAAAACGTTTGAATGGTTTTAAGTTAATACTTCCTGGACAGTAAACCAAACCATCAATTTCATCTGGTAAAATATCAAGGTTTAGGGAGTCGTTTAAAACATTAAATTTTTGATACTGTACCTTATCATGATTTTCAATTTTATTTTCGTTGTAGGTAGCGAATATATTGTGACCTTCTTTGGTAAGTATGCTTACCAATTCTTTACCGATTCCGGATGAACCTCCGATTATTACGTAGTTTTTATTCATGTTATTTTTATTTTAAACGATATTATTTATTCCAATTTTATACTGTTCCAAGGCTCTTGTCCTTGCAAATTTATGTTCGACCATTGGTTCTGGATAATTTGCTGTTCCTAATTCTGAGATCCATTTTTTGATATAACCTTCCGTTTTATCGAATTTTTTTAATTGTTCTATCGGATTAAAAATTCTAAAATATGGAGCGGCATCACACCCTGTTCCCGCTGCCCATTGCCAATTTCCATTGTTTGAAGAAAGTTCGAAATCCAATAGTTTTTTTGCGAAATAAGCCTCTCCTAATCGCCAATCTATTAATAGATGTTTGCATAGAAAACCTGCGGTGACCATCCTCACCCGATTGTGCATATATCCAGTTTCATTTAATTGCCTCATTCCAGCATCCACCATTGGATATCCTGTTTCACCACGACACCATTTATCAAAATCTTCCTCCTTATTTCGCCATTTAATGCCGTCATATTTTGGGCGAAAGTTTCCTGTAATTACCTTGGGGAAGTGAAATAGTATCTGCATAAAAAATTCCCTCCATATTAATTCACTTAAAAAGACCTCATTACTAGGGTCTAGTTCTGCAATTATTTGGCGGATACCTATGGTGCCAAATCGAAGGTGAGGACCTAAATAGCTTGTAGAATCTAGTATTGGAAAATTTCTAGTTTCGGCATATGTGCTAACTCCACTTAGCTTAAAATCTTTCACATAGATGCTAGATGATTTAAATCCTAGTTCTTCCTTTTTAGGAAATGGATAATTTTCCTGATGGAAATTTTCAAAAGTAATTTTAGGTTTTAATATTAAGGAATTATATAATGATAACCATTTTCTTTTAAAAGGAGTAAATACGGTATATGGTTCACCATTAGCTTTAACAACTTCAGATTCCTCAAAAATCACTTGATCTTTAAATGAATGCAATTGAATACCATTCGCTTTTAGAACCTCCCCAAGTTTTTGATCTCTTTTTATAGCATAAGGTTCGTAGTCTTTATTTATAAATACACTGTCAATAGTGTAATTCTGTATTAATTTATTCCAAACATCTTCGGTTTTACCTTTTAAAATTAAAAGAGAAGTATTGTGTTTTTGAAGCACCAAATTGATGTCAAAGAGTGTTTGGTATATGAAATTTACTCTTGGGTCATCATTGGGCAATTCATTTAGAATGTTATCGTCAAAAATAAAGATGGGTAAAACGTTCTTTTTTGTCGAAATCGACTCATAAAGAGCAATATTGTCTTCTAACCTTAAATCTCTTCTGAACCAAAATATGGAAACCTTCATAGCTTACTATAATTTTATATAAAAAATACTAATACCCATTAGAACTTGTTAGTTTTTTTAGCATTCCATTAAAAATAGCACCATGAAATGGTAATACTAAATACCAATATAACCTTCCTATAATTCCCAAAGGTCTATAGGTAGCAGTTTGAATAAGTTCGCCAGATTCAATTTTAAATTCAAGCCAAGCTTCTCCAGGTAATTTCATTTCAGCAAATAAGAGCAATCGGCCTTCGTTTTTATTTGCATACAATACTCTCCAAAAGTCTAAAGCATCGCCTACATCTATGGTATGAAGACTGGTACGGCCTCTTCTAAGTCCAACTCCGCCTACTAATCTATCTATAAAACCTCTTGTTTTCCATAACCAATCTCCATAATACCATCCTGTTTCTCCACCAATGCTCCAAATCTTTTCAATACAATCTTCTTTGTTTTTAAAGGCCAATCTTCGTTGATCTCTAAAACATCCAAAGGTTGGGATTTCAATAAAATCAGAGATATGACTATTAAACCCACTACTCGCATAAGCATCCTTCCAACTTGAAACAATTTCATTGTTTTTAATTTTAGCGAAGGCTTTCGATAAAGACTCTTTATAGCCTATAGGAGTTACTCCCAAAATATCGTTTAAATCGGTATTGCGGCATATTACTTCTATTTTCATACTGTTTACAAGAGCTACGGCTAATTTATAAGATGTTGATGTTACAAAATATAACCAATAAGAAGAAAGTCGGGGTGTCATTACTGGAACAATAAAAATTTTCCGGTTTAATTTTCGCATTCGACTAAATTCTAAAAGCATTTCTTTATAAGATAAAATATCTGGCCCCCCTATATCAAAATCTCGGTCATAGGTTTTAGGGTTAAAAATAGATTTAGAAAGAAAAGCAATTACATCAGAAATGCCAATAGGCTGACATCTTGTATTTAGCCATTTTGGAGTCACCATAACAGGTAATTTTTCGACTAAATCTCTAATGATTTCAAAGGAAGCGCTTCCAGATCCAATTATAATTCCAGCTCTTAAGGTTGTAAAACTATAAGTTCCTTTATTGAGTTCTAATTCTACCGTTTTTCTGGAAGCAAGATGCTTGGATAATTTAGTATTATTTATGATACCGCTTAAATAAACAAGGTGTTGTAATTGCGTCTTATTTATTGCACTTCTGAAATTAATTGCAGATTCTTTTTCTAGCACCTGATAATCGGAAGATGCAGACATGGAATGGACCAAATAATAAGCGCCATCAATATCTTTTGGAATGTTATCAAGGGAGTCTTTGTCTAAAAGATCAATTTGAATTATTGAAACTCTTGACCTTATGGACAAAGGAGGATGAAATCGATCTATATCTCTAACACAGCAAACTACCTCATGTCCTTCTTCTACCAAAAGAGGAAGAAGTCGTTTTCCAATATATCCTGTTGCACCGGTGAGTAATATTTTCATTTTTTATTTCAATTCTATTTTATCGATTATTAACTGGAAAGTTTCATTTTTTTTATTTCCTATTAAAAATACGATTTCTTCTATAGAATCATGGGAGAAATTAGGACTATTAAGTTTTCTTCCTCTAAAAGAAGGATACATTTCTTTTAAAGGTATTTCTATTTCTTGCCATACTCCAGAAGTAGAGAATGTTTTTATATAGGAATAGTAATTTCTTGAATTATCTTTTATTCTTAATTGATAATCTTTACCATCCCCTTTTATTTTTAAGTAGATTTTATTCTGATTAGTTACTTCCAAAGCATTAAAAATATGCCGTACAGAGGAAAATCCCCCGTTGTTTTCTAACGATACCGTTCCAGAAAAAACTCCATAACCATTATCACTTAAAGTGATATTACTAGATGATTTTCCGCCCATCACATTGTCGTCTACTACTCTCCAACTATATGTATTTGAGTTTTTATTAAAATTGAAAATTTTAATTGTATTGTTTTGGATGTTAATTAATAAAAGTAAAAACAAATAAGTCATAATTATATAATGTTTAACATATAAAATACAATGTTAAACAAAAAATTATTCTAATAAAAGTATTATCTTTTTTTTTACTCCGCTTTTTAATTCCGACCCAAAATTAGACCGATAAGAGAGCATGGATTTAAAGAATATTAGATTATTTAAAACAAATAGAAATAAAAAAATAATATAGATTATCTTTTGTTTAGATTCCAATACTATGTCTATCCAAGTTTCAAGTAAAAAAAATGTAATTATATTCAATACATTTTTTTTCAGTATTTATATAAATCAATAGTAATATAAAAAAAAATCTTTACTTTTGTTTATTACAATTATTAAACAGATGAACAAAATAAAAGATAAATTTACCATTCAGGATTTAGAAATTTTAACAGGTATTAGAGCTCATACAATTCGCATATGGGAAAAGAGATATAACTTATTGATACCCTCTAGAATAAATAGAAATATTAGAGTTTATAGCCTTTCTGATCTTCAGAAGATACTAAATGTAAGTTTATTATATAAAAACAATTATAAGATTTCTAAAATTGCAAAATTATCTGACAATCAATTGTCTGAAGAAGCAAAAGCATTTGCTTTAAGTGAATTTTCCGCTAACTATGAAATAAATTCTTTAGTTTTATGTATGTATACTTTTGATGAAAGTTTATTTCAAGAAATTTATTCAAAACAGATAAAAAAGTCTTCATTTATTGAGATTTTCACAAATACCTACATTCCTTTGCTAAACCATTTGGGATTATTATGGCAAACAGATTCTATTAAGCCTGCTTACGAACACTTTATATCTAATTTAATTTATCAAAAAATTGCTTTAAATATAGCTCTTTTACCCAGAATAAAACCCACTAATGATCATGTGAATATTTTGTTTCTACCTTCTAGCGAAATTCATGAATTAGGCTTGTTTTTTTTAAATTATTATTTAAAATTAATAGGAGAAAAGACAATTTACTTAGGCAACAGCATTCCTTTTGACGATTTATTTTATATTAACTCTAAAATTAAAAACATAACATGGATTAACTATTCCATGATTGATAGTCCTATAGAAGAGAAAACAGAATTTTTAAATAATGTTGAAAAACTAATCGCTGATACCAAAAACAGCTTTATTATGTTGGGCAAGATTTGGGAAGTGTTTTCTAAAGAAAATAAAAACAAACAAATTATTTTCAAAACAGGGCTAGAACAGTTGATTCTTAACAAAGAAGAAACTATGAAATCCTAAATAATTTGTTGTTATAATATAACAATTGTAAAAGGTTGCTGGCTAAAAGAACAAAGGATGAGTATTAAATCTATTCTTCGTTCTTTTTTAGAATTCCTAAAAGACGGCTTAAACTTTATTAAAGCCATATTTCAGAAGGTTTTTATTATAACAATAAACAATGCTTATATTATTGTTTAATAAAATTACATAAATATTAAACAAAAAATAATATTTATTTGTATCTTTGTGAATATTAGTTATAAAAGTTGTTTTTAACTTCTTGTATAAATCCCTTAGGAAGTAATTTCTCGGGGATTTTTCCTATTTTTAAAAAAAAATGAGTCAACACATCCATATTTTAGGTTCTGGATTTTCATCATTGTCAGCAGCTTGCTATTTAGCGAAAGCTGGACACCTTGTTACTGTTTTTGAAAAAAACGAGCAAATTGGTGGAAGAGCTAGGCAATATAAAAACCAAGGATTTACTTTTGATATAGGTCCTTCCTGGTATTGGATGCCCGACGTTTTTACACGTTTTTTTAATGATTTTGAAAAAGCCCCATCTGATTATTATCAGCTCGAAAAATTAGATCCTGCATACAAAGTGTTTTTCGGTAAAGAAGATTCTTTAACTGTTGGTGGTGATTTGGAGGCTATTTATAAAATGTTTGAGAAGGAAGAAGTGGGCAGTTCGAAGTATTTGAAAAAATTTCTCGATTCTGCGAAAGAAAATTATAAAACTGCAATACTTGATTTGGTATACAAACCAGGAGTTTCTCCTTTGGAATTAATCACACCAACAACGGCTTTAAGAGTAACACAATTTTTTTCTACTGTTAGTAAAGAAGTTCGAAAGAAAATTCGGAGTAGACGTCTTATACAGATACTTGAGTTTCCTGTTTTATTTTTAGGAGCTAAGCCGTCTAATACTCCGGCTTTTTATAATTTCATGAACCATGCTGATTTTGGTTTGGGAACTTGGTATCCAACAGGAGGTATGTATAGTGTTGTTGAAGGTATGAAGCAACTAGCTGAAGAGCTAGGTGTTATGTTCCAAACGAGCAGTAATGTTGAAAAAATACTAGTTGAAAATGGAAATGCTATCGGTATTAAAGTAAATGGTAAAACGATAAATTCTGACATTATATTGAGTGGTGCCGATTACCATCATACAGAATCACTTTTGGATTTAAATTATAGGCAATATTCAGAATCGTATTGGTCTAAGAAAACATTCGCACCTTCCTCATTGCTTTTTTACGTAGGCTTTGATAAAAAATTAAAAAACATAAAGCATCATAATTTATTTTTTGACACAGACTTTGATGCACATGCAGTTGAAATTTATGACAATCCAAAATGGCCTACAAACCCTCTTTTTTATGCAAATTTTACGTCATTAATAAGTTCTAATTCAGCTCCTGAAGGTAAAGAAAATGGTTTTTTCTTAATTCCACTAGCAACGGATTTAGAGGACACTGAAGCATTGAGAAATAAGTATTTCGAATTGATTATGGATCGATTTGAAAAAATTACGAATCAAGAAGTAAGAAATAGTGTTATCTTTAAAGAATCGTTCTGTGTTAATGATTTTAAAAAAGAATACAATTCTTATAAAGGGAACGCTTATGGCTTAGCAAATACACTTTTACAAACAGCATTTCTAAGGCCGAGAATTAAAAGTAAAACAGTAAAAAATCTATTTTTCACAGGTCAATTAACAATACCAGGACCTGGTGTTCCGCCTGCTTTGATTTCGGGTAAAATAGCGGCAGAATCTATTTTAAAACAATTAAAACCATGAAGAAATTGTTCGATGATATTTCTAATGAAAGTGCTACACTAATTACCAAAAAATACAGCACTTCATTTTCAATTGCGGTTGGCTTATTGGCTCCTAGTATTCGTCAGGCGATCTATAATATTTATGGATTTGTTCGCGTCGCAGATGAAATAGTCGATAGTTTTGAAGGGTATCCGCAAGAGGATATTTTAAATAGATTTGAAGAGGAATATTCCTATGCTCTAAAACTTGGTATAAGCACTAATCCAATTATCAACGCCTTTCAAAAAACCGTAATAGAATACAGTATTGACGATAGCCTTGTTCGTACATTTTTAAGAAGTATGCGAGCAGATTTATCAAAACAAATCTATGCAAACAAAGAAGAGATGGAAGATTATATTTACGGCTCCGCTGATGTTGTAGGTCTTATGTGCTTAAAAGTTTTTGTAAACGGAGACACTAAAGAATATGATCGATTAAAAGATGCTGCAATGAGTCTTGGTTCTGCGTTTCAAAAGGTGAACTTCCTAAGAGATTTAAAACAAGATTACGATCATTTAAACCGAACCTATTTTCCAAACATAGATCCCGAAAATATTACCACAGAAGATAAAAACAAGATTGTTCATGATATTAAAGAGGATTTTAACGCTGCTTACATTGGAATTAAAGAACTACCAAAAGAAGCTAGGTTTGGAGTATATGTAGCCTATAAGTACTATTCACAACTATTAAAAAAGGTTGACAAAACTCCGGCTGAGGTTTTGATAGATAAAAGGATTAGAGTTTCAAATTCATTGAAAATATACCTCCTTTTTCAATCGTATATTAGCTATAACATTAAGATTGCATAATGATGAGTTTGCTGTTTTTAACTATGAGTTTAATTCTTTCACCTACTAAAATAAAAGAAGTGGTTGAGGAGTTTCATGCGTTAAAAACAAAAGAATCTGAAGTGGTATTTGTTGAAAAATACACTTTAAGTTCGCGACCTTCTATTTTAGGATATGTGTGCGCCATTGAAATGAAACAAGCACAGTACAACTACAACCCTATCTCAAAAATTAAAATTTTTAAACAGACTAAAGAAAAGTTAGACTCACTCATTCAATCAAACCCTTCAAACGTGCATCTTAGGTACGTGCGTCTCCTTCTGCAAGAGACATTGCCTGGCATTTTAGGGTACGATAGTAATATAGAGGAAGACAAAATATTTCTAAGTAAAACCTTAGATGTTTCAGGTGATTCAGATTATTTAGATTTATACATATACAAAAACACTTCCTTATGATGGTAGCCTCATACATTATAATCACACTAGTTACTTATCTTTTAATGGAAGTTGCTACCTGGTTTATTCATAAATATGTCATGCATGGATTTTTATGGTATCTGCATGCAGATCATCACCAACCTAAGTATCAAAATGTTTTTGAGAAAAACGATGCTTTTTTTGTTATAGGAGCTATCCCAAGTATTGCCTTGTTCTATTTTGGGGTAAATCCCGAGTTGAATTATAAGTTTTTTATTGGGCTTGGAGTTCTAGGCTACGGTATTACCTATTTTATGGTTCATGATGTATTGATTCACCAAAGGTTTAAATGGTTTAAGCATACCAAAAGTAACTACCTATTGGGATTGAGGAAAGCACATAAAATTCATCACAAGCATTTAAAAAAAGAAGATGGAGAATGTTTTGGGATGCTTAACGTTCCAAAAAAATATTTTAAAAAACCCATTAAAAAATAATGATAGGATTATACCTATACCTTCTTTTAGGATCTCTTTTAGTTCCTTTATTGTATTCGATTTTTGTTCTTGATATTATTAAATATTGGAAACAGTTTTCTCTTTCTACCATAATCATTGCTGTTGTATTTTTAATTTGGGATTATTTTTTTACTAAAGCAGGGATATGGGGCTTTAATGATAATTATTGTTTAGGTATAAAAATTTTTAAAATGCCTATTGAAGAATGGCTTTTTTTTTTAATTATCCCCTTTTGTAGCTTATTTATTCATTATGCTTTTGTGCATCTATTCCCAACATTTCAATTACGGAAAAAATTAGCAATCTATATAACAATTGCATTAATTGCAACAAGCATAATTTTTGTATTAATGAACTTTTCGAAAAGCTATACAGTTGTTAGTTTTACGGTATTAACTTTTGTTCTTTCATTAGGTTTAATATATCATAAAATTCTATTGCAGAAATTTTACTTTACATTTTTAATAATTCTAATTCCTTTTTTTATTATAAATGGGATATTAACTGGATTCTTAACCACTTCACCTGTAGTATGGTATAATGATTTAGAAAATCTAGGTTTCAGAATTTATACAATTCCAATTGAAGATATTGGTTATTGTTTCTCATTATTATTTGGAAACTTAATAATTTTTGAAAACCTGAAGAAAAAAGTAAATAAAAAATAAATAAAATGGCATTATCTTTTAAAAGTCACTCAAACATATACACGTTAAAATCTGTTATTGAAATGCCTATATCGGTATCAAAAGCTTGGATATTCTTTAGTTCACCAGAGAATTTAGCGAAAATAACACCACCAAAAATGAATTTTTTAATTACATCTGGGAAGACAAAAGCAGCATATACCGGTCAGATTATAAGCTATAAAGTAAATGTTATAAAAGGCATTCAAATTAATTGGGTGACAGAAATTACTTGTGTTGACTTTGAAAAATATTTTGTAGACGAACAAAGGTTTGGGCCCTATAAAATGTGGCATCACGAGCATATATTTGAAAAAATAGATGATAATAATTGTAAAATTATTGATGTAGTAAGCTATAAATTACCTTTTGGCATAATTGGGAAATGGAGCCATAAGTTATTTGTAAAAAAACAACTACAATCTATATTTGAATATCGAACAAAAATAATCAAAAAGCTTTTTTTAATGTAAATTAGTATGATAAACAAAGAGTTAAGAGAACTTGATTCAAAAAAGTAAATCTAGTGAGCCAACAAAAATAAAACTCCAATTCAAATATTGATTTGGGATTTTATTTCTAAGCTAAATTTTAAAAGTCATTACCGGCATGTTGGCGTGGTTTACTAAATCTTCACTAACACTGCCGTTAAAAAAGTGGGAAATTCCTTTTCTACCATGGGTGCCCATTCCTATTAGATTTGCATTGGTTTCGTTTGCAAAGTTTAAAATTCCTTTCTCTATAGAACTGTCGTTATATATATGGATATTAATACGTTCTTTGTCAAAATATTTTATAAAATCTTTTATTCTTTCGTTGATTTCCTTTGTTGTTTTAAAGCCACTTGGTGTATTAACATAAAGTAAGTTTAAATGCGAATTGCTCATTTCTGCAAATTTTTGTGCTTCTTTAAATGGGGCTTTACATTCCTCAGAGAAGTCGGTAGCATACACAAAGTTATCAGTTTTAAAATCTAGATGTTCATTTTTAATTACCAATACAGGTATTTTAGAAGTTCGCACTACTTTTTCAGTATTACTACCTATAAACATTTCCATAAACCCATTAATCCCGTGAGATCCCATAATAATAAGATCAATATTCTTTTCTTTTACAACTTCACTTACGTCATTATAGATTTCACCGTGACCAATAATTGCCTCATGAATAAGTAAGTCCTCTAAGTAGGGTTTTTTCAACAATTCTTCAAAATGTTTTTCGGCAAGTTTTATAAAAAACAATGATTCTGGCATGGCTCCAGTACTTTCTAAATTTGATGGTAGTTCTAGAGAGTTCAATACATATATTTCACTTCCATTTTTTTTAGCCATTTGAGCAGCTACTTTTAACGCGTTTTCTGCTTGTTTGGAAAAATCAGTAGGAACTAATATACGTTTCATATGGCGTTTGTTTATTGCTTTATTTAAAAACTTTAAATTACAAAAATAATTCGGAAGAATAAAGGTTTTTTTAAAAGTTAAAAAAACACTATATTTGCACCGAATTTGATACGAAACTAGCTGAGGGGACTAAAAGTCCCCTCTTTTTATAGCTAAAATTAATGAAGGAAAAAGTAAAAAACCTACTAGATCAGGCCTTAGAGGATAATAAATCATTATTTTTAATTGATTTTAAAATCACAGGAGGCAATCAAATAAAAGTAATAATTGATGGTGATCAAGGGGTAACCGTAAATGATTGTATCGCCGTAAGCAGAGCTATAGAACACAATATTGATAGAGAAGAAAATGATTTTTCGTTAGATGTTGCCTCAGCAGGTGTCTCAGAGCCACTTTCGATACCTCGTCAATATAAAAAAAATATTGGGCGTACTTTAAAAGTAAAAACCCAAAATAATGATGTTTTAGAAGGGAAGCTTGTAAAAGTAAATGATACCGAAATAGAGCTTAATTGGAAAGCTCGCGAACCTAAGCCTATTGGCAAAGGAAAAGTTACCGTTCAAAAAGAAGCGGTTTTAGAATATAAAAATATTGTTGAAGCAACAGTGGTGATAACATTTAAATAGTAAGGATATGGAGAATTTAGCATTAATTGATTCTTTTTCAGAATTTAAAGATGATAAGTTAATTGACAGAGTAACATTAATGTCGATTTTAGAGGATGTTTTTAGAAACGCTCTAAAAAGAAAATATGGTGATGATGATAATTTTGATATTATTATCAATCCAGATAAAGGAGATTTAGAAATTTGGAGAAATCGGGTAGTAGTTGCCAATGGTGAAGTAGAAGAGCCAAATCAAGAAATTTCATTAAGCGATGCTCAAAAAATTGAAGCCGATTACGAAATTGGTGAAGATGTTGCCGAAGAAGTAAAGTTGATAGATTTAGGACGTCGTTCAATTTTAGCATTGCGTCAAAATTTGATATCAAAAATTCACGAACACGACAATACTAATATCTTTAAGTATTTTAAAGATTTAGAAGGAGAAATTTACACTGCAGAAGTTCATCACATTCGTCATCGTGCTATTATTTTATTAGACGATGATGGGAATGAATTAATTTTACCTAAAGAAAAACAGATACCTTCAGATTTTTTTAGAAAAGGAGATAATGTAAGAGGAATTATTGAAAGCGTTGAACTTAAAGGGAACAAGCCTTCTATAGTAATGTCTCGTGCGCATCCAAAATTTTTAGAGAAGTTATTTGAACAAGAAATTCCTGAAGTATTTGATGGATTAATTAGTGTTAAAAAAGTAGTTCGTATTCCTGGAGAAAAGGCAAAAGTAGCTGTAGACTCTTATGATGACCGTATTGATCCTGTTGGAGCCTGTGTGGGAATGAAAGGATCTCGTATTCACGGTATTGTTCGCGAATTAGGAAATGAAAATATCGATGTAATTAATTACACGACAAATACTCAATTATTCATAACTCGTGCTTTAAGTCCTGCAAAAGTTACTTCTGTCAAATTAGATGAAGAAAACAAAAGGGCAGAAGTAATATTAAAACCAGAAGAAGTTTCTAAAGCGATTGGCCGTGGAGGACATAATATTCGTTTAGCCGGTTATTTAACAGGTTATGAAATAGATGTGTTACGTGAAGGCGCTGAAGAAGATGTAGAGTTGTCAGAATTTAAAGATGAAATAGAAGATTGGATCATCAAGGAATTTGAAAAAATTGGATTGGATACTGCTAAAAGTGTATTGGAAAATAATCTTGCAGAATTGGTAAAAAGAACCGATTTAGAAGAAGAGACCATACAAGAGGTATTAAATATATTAAAAGAAGAATTTGATGATTAAGTAGTGATTTTAACTATGCATTTTTAAATTTAAAGTGAAAAACAGGAGAAAGCATTTATATGTCTGAAGTAAAAACAATGAGACTTAATAAAGTACTACGTGAATTCAATATTTCATTGGATCGAGCGGTAGAATTTTTAAGCTCTAAAGGTTACGAGGTGGAGTCTCGACCTACCACGAAAATTTCTAATAAAGAATACCAAGTGATGTTTGAAGAGTTTCAAACAGACAAAAGTAAAAAGGTAGCCTCTAAAGAAGTTGGTGAAGAGAAAAGAAAAGAGAAGGAAGAAATTCGTTTAGCTTCTGAGCGCGAGCTTGAAGAAAGACAGCAAAGAATTGAAGCTTCTAGAAAAGTTATAAAAGCTGAAGTTAAGCTTGAAGGACCTAAGACTCTTGGGAAAATCGATCTTAATACAAAAAAACCTATAGAGGACAAGAAAGAGGCTGTTAAAAAAGAAGTTTCTGCTCCTGTAAAAGAAGAAACTCCTGTAAAAGAAGAAAAAGTTGTTGAGCCTAAAATAACTAAAGAAGCGCCAAAAGTAATTTCTAAAGAAGCAACAAAAATTGTTAAAAAAGAAGTTTCTACTCCTGTTAAAAAAGAAACTCTAGCAGTTAAAAAAGAAGAAAAAAATCTCGAAACTCCTCCTCTTAAAAAAGAAATTCCAAAGGTTAAAACTTTTGCTCCTAGTAAAAATCCAGATGTAATAAAAGATCCAGAGACAGTAGTTACTCAATATAAAAGACTAGATGGCCCAAGAATTATTGGTGAAAAAATAGATTTAGCACAATTTAAAAAGCCAGAAAAGAAAAAGAAGGTTACTAAGGAGGCGGATAAAGAGAAAAAAAGTAAACGCAGAAGAATAAGTAAAAGCCCTCCAAAAGGAGCTCGAGTTGGAAACCAACCAAGTAATAGAGGAGGAGTTCGTAAAAAAATTGCACATACTCCAAAAGAAGAGCCTAGTGAAGCTGATGTACAAAAACAAGTGCGAGAAACTTTGGAGAAACTTCAAGGTAAATCTTCAAAAGGAAAAGGAGCTAAGTATAGAAAGGATAAAAGAGACGTACATCGTCAAAAAACAGAAGATGATCAAGCGATACAAGAAGCAGAAAGCAAATTACTTAAAGTAACAGAATTTGTTACTGTAAGTGAGGTTGCAACAATGATGGATGTGCCAGTAACACAAATTATTTCTACTTGTATGTCATTAGGAATGATGGTGACCATGAATCAACGTTTGGATGCTGAGACTTTAACTATAGTTGCAGATGAATTTGATTACGAGGTAGAGTTTATAACATCAGATATTGAAGAAGCAGTTCAAGTTGAAGAAGATTTGCCAGAAGATTTAATACACCGAGCTCCTATTGTAACAGTAATGGGGCATGTAGATCATGGTAAGACTTCATTATTAGATTATATACGTAAAGAAAACGTAATTGCAGGAGAGTCTGGAGGAATCACACAACATATAGGTGCTTATAGTGTAACTTTGGAAGATGATCAGCAAATTACATTTTTAGATACACCTGGACATGAGGCTTTTACAGCGATGCGTGCCCGAGGCACACAGGTAACTGATTTAGTGATTATTGTGATTGCAGCAGATGATGCAATTATGCCTCAAACTAAAGAAGCAATAAGTCATGCTCAAGCAGCAGGAGTACCCATAATATTCGCAATAAATAAAATAGACAGACCGGTATCTAATCCTGAAAAAATTAAAGAAGGTCTTGCTCAAATGAATTTATTAGTAGAAGATTGGGGTGGTAAAATTCAATCACAAGATATTTCTGCAAAAACTGGTGTTGGTATCAATGAATTACTAGAAAAAGTATTATTAGAAGCCGAATTACTTGAACTTACTGCGAATCCTAAAAAATTCGCAAACGGTACTGTGGTTGAAGCATTTTTAGATAAGGGTAGAGGTTATATTTCAACGATATTAGTTCAAGGAGGAACATTGAAAATTGGTGATTATATGCTGGCTGGACAATGTAGTGGTAAAGTAAAAGCAATGCATGATGAGCGTGGGCATAAAGTATATGAAGCTGGGCCTGCAACACCAATATCAATTTTAGGATTGGATGGAGCTCCACAAGCCGGTGACAAGTTCAATGTTTTTGAAGATGAACGTGAAGCAAAAGCAATAGCATCTAAACGAACGCAATTACAACGTGAACAATCTGTAAGAACTCAACGTCATATTACTTTAGATGAAATTGGCCGAAGAATTGCGCTTGGGGACTTTAAAGAATTGAATGTAATTCTTAAAGGTGATGTGGATGGATCTGTTGAAGCATTAACAGACTCTTTCTTAAAATTATCAACAGACGAAATACAAGTAAATATCATACATAAAGCGGTTGGAGCCATTACAGAAAGTGATGTGTTATTAGCTTCTGCTTCCGATGCGATTATTATTGGATTTAATGTGCGACCTATGGGGAATGCGCGTCAGATTGCTGATAAAGAAGAAATCGATATCAGAATGTACTCCATTATTTATGCTGCGATTAATGACCTGAAAGATGCCATGGAAGGGATGTTGTCTCCAGAAATGAAAGAAGAAATTACAGGTACTGCTGAGATTAGAGAAACATTTAAAATTTCTAAAGTGGGAACTATTGCAGGTTGTATGGTTCTAAGTGGAAAAATTTATAAAGATGCTGAAATTCGATTAATTCGTGAAGGAGTAGTTGTATATACAGGAAAATTATCTTCATTAAAACGATTTAAAGATGATGCTAAAGAAGTAGCAAAAGGTTATGATTGTGGAATGCAGGTTAAAAACTACAACGATATTAAAGAAAATGATATTATTGAATGTTTTAGAGAGGTAGCTGTTAAGAAGAAACTTAAATAATATTCTTTTAAATAAAACAATATCAAAAAAAAACGGCTTCAAGCCGTTTTTTTGTTTCATAATTTTTGATGTATAATTTTATACTATAATTAAGAAGCTTTCTTCCTTATAGGGAATGGATTAATTATTCAATATTATTAATTAAAATTAATCATTATAAAAAATTATTTTTAACTTCTGTCTGGTTTTAATATAAATGCTGATGGAAATTTTTCTTTAATTTCTAACCTTGTACGGTCTGCTTCAAAACGAGAACTAAAACTTCCAACCCATACTTTATAATTAGGGGTTTCATATTCTATAGATGCAGGCCAAGAATCAAAATTGTTTCGGTATTGTTTAATGATTTTATTTGCTTCGTTTAATTCACCATAATACAATTGAATAGTATATCCAACCCCAAGTTTGTTTTCGACTTCAAGATTTTTCTTTAATGCTAATATTTCAACTATTTTTTTGTCTTCGTTGATTGTAATTGTTGCATTTTGTCCAATTAATAAGTTAGAAAAAATAAGAAAACAAATCGATGTATAATAAGGTTTAAGTTTCATAAAAAAGATATTAGTGCAAATGTATATCTTATTAACTTAATTGAAAGCAAGTTTATTATTTAGAATTATTATAAATTAAGCATTAACGCTTTGTTAGTATTTCTGAAATTGACATTAATATCTTATTTTTGTGTCTTTATTAAAGGTAGGTAAGTACTATTATAACTAGTGCTTTGAAAATGAATTAACTACGAACTTAATAATTGAAAACAATTTTAACCAATAGTATGAAAAAGGTGAATTACCGAAATTTATCATCACAATTGTTACTTCTTTTGCTAGTTTTTTTACTGGCATTTTCAACTACCACTATAGCTCAAGAAAATGGCGATACTGTTGCTGGAGAAGCTTTGTTCAAGGCAAATTGTGCTGCTTGTCATAAACTAGACAAAAAAGGAGTTGGACCTGCACTGAGAAATATAGCTGACAAATATGATAATGATTGGCTTTATAAATGGATTAGTAATAGTCAAGGGTTAATTAGATCTGGTGATTCTAAAGCAGTAGCTTTATTTGCGGAAAACAATAATTCTGTAATGACAAGCTTTCCAGGATTGTCAAATGAGGATATAGATAATGTCCTAGCATATACTAGTTTGCCAAAACCTGAGCCAAAAATATCTGCAACAACTGTTGCTGTTTCTAATGGAGATGATGGCACTATTCAAAATATAGTTTTAGCAGGTTTTGTTTTAGTATTTTTGTTATTAGTAATAATGTTTTACTTAGTAAGAAAGTCATTAACTAAATTATCTCAAGCTAATGGTGCTGAAGTAGAATCGGAATCTAGGAAGTCTTTATGGAAAGCTTTTGTTCAGAATCAATTTTTAATGTTGGTTTCGGCAATAATGTTGTTATTGGTATCTGCATATTTTATGTTTGGATACTTTATGCAATTAGGTGTTGATCAAGGATATGCTCCTGTTCAGCCAATTCATTATTCTCACAAAATACACGCTGGAGACAATAAAATAGATTGTAATTATTGTCATTCTTCAGCAAGAAAGAGTAAAGTTTCTGGAATTCCTCCATTAAATGTATGTATGAATTGTCATAAAAATATTTCTGAATATACAGGAGAAGAAGATTTGGAAAAGGGATATACAAAAGAATTTTACGATGGTGAAATCGCTAAATTATACGACGCTGTTGGATGGGATGACGCAGATCAAAGCTATACAGGTATACAAAAACCAGTAAAGTGGATTCGCATTCATAACCTCCCAGACTTTGTATACTTTAACCATTCACAACACGTAACTGTAGCAGGTGTGGATTGTCAAAAATGCCATGGTCCTGTTGAGGAAATGGAGGTAATGGAGCAATATTCAAAATTAACAATGGGATGGTGTATAGATTGTCATCGAGAAACCAATGTTGATATAGAAACTAATGAATATTATGAAAAAATACACGAAGAGCTTTCTAAAAAATATAATTTACAGAAATTAACTGCAGCGGAATTAGGAGGATTAGAATGTGGTAAGTGCCACTATTAATAAAAATTAAACGATAGAATCAATATTGGTTCTATCATTAAATTAACTATATAAATGTCATCAAACAAGAAATACTGGAAAAGTGTTGAAGAGCTAAACGAAAATAGCTCTATTGTTAAGGCGCTACAACAAAACGAATTTGTTGAGGAAATACCAGTTGATCAATTTTTAGGGGATAAAGAAACCCTTGAATCTTCTTCAACATCTCGTAGAGATTTCTTAAAATATGTAGGTTTTACTACGGCTGCTGCCTCGTTAGCTGCTTGTGAAGGGCCTATTAGAAAATCGATTCCTTATGTTGTAATGCCAGACGAAATTGTTCCTGGAATTGCTAATTATTATGCATCAACTATTGCTGATGGATTCGATTTTGCTAATGTTTTGGTAAAGACCAGAGAAGGTAGGCCAATTAAAATTGAACGAAATCGTGTTTCAGATAGTGTGGGAAGTGTAAATGCACGTGTGCATGCTTCGGTACTATCTTTATATGACATTAATAGATTGCCAACTCCTACTGTTGGTGGAGAAGCTTCTACTTGGAAAGATTTTGATACTACTTTAGAAGGTAAATTGAATGCGTTAAAAGGAGAAGAAATAGTCTTGTTAACTCAGACATTTGCAAGTCCATCTACAGCGAGATTGATTAAAGAATTTACCGCAAAGTACCCTAATGTACGTCATGTAATATATGACACCGTATCTTCTTCGGAAGCATTAGATGCTTTTCAAAATAAATATGGTGTTAGAGCCTTAGCGGATTATGATTTTTCTGAAGCAGAAGTTATTGTTTCTGTTGGTGCTGATTTCTTAGGTGATTGGCAAGGAGGAGGATTTGATTCTTCCTATTCAAAAGGACGTATTCCAAGTAAAGGGAAAATGTCTCAACATTTCCAATTTGAAGCTAATATGTCACTTTCTGGAGCAAATTCAGATAAGCGAGTACCGGTAACCCCATCACAGCAACAACTAGTTTTAAATGCGTTGACGGGTGGTAGTACTTCTGAATTACCAGAGTCTATTGTTGCGGTAGTATTAAAAGCTAAAGCTGCATTACAAAAAGCAGGTAATAAAGGTGTTATTTTAACTGGATTGCCAGATGTTGCTGCACAATCTAAAGCG
>Ga0307985_10000271_pt1 | contig 30843 bp, 28 predicted proteins | sample EllFjometageno80_FD_203155 | JGI IMG/M metagenome (GOLD analysis project Ga0307985, IMG submission 203155) | Marine microbial communities from Ellis Fjord, Antarctic Ocean - #80 | ecosystem: Environmental > Aquatic > Marine > Unclassified | place: Southern Ocean | collected 2014-10-09 | reverse complement strand
GCGCAAGTCGCGGTATCGGCTTAGCAATTGCGAAACGAGCAGCGGCTGATGGTGCGAATATCGTGATCGCGGCTAAGACGGCCGAACCTCACCCAAAACTCAGCGGTACTATCTATACCGCCGCTGATGAAATACGCGAGGCCGGAGGCCAAGCCTTACCTCTATTAGTCGACGTGCGCTATGAAGACCAGGTTGAGGCTGCCATGGAAAAAGCAGCGGCTGAGTTTGGCGGTATCGACATTCTTGTTAATAACGCGAGTGCCATAAACTTAGCCGGTACAGAGTCAGTGTCGATGAAAGGCTATGATCTCATGCACACTGTTAATACTCGTGGAACTTTTTTGTGCTCTCAAAAAGCAGTTCCTTATTTACGCAAGTCAGATAACCCTCACGTACTCAATCTTTCACCGCCACTAAATATGGAGATTCGTTGGTTTCAGAATCACGTTGCCTACAGTATGGCAAAGTACGGTATGAGTATGTGTGTTTTAGGTATGAGCTCTGAGTTTAAGCGAGATGGCATTGCTTTTAATGCACTTTGGCCGAGAACAGCTATAGCGACAGCGGCTGTAGCAAACCATCTAGGTGGAGACATGATGATGGTTCGGTCTAGAACCGTGGATATTATGGCTGACGCCGCGCATATAATTCTCACCCGTAATAGCCGTGAATTTACAGGTAATTTTTACGTTGATGACGATGTTTTGGCCTCAGAAGGGATTACTGATCTGAATCACTATCAGGTAGATACAGCGTTGGACATATCGGAGTTATTACCCGACTTTTTTGTCTGATTTAGATTTTTCAGTATATTAAGGGCCCCTTTTTAAGGGGCTTTTTTTTGCTTTGGGTTGTCATAGGTTGATTTTACTATGATCTAAATAAATAAATTGGGTTCATCGACATCCAATGCGGCCACTAATCTTTTGCCATACCCTGGCTACTCCTTGACGATCGTCCAGCCATCTAATACAAAAAAATTGTTCTTTATAGAGCATCTGGCATTAACGCTGACGACAAAAATGACTTTGTGGCAGCGTCAGGACGTGACGCTACTAACTCAGATAAAGTGCCTGTATATTAGATATCATTCTGGATCCTGATCCTTTCCATTTCCAAGTATATTTGGCAATATTGGCTCTCAAGACTGCGATGATTTAAAAAATAGTCAGAGTGATTTTACTGGTTTTATTTTGGTTAAAGGACAACATAACAAGGTTGAGGGAATATATGCCATTTCAAACTCATATTAGGTTGGTACCACCCGCTCTATTGCTAGTGTTATTGTCGGCCTGCGAACCTAGTGATATAAACGACCCGAGTTCAAATACGGAATATAGTCATCGGACGATAGAAGATATTGCCGATGAAGTTCTGGCCGCCACAATGGATCGACATCCATCAATGCGCACGTTTTATTCCATTGAAAATAGCCGTCATGATCGGTTATTTGATAATTCATTGAACGGATTAACTACATGGCAGGTAAAAGAAGATGAGTGGCTCTCAGAATTAAATGCTGTAGGCGAGCCGCAAGAAGTAGGGAGTAGAGACTGGGTAACGTATGGGATTCTTCATGAAAGCTTAGAGTCCTCGCAAGAAGCTAGGATTTGTCGAAAAGAGCTGTGGGAAACTAGCACCGCAACTGCTTGGTATACGAGTCTCCCGTTTATTTTTGATATTCAACCTCTGGATTCAGAAGATTTAAAAGATCAAGCTCTGAAACGGTTAAGGCAGGTGGATAACTTCATAGATACTGAAATAGAAAATTTAAAGCTTGGCTTATCTCTAGGATACAGCTCGCCCAGAGTAACGGTTGAAGCTGTGCCATCTGAAGCTCGCGCATTGTTAGAGAAAAATTCGCCTTTCCTTGGTATAGGAATTAGAGCAAATGATGAATTTTTTAAAGGAAAGGTGCAGAAGATTTTTGATGAGGAGATAGCTCCGGCCGTTCATCGTTTTGCAGCTTTTATTGAGAAAGACTATCTCAATAAAGCTCGCAAAGACTTATCGATACGTTTCAATCCTAATGGCTCTGAATGCTATCCCGCTCTCGTTCGCTCCTTTGTAACAATTAAGCCAAGTGCTGACCAAATTCATGTACTTGGTCTTCAACAGATAAAGAAAATTAGAGTAGAGATGGAGGCAATATTAAGTGAACATTATTCTGGCGAATCAATTGAAAAATTCCTACGAAGAGTGAATTTAGATAGGGAATTCACCTTTAGGTCTGAAGAAGAAGTCGTTCAATACTCTCGAGACGCCCTTGATACTGCGCGAAAAGAAGTCGCTAAGGTATTTGGATTGATGCCAAAAGCGGATGTAGAGATTAAGCCTTACCCTGATTTTGCTGCAAGTGGTGTTGGTGAGTATCACTCGTCATCTGAAGATGGATCGCGACCCGGTATTTTTTATATTGCCGTCAAAGATCCAGAACATAGATCTCGTGCAAGCCAACTTTCAACTCTCTACCATGAGACCTATCCGGGTCATCATATGCAGGGCGCTATAGCATTAGAGTTGGGTAACAAAGTACATTCTTTTGTTCGCTACACCTATAACGCGGGGTATGGAGAAGGATGGGGGTTGTACTCTGAACGCCTCGCGCAAGAACTAAGCCTTTATAAAACGCCACTTGACCTCATGGGAATGCTCTCTGACCAGGCTGCGCGAGCAGCTAGGCTGGTCATTGATTCAGGTATACACACGAAGGGTTGGACTCGACAGCAGTCTATAGACTATATGTTAAACAATACTGGTTGGGCAAAAGTTGACATCGAAAATGACATTAACCGTTATATCTCGTGGCCTGCCCAAGCAAATGCTTACATGTTGGGCATGTTGGAAATTCGTCGATTAAGAGATTTTGCAGAGCAAGAATTAGCGGATAATTTTGATTTAAGCGACTTCCATGATCGTGTTTTAGAAAATGGTAGCATGACACTGCCGATGACAGAAAAAGCCATACTGTCGTGGGTTGCCAATAAACAATCTGAGGCAAGGATCGAGTAAGACAAATAAGGTTAGGCGGTAAACTAAAGGATGGGTCCAGCAGGATTTAAGCCTACGACCAATTGATTATGAGTCGAGCGCTCTAACCAGCTGGAATTTTTTGGTCTATAGTTAATATGCAGATGCGTATAAAAATAAATTTAAGTTCTTATTGGCTGAGAGGGTTAATCATGAATATGAAGGACGCAGTAAAAAGTGTGATTTTCAAGAAGTACGCTACTTTTAGTGGTCGAGCGAGTAGATCAGAGTATTGGTGGTTTGGCCTTGCTTATTTATTGGTTTATATAGGTACTATGATATTAGATAATACGTTCGGAACTACTTACGATAGCCAATCCCCTGATGGATGGATAACAGGACTCTTCTCAATAGCTATAGTCATTCCATCACTCGCGGTTTGGATTAGACGCTTGCACGATAGAGGCCACAGCGGCTGGTGGACGTTGATTGCCTTTACAATAATTGGTCTCATCCCAATGTTTTATTGGTCAGTAATGCCGGCAAAAGAGGGTGAGGAGGGGCGTGAAAATAAGTGGGGAAAAAACCCACTTCTTGGTGAAGATTAAGAACTCTTAAAAAATGGTGGGCCCAGTAGGACTTGAACCTACGACCGATCGATTATGAGTCGAGCGCTCTAACCAGCTGGACTTTTTTGGTCTATATTTAATATACATATGCGTATAAAAATACATTCACTGTCTTATTCGACACAACGGGGACTACATTTCATGATTACTAAATCAGAGGTGTGCTCAAAACTATGGAAATGTTAGCTTCCGCACTATTACCTTTTGTCGCACTTTTTATTCTCGTTGTGGTGATGAGGGCATTACGGAAACGGCGCTATGTATGCGGGAAGCAAGTCTGTGGATATCCAGATAGTAAGCGAAGATTTGTCGGAAATTGGTTTTGGGGTAAAGATATTTTGGAATGTCCCGGGTGTGGCGACATTTTACATGAGGGCCGAATTGGAATAACCGGAAAATTACTATTATTGCTAGTTACTGGAGCAGTCTGTTTTCAGGAACTGACTGATTTTACTAGCGACTACTATGTCACTAGTAAAAACATTTTACATCTCAATCCCCCAGAGCCTGGGAGAGCCTATGCAGTCAAATTAGGTCAACCGGTATACGACACACAGCTAAGAGCGTCTGGGGTAGAGGGTTACGTAATCACACAGTATTCAGTTGATGAGAATGGAAAAGTGTATGACATACATGTCATCGAGGAACAGCCAAATGGCATTTTTACCGAGGCGGCGATCAAAGCACTCAAGCAATCAATTTTTCGTCCAGCCTTAAAGGATGGGAAAAACATTCGATCTGAAAAACACTTGCTAAAGTGGAGTTTTAAAATGGAATCATGATCAGTAAACCTGTACTAATGAGTTGTCTGAGCTTGCTCAAACAAAATGCACAGAGTTGGAGAGTTGGAATGAATGGTGGGCCCAGTAGGACTTGAACCTACGACCGATCGATTATGAGTCGAGCGCTCTAACCAGCTGAGCTATGGGCCCTTAAATTATTATTACTCGTCAATAAAGCTACGGAGATGGTCCGAACGGGTCGGATGACGTAATTTACGTAAGGCTTTTGCTTCAATCTGACGAATTCTCTCTCTTGTCACGTCAAACTGCTTACCCACTTCTTCTAGCGTATGATCGGTATTCATATCAATACCAAAACGCATGCGCAGAACCTTGGCCTCACGAGCGGTGAGACTGCTCAATACGCCACGAGTTGACTCTGTTAGATTATGTTTGGTCGCCTCATCAATCGGCTGTGCAATGGTGTTGTCTTCAATGAGATCGCCAATACTGGCGTCTTCATCTTCACCTATGGGTGTTTCCATTGAAATAGGCTCTTTGGCGATTTTCAATACCTTACGAATCTTATCTTCAGGCATTTCCATGCGCTCAGCCAACTCTTCGGGCGTAGGCTCGCGACCCATTTCTTGAAGCATTTGTCGCGAAATACGATTGAGTTTGTTGATGGTCTCAATCATGTGTACTGGAATTCGAATAGTGCGGGCTTGGTCGGCGATTGATCGAGTGATAGCTTGACGAATCCACCATGTCGCGTAGGTAGAGAACTTATAACCACGACGATACTCAAATTTGTCGACAGCTTTCATTAGACCGATGTTGCCTTCTTGGATAAGATCTAAAAACTGAAGACCACGATTCGTATATTTTTTAGCAATGGAGATCACTAATCGCAAGTTCGCTTCTACCATTTCTTTCTTGGCTCGGCGAGACATGGCTTCACCAATGGTAAGGCGGCGATTTATGTCTTTAATCTGTAAAATTGACAGACCACTGGCTTTTTCAACCTGCGCAAGCTTGCGCTGTGACCGCAAAATTTCGATTTCTTGGTTAGTAATGCCCTCAGAATAATCGGCTTTGGCCTTTATTAAAGAGCCTGTCCACTTAAAGTTGGTTTCGTTGCCTGGGAATGACTTTATGAACTCTTTGCGCGGCATTTTTGCAAAGCGAATGCAGAGTTTCATAATGTTTCGTTCTTCTTTACGAATCTTTTCAACAGCCGCTCGGATCAATCCAATTAATGGATCAAACTGGCGAGGGGTCAGTTTCAAATATTTGAATAATTCAGCTAACTCTGCCATTTGCTTGAGAGACGGATCGCTGGATCTGCCTGTCTTGGTAACGGATTTGTCGGCTTTGATCAGCTGTTTGCGAATTTCTTCAAAGCGCTCAGTCGCCACTTCAGGGTCTAGGCCGCCTTCGTGCTGTTCTTCTTCCTCTTTCTCTTCAATTTCTTCGCCATTGGCGATTCTTTCAGCTTCAGCGGCCTCAGCTGCTTGCTGTTGAGCAAGCGCGGATGGCACATGTTCCATGGGGTTAAGGTAACCGCTGATAAGGTCTGTTAGTTTCTTCTCGCCAGCAATCACCTTATCCCATACTGCAATAACAGTTGCAACAGTGGTTGGCCATTCGGCGACAGCAGACATTAATTCTCGTGTGCCTTCTTCGATCCGCTTGGCGATCTCAATTTCACCTTCGCGCGTCAGTAGCTCAACGGAGCCCATTTCACGCATATACATGCGCACGGGGTCTGTCGTGCGATGCTGTTCAGATTCCACAGAGGCAAGTGCGGCTGCGGCTTCTGCAGCGGCAACTTCATCAGGCGTATTGTCACCAGATCTCATTAATAACGTTTCAGCATCGGGTGCATTTTCATACACTGTTATGCCCATGTCGTTGATCATCTGAATGATATCTTCGACCTGCTCGGGATCAGCAATATCTTCTGGTAGGTGATCGTTAACTTCCGCGTAGGTCAAGTACCCCTGCTCACGGCCTTTAGCGATGAGATCTTTAATGCCGGATCGTTGCTTATCAGTGCTTTCAGTCATAGGGCAATGTTGCCTAGTTGAGGGTTGAAAAGTAGCGCGCGATTATAGCGAATAAATGACAGATTGTCCCAGACAAAGTGTTGTTTATTTGGCTTATTTTATATTTCTTAGTTTAGACTACAAGTCGTTGTTTTATCTTGTTTTTTAGTTCAACTGATTGAGGGTCACTTGACAACTGTAGACGTATTTTATGTAACTGCTTGATTTCTCGCTCGCCGAGGGCATTGAGACCAAGCAGGTACGTTGCTTTTTCTTGAGTTGGGAGGGCCTCAAATGCGGTCTGGGTTACATGCTTAAGGGCATCATTAAACTCTTGATGATCATCTCTACCAGTGCCTACGGGAGGGTGGTATAGCTCGCTAGCGGCAAGAGACTGTAATATCTTGGTCTCAGCTTGGTTGCCGTGAGTGCCTAGCCAGTAAGCAAAGATATGGGATGGTTTGTAATGTGGGTTTTTCTTTGCCACCGCTAAAACCCTAAGAAATAGCTGGGTATCTTCGTCTGAAGATAAGCTTAAAAACTCGATATCTTCAACAGACTCAGCTAAAGCAGGATGATTAAGCAGTAATGCGGTTAAAAACTTTACCGGCGAAAGACGTATTTTGGATGCTCTAGCTGGTTTGATACCCGAAAAATCATCTACGACTACTGAACCCTCGAATTCGGCATAATGGTGATCGCCTTGTTGCGCAGCATGATCGTAGGAATCAGAGCGGTTTTCCACTGGGGCCTTTTCTTTTGAGGCTACCGCACGCTGCTGTGGTGTAATGTGAGTGGCAACATACTCTTTGAGATTGTCCGCTGAGATTCCCGTTCTCCGGGAAAGCTCTTCAAGCATAAGCTGGCGAAAGACTCCCTGTGGGATTCGATTAATTTGCGGTGCGCAGACTTTACTTAATCGAGCCTTACCATCTGCTGTTGAGGCGTCAACACCTTCACTAAGTTGTTCAAACAGAAATTCCGAAAGTGGTTGCGCTTTATTGATTCGTTCTTGAAATTCAGCAGTACCAAGGGCTCTAACCATAGTATCTGGATCTTCACCGTCGGGTAAAAAGAGGAACTTAGCCGACACTCCATCGCGCATTTCAGGCAGTGCGATCTCTAAAGATCGAGCCGCCGCTCTCCTGCCCGCATTATCGCCATCAAAGCAGAATACTATTTCAGAGGTATATCGAAACAGTTTTTGCAGATGGTTTTCTGTTAACGCAGTGCCCAGCGTGGCTACGGCATTGGCAATTCCATATTGGGCTAGAGCAATCACATCCATATAGCCCTCCACCATAATCAAGCAGGGAATCTCTTTGAGCGATTGACGAGCTTCATACAGCCCATAGAGCTCTCGTCCTTTATGGAATACAGGAGTTTCTGGAGAGTTGAGGTATTTGGGGGTGCTATCGTCTAAGACCCGACCTCCAAATCCTAAGGTGCGACCACGCTGATCACGAATTGGAAACATAATGCGATGACGAAACCGATCATATTGTTTTTTTTCATCCGGCTTGATAATGATCATACCGGACTCGTCGAGTAGTTTGATTTTTTCAGCATCAGTCCCTGATGCTGTTAATAGATTGTCCCATCCTGGAGGCGCATATCCAACCCCGAATTGGGCTGCAATTTTACCACTCAGACCTCTCCCTTTTAAGTAGTCAACTGCTGAGCTTGCAGCCTTATGCGTTCTCAGTTGTTGTCGGAAAAATTTATCTGACTCAGTTAGTATTGAAAATAGGCTGTCTTTTTGTTTTACCACTTTCTGGTCTGTGGCCGCTACTCGAGGGATTTCCATACCAGCATTTTTGGCCAGCAGTTCTACAGCAGGCAAGAAATCAAGACGATCAAATTCCATGACAAAACCAAGAGCATTGCCGCCAACGCCGCAACCAAAACAATAGTAAAACTGTTTATCTTGCGCGACAGTAAAAGAGGGACTTTTTTCTTCATGAAAAGGACAACAGGCCTTGTAATTCTTGCCTGCTTTTTTTAGCTGAACACGACCGTTGACCACATCGACTATGTCGATGCGATCTAGTAAATCATCAATAAAAGTTTGGGGTATTAGTCCGGCCATCAGTCTTGCACGTCATTGGTCACGATAACCACAGTGTAACGTCTTCACCGCGGAAAGAAACTGCCTTTAACCGTTTAAAGCTGACTTGACTAGTCCGCTTACTGCACCGCCGTCGGCACGTCCTTGGATCTGCGGTTTTAGAATGCCCATGACCTTGCCCATATCCCGCATTGATTCGGCACCAGTAGCACCAATTGCCGCGGTAATCATGGCGCTGATTTCGTCTTCGGTGAGGGCAACCGGCAAGAATTCTTGGATAACACTGATTTCACCGATCTCAATATCTGCGAGTTCTTGTCGACCCGCTGCTTCGTATTGCGTGATGGAGTCCCGTCTTTGTTTGATCATCTTATCGAGAATAGCGATTAATCGTTCATCGCTGATCTCGATGCGCTCATCAACCTCGATACGCTTTACTTCCGAGAGCATCAGTCTAATAGCGCTAAGACGTGGTTTATCTCTTGCGCGCATTGCATCTTTCATTGCATCAGTGAGTTGCGTTTTCATCGACATAAGGGACCTCGATATAAAAAGTTATGAATACCAGAAACACAAAAAGCGCCCAATTGGCGCTCCTTGTTACTGTTTTGCATCAAACACAACGAAACCTGTTTGGTGCCTAGTACAGCCGAATAAACTTGCGTGATTCTCGTGAAACCAGCTTTTGGTTTCGCTTCACTGCGGCGGCGGCTTTACGCTTGCGCACCCAGGTAGGCTTTTCGTAGAACTCACAGCTGCGAACTTTAGCGAGGACACCAGCTTTTTCGCAAGAACGTTTAAAACGACGTAATGCTACGTCAAAGGGCTCGTTTTCTTTAATGCGCACACTTGGCATGTATAGTTAATCCTGTAGTGAAAATACCTTGTAAGTTGGGCCAACTCGCAACCAACCACTCAAGGGCGCGTAGTTTATACACTTAGCGTAGTCGATGCAAAGTTTTTTGCCTGGTTTTACTAGTCTTTTTTGTCTGTAAATGGAGTGGTTTCAAATCTAAGCTTAAGGGTTTAACTTTGGACCGAGAACTGTTGCTATAATCGCTGCTTGTCTATGCTCACCTTTTAATGAGAGTTTATCCTACATGCTTGTCCTAGGTATCGAAACGTCATGCGATGAAACCGGTGTTGCTATCTACGATAGTGAAAGGGGTTTGCTCGCACATACACTTTATTCTCAAGTTAAACTGCACGCCGACTATGGTGGTGTCGTACCTGAGTTGGCCTCCCGCGATCACGTACGAAAAATTTTACCTTTGTTGGATGATGTTTTCGCTCAGGCAGGTGTGAATAAGAAACAGCTAAATGGCATAGCCTATACAGCCGGCCCTGGGCTGTTAGGTGCATTAATGGTAGGAGGGTCTATGGCTACAGCCTTTGGGTATGCCTTGGATATTCCAGTGCTCGGTGTGCATCATATGGAAGCTCATCTTTTGGCGCCGATGTTGGAAGATAAGCCCCCTGAATTTCCTTTTGTTGCGCTTCTGGTGTCTGGCGGCCATACCCAGTTGGTGTCAGTTGCCGCCATTGGTGAATATGAGCTGCTAGGTGAGTCTCTAGATGATGCTGCAGGAGAAGCCTTTGATAAAACGGCTAAGATGCTGGATCTTGATTATCCCGGTGGACCTGTGTTGGCGGCTATGGCTGAGCAGGGAGAGATCAGCCGATTTTCCTTTCCTCGGCCCATGACGGATCGCCCGGGTTTGGATTTTAGTTTTTCTGGCTTGAAAACCCACACTCGCAATCTTATTGAAAAGCACCGAGGCGACAGCCCGTTGCCTGATGATCTGACCGTCCGCGATATCTGTGCCGGATTTCAAGAGGCGGTGGTTGACACTTTAGTGATTAAATGTCGTCGGGCGATGAGTCAAACTGGAATGAAAACGTTGGTCATTGCGGGTGGGGTATCGGCTAATACGCGCTTAAGACATAAGCTGGAGGTCGCCCTTGAGAAAGAGGGCGTCGAGGTGTTTTATGCACGTCACGAGTTTTGTACTGATAATGGGGCGATGGTTGCTTACGCAGGTTGCCGAAGGTTATTGGCGGGGCAACGCAATCCGTTAGTTATCTCGGCGACACCTAGATGGCCTCTTGACCAGTTAGACAGTATTAATAGTGTAGGTTACTAATAGGAAGTTATTTGATGGATATTGTTTATATAAGAGACTTGCGTATCGAAACCATTATAGGAATCTATGATTGGGAGAGAGAGGTTAAGCAAACTATTAGTCTCGACTTAGAAATGGCCCATGATATCCGAAAGGCTGCTGAGACGGATGACATTCAGTACGCGCTCAATTATAAATCCATCGCCAAGCGTCTTATTAAATTTATCGAGCAAAGCGAATTTTTGCTCGTTGAACGCATGGCCGAAGAGATTGCCTCGATTGTACGTGATGAATTCTCAGTGCCTTGGTTAAAGTTGCGCGTGAGCAAACCCGGTGCGTTGCGAGGCTCCCAAGACGTCGGCATTATTATTGAACGAGGAGAAAGTCCCTAGTGGCACGTATTTATCTAAGTCTTGGCAGTAATATTGAACGTCATATGCGTATCGGTGCTGCGCTAGATGCCCTTGCCGAGCACTTTGGTGAGTTAGCGCTGTCTTCGGTCTATGAAAGTGATTCAGTTGGTTTTCAAGGCGATAATTTTTTAAATCTTGTCGTGGGTATTTATTCTGAGAGTTCATTGCGTGAGGTGTCTATCACTCTTAAGCAAATAGAAAATGACAATGGCCGTGATCGTAGCGCTCCTCGTTTTGGCCCGCGCAGCTTAGACATTGATATATTGACTATGGATGATGCAAGTGGAGTGATCGACGGCATTCAATTACCCCGGGATGAAGTGCTAAAAAATGCCTTTGTTCTTTTACCTCTGGCCGAAATCGCGCCTCATGCTAAACACCCAATCACCGGTCTAAGCTATGCTGATCATTGGCAGTCTTATGACAAAGATAAGCAAAAACTTTGGCCTGTCCCCTTTACGTGGCAGGGTAAAAACATTACCCGTTAAGCTATGACTTCCCCTCGGGGCGTTTAATACCCTCACAAACTGTTTGAGCTGCCGCCGTCTACTGCAATGGTTTGTCCTGTCATGTAGGTGGCTTCAACCGCTAAGAAGTAGACTGTTTGCGCGATGTCATTTTCGGTCCCTAATCTACCCATCGGCACTTTGCTCAGCACTGAATCCTGTTTCGCCGTGTCGTCTGATTCGTGCTCTGGCCAGAGTATAGCGCCCGGTGCCACACTATTGATGCGTACATCAGGGCCGAGTTCTTTGGCTAAAGTTTTAGTCATAGCGATGTTGCCAGCCTTGGCAATGGAATAGATTGGGTGGTTTTGTAGAGCCTGTCTTGCGTGCATGTCGGAAATATTAACGATGGCACCCCGATGCTTGGACAATAATCCGGCTAGCTTTTGAGAAAGAAAAAAGGGCCCTTTGAGGTTGCTGTTGATGAGGTCATTCCATTGATTTTCATCGCAGTCGTTGATGGGCGTTGGATAAAAACTTGAGGCATTGTTAACCAAGACATCCAACCGTCCTACTGAGCTGATTAAATCGGTTATTTTATCAAGTCCGATCATCTCATTTAGGTCACATTGCACCAACAGGCAGCTGTCCGATCTGCGGTCATTTAATTCACGACACAGCTTGTCCGCAGCAGAGGCTGAGCGGTTATAGTGAATAATGACACGGTAACCCTTAGTGTGAAATAACTGTGCTATCACGGCGCCGATGCGTCTTGCTGCTCCAGTAATTAGTATAACGGGCGCTTGGGGGTGTTCCTGCATGATCTGATCCTTTGTTTATCGATAATAAGTATCTTTTAACTGCTGAAGAGCATCTGTTTGACGTAGTGCTAACTGCTTGCCAATCTCTGCGCCGTTAACGCCTGAATTGACAATGTCAGAAATATCTAGGCCTTGGAGTGCTTTTGTCGCAGCACGAAGGTATGGGGCAGATGCGTAATCTCGAGACTCAAACCCTGTGCGGCCTTTCGCGTCGGCAGTGCAGCAGGTTAAAAAGTCCTCTAGCTTTGTCGGCGATTTTATAGCGCCTACCGTTTTAAGCAGGGTCAGTAAAGTTGTCGGCCGTAACTCCAGTGCTTTGTGACACAACAGATGAAATTCAGTAACGATCATTGCTAGTTGACGATGTTCGTTGGGAGCCTTAAGGCGATCACAAACCGCTTTTACTAGTGGCAGGCCCCTGGCTTCATGCCCTGAATGGCTAGGTAAGATATGACTGGGGGTGACGCCTTTACCTAAATCATGAACTAAGACAGCAAACCTAATGGCAGGCTTGTCAGAGAGTATTGCCGCCTGCTGTAGAGCCATTAGAGTATGAATGCCAGTGTCAATTTCCGGATGGTAGTCAGCTCTTTGTGCGACACCAAAAAGAGCATTTACCTCGGGTAAAAGAGCGGCTAAAGCACCACAGTTTCGCAACGTCTGAATAAATAAATCTGGAGACTGTTCGCAGAGGGCACGATCAGTTTCTTTCCACACACGCTCAGCAATGAGGTCGGCTAGCTCACCTCGATTGACGATGGACTTCATTAGCGCTTCAGTTTCCGGCGCGATGGTAAAGCCTAAGTGGTGGTAGCGAGCAGCAAATCGGGCAACTCTAAGTACTCTAAGTGGATCTTCGATAAAGGCGTCAGAGACATGACGTAGTACTTTTCGACGCAAGTCTTTTTGACCACCGTAAGGGTCGATAATATTACCGTCAGCATCTTCGGCCATGGCGTTAATAGTTAAATCGCGTCGGATTAAGTCATCCTCTAGGCTGATGTTGGGCGCGGTGTGAAAAGTAAACCCTTGGTAGCCCACCCCTGATTTTCTTTCGGTCCTAGCCAGAGCGTATTCCTCGCCAGTTTCGGTTTTAATGAACACAGGGAAGTCATTGCCGACAGGCTGATAACCGAGTTTTATCATTTCTTCTGGAGAACTGCCAACCACCACCCAGTCATTTTCATAACAGGGATAGTTGAGTAATTTGTCGCGAACTGCACCGCCGACTCGGTAAATTTTCATAAACAATTCCGTAGGTTTGATGCATTGTAAGGGTCAGAGGTTAGGAGCTCAATCGAAACTCTCTGCTGGTTGCTATTAGACTCTGGCGCTTAACCGTAACATCAGCTGGTTAATGTAGGTGATAGCATCTAATTATTGTTGATCAAAGAGTCGCTTTTAAAGCTTGACGGAGAATAGTTTTAGGTTTATTTTTCACCAAATTATTACTGGCGATATTTTAGAGTTCAATTTTAGATAGAGAGTTACTTTATGAGTGGTGAATTAGAGGATTCAGCCGACCTAGAAGACGTCTTAAATAGCGATGATGCTGATGTTGCAGCCTCGGATAAAGAGCAAGCGCTCAGTGAAAAGGCGCGTGCGGCTATCGGCACGGACGCTAGACGGCGTATAGAGTTAAAGCTGGAAGAGGCGCGCCTGCGAAGGCAAGCAGAAGCCTATGATTTGGATGACGGTTTCGACTAAAGTGAGCGACGCATAGCTTGTACGCAATTATTTATTCGAAAGCCAACCTATTGGCTCCTATATTTGGCATAATGTCACCCTTAAAATAAACTCATGTCGAGGCTTGTTGGTGGGGAATCCATCTCTTATATCAATCGAAAATCTTCGCTTCGAACGTGACGATACGGCAGTGGTTAGTTGCGACCAGCTGCATGTAAACGTTGGGGAGATTCTTCAGATCGAGGGCCCAAACGGTAGTGGCAAGACGACGTTATTACGCTTGTTGACTACGGCTTTGCAACCTCAGGAAGGTACGATTCTATATTGCGGTAAAAGCATAGCCGAATGTCGGTTTGAGTATCTGTCTGATATTTTATTTATTGGTCATCAGTCGGCGGTAAAGTTGACACTTACCGCCGAAGAGAATTTGGCTTGGATGGCTGAGTCTGATTTGAGTTCTGCGGCTTCATTGAGGGCTTTGGAGTCACTTGGTTTGGCGGGTTATTCTGATATTCCTTGCTATAAACTTTCAGCTGGACAGCAACGCAGGGTAGCTTTGGCGAGACTACTGCTTAGCGATGCGCGGCTGTGGTATTTAGATGAGCCCTTTACTGCCATCGACCGCGGTGGAGTAAAGTTGCTTGAACGATGTATGGAAGATCATGTCAGTTCTGGCGGGGCAGTCGTTGTGTCTACTCATCAAGATTTAGATGTGCAAGATGTCCGCCGCTATTCGGTACTTGGTGAGCCTTTGTTGAGAGCGTATTCATGAGAAAATACGCTAGCAATGGCTTTTACGCTTATCTTCGGAGGGATTTATTGCAGTCTCATCGTCGGCTTGGGGAGGCGGCGAGCCCCTTAATTTTCTTTGTGATGGCCTCAACGTTGGTACCTTTAGGTATAACACCAGATCCAGCTAGTTTGGCAGAAATTGCATCGGGTATTATCTGGGTGTTTGCGTTACTAGCTACTATGCTTTCCGTGGGTGGTTTATTTGCTGGGGATTACCAAGATGGTTCCCTTGAACAGCTGCTAATTAGCCCTCAACTTCTGGTTATGCCTGTTTTGGGAAAGGTTACAGCCCATTGGCTGATTACTGGCCTGCCATTAACGTTGGTATCACCCTTACTAGGGTTAATGTTGTCTCTGCCTGAGGCGGGCTATTTACCTATGACGGCAAGTTTAGTCTTGGGTACAGCTTGTCTTAGTTTGTTGGGTGCTGTGGGTGCCGCATTGACGGTATCTCTGCAAAAAGGCGGTATGTTGTTGGCCCTTATAGTGATGCCCTTATATATGCCGGTGATTATATTTGGTGCGGCGACGGTTCAATATGGGATTGACGGTCTTGCCTGGACTGCTCCTCTGGCTATCCTTGGCGCTATGCTGGCAGCTGCCATTGCGTTGTGCCCACTGGCTATAGCCAGCGTGCTTCGATTAACGAGTATTAACTAGATGTTGGGTAATAATCTATGAATTGGGTATGGTTTTATCGTCTTGGCTCCCCGTTGTGGTTTTACCAGACGACCACACGATGGTTGCCTTGGTTGAGCTTATTGGCATTTATATTATTAGCAACGGGTTTGGTTTGGGGGTTAGGGTTTGCACCCCAAGATGCGAAACAAGGGAATAGTTTTAGGATAATATATATGCATGTTCCTGCATCCTTTCTCGCTCTGGCGGGCTATTTCTTAATGGCCGCTGCCGGCGCGATTGGACTGATTTGGAAAATGAAATTATCTTATATGGTAATGAAGGCGGCGGCACCAATTGGTGCGGCACTGACCTTTTTGGCACTATTTACGGGTGCTGTTTGGGGTAAGCCCACCTGGGGAAGTTACTGGGTGTGGGATGCTCGAATCACCTCCATGTTGATTCTGTTGTTTCTGTATTTTGGTGTGTTAGCGCTGCAATATGCGTTCCATAACGAAGAAGCGGGCAATAAGGCCAGCGCTGTACTGGCTTTGGTTGGGACGGTAAATATCCCGATTATTTATAAGTCGGTTGATTGGTGGTACACATTGCATCAACCTTCAACGATCAAGTTAACCTCTGCGCCAAGCATGCACCCAGATATGTTTCAGCCGTTATTGCTTATGATCCTGGGCTTTTATTGTTTTTACGTGGTGGCTTTATGTCTTTTTACTCGAGTAGAAATCCTTCGGCGTGAACGCAAGACCACTTGGGTTGGTGATCTTATTGGATCGTCTAACAATGCGGTTGAGGGTGGAAAGTAATGAAATTTCAGTTTCAAAGTATCAGTCACTTGCTAGATATGGGCGGTCACGGATTCTATGTTTGGTCGGCTGTGATTGTGACTCTAATAGTCATAATAGGACTGATTGTGCGGCCTCTATTACAGCATCGGGTGGTTCTTAGCCAAGTTGCGAAAGAGTTAGCTCGCGAGAAATTGCGCAAAAAGGCAACTGGAGAAGACAATTAATGAATAAATTGCGTAAACAACGGTTACAGGTAGTTCTACTTATAATCGTGGCTGGTGCATTGGCGAGTGGTTTAGTTATTTATATGCTTGGGCAGAACGTTAATTATTTCTATACACCCTCTCAGATCGCTCGAGGCGAGGCCCCTGAGGGAGTGTTTCTGCGTGCTGGTGGTATGGTAGTGGAGGGTAGCCTTGTAAGAGATATGGATTCTCTAGCGCTCGAGTTTAAAGTGACAGATGGAACCTCTGTTTTGGTTGTTCAACACACCGGCATTTTACCTGACCTTTTTGGTGAAGGTGAGGCGGCTATTGCTGCAGGAAAGGTAGATCAGAATTTGGTTCTACAGGCAACGGAAGTACTGGCTAAACACGATGAAAACTATATGCCTCCTGAGGTGGCAGAGTCCATGAGTGAGGCTTATCTTGACAAGAGAAAAACTGCGGCGGGTACGCAATGACCGTTGAATTGGGGCATATTGCTTTAATTATAGCCCTTTGTTTGGCCTGCATTCAGGCGGTTGTACCTATGGTCGGATCCTTTTCTGGCTATACACATTGGATGCGCGTTGGTCATTCTATGGCTGTAGGACAGTTCGTGTTTGTCGCCTTATCTTTTGCTTGCCTCACGGCGGCCTTCATCCAAGATGATTTCTCTGTCGCCTATGTGGCTAACAACTCAAATACACTGTTACCACTGCAATTTAAGATAAGCGCTGTATGGGGGGCTCATGAGGGTTCTCTGTTGTTGTGGGCGCTGATTTTATCTGGCTGGTCGACTGCTGTGGCTTTATGTAGTGGTAAATTACCCTTAATTTTGTCGGCGAGAGTACTGTCCGTGTTGGGTGCGATTTCAGTCGGGTTTGCATTGTTCTTATTACTCACTTCCAATCCTTTTGACAGGATTCTGCCTATACCTCCGTTGGAGGGAGGTGATCTAAACCCGTTGTTACAAGATTTTGGCTTAATTGTTCATCCGCCTATGCTTTATATGGGTTATGTTGGATTTTCAGTCCCATTTGCCTTTGCGATTGCGGCCCTTATTGGAGGTCAATTCGATAGCGCGTGGGCACGATGGTCAAGACCTTGGATAAATATTGCATGGGTCTTCTTGACCATCGGGATAAGTCTTGGCAGTTGGTGGGCATATTACGAGTTGGGCTGGGGTGGCTGGTGGTTTTGGGACCCTGTTGAAAATGCCTCATTTATGCCATGGCTAGCAGGTACAGCACTAATGCACAGCATCGCAGCCACAGAGAAGCGAGGCGTCTTTCGTAGCTGGACATTGTTACTAGCGATCCTAACTTTTTCGTTAAGTTTGCTGGGAACCTTTTTGGTGCGTTCTGGAATTCTTACCTCCGTTCATGCGTTTGCTAGTGATCCAGAGCGTGGGATCTTTATTCTGATATTTTTAGGTATTGTGGTCGGAGGTTCGCTGTTGTTGTTTGCCTTGCGTGGCCCCACTATGCGCTCAGTCACTACTTACAGCGGTTGGTCTCGTGAAACAATGTTACTGATTAATAATGTCTTTTTGGTCAGCTCTATGGCGATGATTCTGATTGGGACGCTCTACCCATTGCTGGCGGACGTCTTAGATATGGGAAAAATCTCTGTTGGCCCTCCTTATTTTAATATCTTTTTTGTTCCCCTAATGTCTGGGTTGATGATTTGCCTTGGTTTTGCTGGATTTACGCGATGGAAAAATACAGAAGGTAGAGCTCTCCTACATAAAGGCGTAATCCCTTCGATCGTGAGCTTAGTCATGGCCTTTGTCCTGCCCATGTTCATGGTGGATAAGCTATCGTGGTCAAATTATTCGCTGACAGCTGTTGTAACCTTATTGCTGGTGTTGTGGGTTGTGACGATGAGTTTAGAGGATCTTTGGTTAAAGAGTAGAGGTAAACTATCCTCGCTAAGAGGCTTGTCAGGTAGTTATTGGGGCATGCTCGTGGCCCACATAGGATTAGCAGTGTGTGCTCTCGGTGTAGGGCTAAGTACGGCTTATGATGCGCAAACAGACTTGCGCATGTTGCCTGGAGATAAGACCGAATTAGGAGGTTACCAATTCCAATTCGTTGGGGTTGAACGCGTCCAAGGCCCAAATTTCATCGCCTATAGGGGCAATGTTGAAGTGAAGTCTGGCGGTGAACTTATTGTTAGGTTGTCGCCCGAGAAGCGAAATTATACGTCGGGCGGGCAGGTTATGACCGAAGCGGATATTGATGGTCAATTGCATCGGGATCTATATGTTTCTCTGGGCGAGCCACTGGGTAATCAGGCGTGGGCTATTAGGTTTCAGGTTAAACCCTTTGTGCGGTGTATCTGGCTCGGTGGTTTATTGATTGGGCTGGGCGGCTTGCTAGCCGCTTTGGATAAGCGCTATCGTCGACGCCGTCTGCGCAAAGGTGCCGATGAAAGTAGTGGGGGGCTTGTTTTTGAATAGGCTCGCGTTATTTTTGCCTCTTGTTTTGTTCGCGGCATTGACCATCGTATTGTTACTGGGCCTTGATAAAGATCCCTCGGAGTTGCCCTCAGTTCTAGTTGGGGAGCCGTTCCCCTCTTTTAGTCTTCCTGCGTTGCATGACGCAGATAAGACCTTAGATGAGAGGGATGTCATAGGCGAGGTTGTTTTGGTGAATATCTGGGCAACCTGGTGCTTTGCTTGCCGTATAGAGCATGCAATGCTCAATCAATTGGCTGAACAGGGTGTTAAGGTGATTGGGTTGAATTACAAAGATAATCGAGAGGCCGCCATTACTTGGCTAAATGAGCGAGGAGACCCCTATGCTTTTTCAGTCTTTGATGAGCGAGGGCGATTAGGAATTGACCTTGGTGTATATGGGGCTCCAGAAACTTATTTGTTAGATGCCACGGGTACTATTCGTCACCGGCGGGTGGGGGTGGTTGATGATCGAGTTTGGAATAATGAATTCCGTGACCTATACGCGCAATTAATGGCGGTGCAAAGATGAGACTTCGCTGGTCTATGGGGCTAGCCGTAGCGCTTTTCACGTCGGTGCTTTTTGGAAGTGAAAATTTAGTCGAATTCTCCGATGAATCTCTACGCTCACGTTATCAGACGTTGATCACTGAACTGCGCTGCCCTAAATGCCAAAATCAAAACCTTGCCGATTCAAATGCCCCTATTTCAAAGGATTTACGCGAAGAAATTCAGCGTATGTTAGAGCAGAAGATGTCTGATCGTGAGATTAAATATCATCTTACATCCCGCTATTCGGAATTTATTTTATATCGTCCAGACGTCAATAAAACTACTTATCTGTTGTGGGGGTCACCTTTTGCTATTCTTCTCATCGGTCTCCTGGCAGCGCTGCGACTCAACAGACGAAATAAAATAGATGTTGGTTCTTTAGATAAAACGGTGATTGATCAGGAAAGCCGTATAGCTGAGCTTCTTAAATCCGGAGAAGATGACAAGTGATGCTTTGGATCTTGATTTTAACCGCTTTGGGTTTTCTGGCTTATCCTTTTATTGCGGAGCAAAGGCAGTCTACGGTTAGCCTAGATGAACAGAAAAATCGTAAAAATACTAATGTTAGGTTGTTTAAGGAGCAGCAAGATCAGCTTCAGCAGCAGCAGAATCGAGGCGAAATTGACGCTGAACAATATCAACGTTTAGTGATGGATGCGCAAAGACTGTTATTAGCGAACACTGAGTTAGATGTGATAGGGGGCTCTACAATTGCCGGCACCGGACGGTGGCTGCTACCGCTATTATTAACAGGTACTTTTGCTAGCACCTGGGCTATCTATAGTGATATTGGCGCAGCTGAAGATGAAAAGATTGCGGCTTTAATGAATAAAATTGCCACTTTAGAGGCCCAATCAACTGACATTCCAGAGCTTAATCAAGAGCTTGTCAGCACTATTAAGGATCGAGTAAAAAAGCGGACAAGTAATATATATTACTGGGTTATTTTGGCTCAGGCGGCTATTGCAGAGAATAATATTCTAGCGGCTAGTAATCATTTTGCCTCAGCGCTTGAAGTAGAGCCTCAAGATAGCCAGTTGCTGGCACAGTATGCTGAAACTTTATTTCTTGTCGATGGCAATAAGTTCACACAACGAGTCAGGGTTGCTGTTGATAAAGCCTTTGCCGCAGATTCAAACAATCAAACTGTACTTGGGCTGAAAGGGATTGAAGCATTTGCCGACAAAAATTTTGTGTTGGCTGAGACCTATTGGCTAGGCGCTCAAAGCCAAGTTAACCCAGAAAGTGTTGTCTTTAAAGGATTGCAGGTTGGTATTGATCGGGCCAGAGAGTTTGTCGAAGATCATTTGGGCTCGGGCACTGATGTGAGTCAGTTGAGCGCAGTTCAAGTTGAGCTCCGAATAGATCTTAGCTTAGATGTAAAAGTACCCAGTAGGCCGGACCAGCGAGTATTCATTGCCGCCGTGCGAGAGTCGGGGCCGCCGATGCCTTTGGCCGCAAAGAAAATACTTGTATCACAGTTACCGATGAGGGTGGTTTTGACTGACAAAGACGCCATTATTCCGGGACAAGATCTGACTACTGAAACCAAGATTAAGGTAGTTGCCAGATTATCCAATAGTGGTTCGGCCACACCGCAATCAGGTGAATGGGAAGCCACTAGTGAGAGTATCGATTTACAGGCATTTGAGGGAGAAATAATACTGGTGATTGACCGGCAACGCCCTTAAGGTAAACCGCTGATTACGGGAGCTATTTCGTCAAATTACTGTGGACTTTGAGCTATTATCAAAAGTAAGTTAGCGCATCACTGATTTACGGTTTTTTGTCATGCTTAGAAAGTGTAAACTGGTTCACAATAATTAATTCACTTTGTAGCCGATAGGCTAGGTTTAAAAACTAAAAATGACTAATCATGCGGCTTAAATCAATAAAACTATCGGGATTTAAATCCTTTGTTGACCCGACCAATGTAAATTTTCCGAGTAATTTGTGTGCGGTGGTTGGGCCGAATGGTTGCGGCAAGTCTAATGTCATTGATGCGGTGCGCTGGGTTATGGGTGAAAGCTCGGCCAAGAATTTGCGTGGCGAGTCGATGTCGGACGTTATTTTTAATGGTTCTGGCGGGCGAAAACCGGTAGGACAAGCCTCCGTTGAATTGATTTTTGATAACACAGCCGGCCGGATAGTCGGTGAATATGCCGCTTATAATGAGATCGGTATAAAGCGCAAGGTAACTCGCGACGGGCAGTCTAATTATTACCTCAATGGTAATAAATGCCGTCGTCGTGATATCACTGATATTTTCCTGGGTACCGGCTTGGGGCCACGAAGCTACGCTATTATTGAACAGGGCATGATTTCACGGTTAATCGAATCCAAGCCTGATGAGCTCCGAGTCTATATTGAAGAAGCGGCGGGCATTTCAAAATACAAGGAACGCAGGCGAGAGACGGAAAGCCGCATTCAACGAACGATGGAGAACCTAGAGCGTCTTACCGATATTCGTGATGAACTAGGTCGGCAGCTTAGTAGGTTAGAACGCCAGGCAAAATCAGCCGAAAAATATTCTGAGTATAAGAAGCAGGAACGGCAGTTGACATTAGAGTTGCTTGCTTTGAAGTGGCGGGGTTATGACGGCCACGCTAGGGAGTTAAGAACAGTGATTGGTGGCCTTGAAGTCGAAAAAGAAAAGTTTACGGCTGAGCGCATCGGATGTGACACTCAAATTGAAAAGCTTAGAACACAGTTTTCTGATCAAACGGATACTTTCAATGAAGTGCAAGCGCGTTTTTATAGCGTAGGAGGAGAAGTTACTCGTATTGAACAGGCGATCGAGCATGCCCAGCAGAGGGCTCAGGACCTTGATAAAGACCTACAGCAGACAGAGCGCAATTATACTGAAACGGAACAGCATCTGAGTGCGGATCAGCAGAAGATAGCTGGGTGGAATGCTGAGTTTGTAGAACTGGAGCCAGCCTTACTGGAAGCGGTAAAGGCTGAAGAGCTATCCTCCAGCGCGCTTCAAGAAGCCGAACTAGCGATGCAGAGTTGGCAGACACAGTGGGATGAGTTTAATCATAAGTCTGCAGATCCTCGACAGCAAGCTGAGGTCCAGCAATCACGTATTCAGCATCTTGAGCAACTGATGCGTCGTTTGTCTGAACGGACCGAAACTCTTTCTGCTGAGGCGAATAGCTTCCAGGCCAGTCCGGCAGAAGATGAAATGGCTAATATTCAGGCATTGTTGAGTCAGGCGGAGTTAAGTCAGGCAGTTGTTGATAGTCAGCGGCAAGATAACAGTCAGGCGATTGAGCTATTGCGTTCAGAAGAAAAACAAGCGGAGGTAGAGCACGATGCAGCGCGCAGCCGTCAACAAACACTGAAAGGTCGACAGGCCTCACTGCTTGCTCTGCAGCAAGCGGCGATGAGCGACGGCACAGAGCAGCAGTGGCTGGCATCTAAAGGCTTAGACAGTAAGCCTCGGCTTGCTGATAGCATTAATGCTGCAAGTGGATGGGAAGTGGCGGTAGAGACTGTGTTGGGTAGTTATCTACAGGCTATTACAGTGGATGATATAGCCAGTAACATAGATCTGATTAGTGACTTTTCTAAAGGCGAGTTGCTGTTAATTGGACCTGGGCAGGCAGCTGAGGCTGGCACCACCAATAAAGGGCGCTTGCTGAGTGATTTAATTAAGGGTGATGGCGCTAAGTCTCTTTTAAATTCTGTCTATGCTGCTGACTGTTTGAATGATGCTTTAAAACTTCAACCTCAGCTGTCGTCTGGTGAGTCTGTAGTAACTGTTGAGGGGGTATGGTTGGGGCCTAACTGGCTGCGTGTGGCTCGAGATAAAGATGCTACCGCGGGAGTTTTACAGCGCAAGCAGGAGTTAGAAGTAATTACTGGCGATCTGGAGCACTTGGTCAGCGAAATTGAACAGCTAGAGAAACGCCGCCAGGATAATGAGCAGAACCTAAGAGCTTTGGAGGCTACTCGTCAGGATATTTCGGGCAGCATAGCGGAACAGCAGGCAAGTTATACTGAGTTGCGTTCTAAATTAAGCGGTTTTGAAGTTCAACTTGAGCAATATAAAGCCCGTAAAGAACGTGCAGAAAACGAGCTCTCTGAAGTGGCTCAGCAGACTCAGATCGAGAAAGATAATCTATCTTCAGCTCGAGTCATTTTGCAACAATCGATCGGAAAAATGGAAGCTGACACTAAAACTCGTGAGCAGTTGATCGGCCAGAGGGATACTTTTCGAGGACAACTGGTTAGTGCTCGAGAGCAAGCACAAAGTAACCGTGATAAGCGGCAGCAGTTGGCCGTGAGGGAAAGCTCATTAAGTACGCAATTAACCTCGATTAGTGATGGCATATCGCGTTTGGAGTCGCAACTTGAGCGGCTTCATGAACGTCGAACTCAACTCCGCGTCGCCTTCAATATAAAAGAAGATCCGACGGAGGGATACAAAGAAGAGCTAGAGAAGCAACTGGAGATGCGTCTGGCGGTAGATAGTGAGCTTGCTGAGGCGCGTAAGCAGGTAGAAGCCATTGAATACCAAACACGTGAGCAAGAAAAGCAACGGGCTGATATTGAAGTGGAACTCCAAAAAGTTCAGGCTGAGCTAGAAAACCAACGTCTCTCAGCCCAAGAAATAACAACGTTGAGTCGCACTATTGAGGAGCAGGTCGCCGACAAACAGGGTGAATTGAGCTCCCTGCTTGAATCTTTGGCTGAAGACTCTGATCTAGTGGATTGGGAGGAGCAGTTGCAATTGTTTGGCAACCGTATCCAGCGGTTAGGACCGATTAATCTAGCGGCCATCGACGAATACAAAATAGAATCTGAACGCAAAGACTACTTAGATCAACAAAATGCTGAACTAGAGGAGGCGATGGACACTCTACGGGCGGCGATTCATAAGATTGACCGTGAGACGAGAACGCGCTTTAAAGAAACCTTCGAATTAGTTAATACGCACATTCAGGCGTTGTTTCCTAAGCTGTTCGGCGGCGGGCATGCGTACTTAGAAATGACAGGTGATGATTTGCTCGATACTGGTGTAACCCTGATGGCCCGACCACCGGGGAAAAAGAATGCGTCTATACATCTATTATCTGGGGGTGAGAAAGCTCTGACGGCAATTGCTATGGTGTTTGCTATATTTAAACTTAATCCTGCGCCTTTCTGTATGCTTGATGAGGTTGACGCACCATTGGATGATGCTAACGTTGAGCGATACGCCGCGATGGTAAGAGAGATGTCAGAGCACGTGCAATTTATATTTATTACGCATAACAAAATTTCAATGGAAGCGGCTAATCAATTGATGGGTGTCACCATGCATGAGGCAGGCGTATCTAGGCTTGTTAGCGTAGATGTTGATCAAGCAGCTGCGTTTGCTGATGCATAGTTAGGTAGTGAGAACTGCTGTGGTTTTTTTTAGCAGGAAAAACTACACTGTTGGAGATTAAATTAGATAGTTATTAAGGTTTTTTTATGGATTTTTTAGGCCCTCGCGAGGTGGTTATCGTAGTCGGGATTTTGGCCCTTGTCGCCATTATTCTTGATGGGGCACGGCGTATTAAACGTAACCGCTATGAAAAATTGCAGATGTCGTCGCGTAACCTGCATAAGAACTCTGATGCAGCTCAATATGAGGATCATGATGGACTGGATGAAAGCCAGTTTCCTTCTGGCGGCTCAAGACTGGTTGGGTCTCGTGCGTTTGACGATAGCAGTGTGCCACAAGGGCATGCGTTTAACTTTGATCGAACCCCTCAGCAAGAAAATTTCGATTTGGATAATTCTATCTTTGCAACTCCCGAAGCTACAACTAATACCAGCCCAGCCAAGGCGTCTAATCTCCAGGGTTCTTCTGAATCAGCTGGCAGCTCCCAGGAAGTATTAGTGGTTCATTTGGTTGCTGATAAAGGAGCGACGGTTGATGGCGGGCATCTGTTGGACACGGCATTAGCTGCGGGCTTGCGTTATGGAGAGATGAAGATTTTCCATCGTCATTTAAATGACGATGGGTCAGGGCCAGTGCTGTTCAGTATGGCCAATTTGGTTAATCCAGGAACTTTTGACTTAAACACCATTAAGTCTATTGCTACGCCAGGGATCACCTTATTCATGGAGCTGAATGAAATTGAAGACCCCGTCGCGGCATTTGACTTAATGATAGAGTCTATTGATATTTTGGCAGCTAAAGGGCCATTTAATGTGATGGATGAATCCCGCAGTTCAATGACACGCCAGACGATTGATCATTATCGGCAACTAGCTAAAAGTGCCGCGTCCCGCGCTGGTAAAGACTAATATGGCGTGGCAATTTTAGATGGAAACCACTCCCGACAGTGTTGCTATCTTATATCAACAACTTAAAGATGAATTAAATCAACATAATCATCGATATTACGTCCTTGATGACCCTTCGGTTCCTGACAGCGAATATGATCGCCAGTTGCGCAAACTTAGTGAGATCGAGGGGCGTTATGAGGGTCTAATAACAGATGACTCTCCGAGCCAACGAGTTGGAGGGATTGCCCTAGAGTCTTTTTCGCAAATTAAACACGCTGTTCCAATGTTGTCATTGGATAATGCGTTTAATGATGTAGAGTTGCAGGAATTTGAACGCAAGGTAAAAGATCGTTTGAATTACTCCACATCTGACAAGTCGCAACAGATAGAGTATGCCTGTGAGCCAAAGTTAGACGGGGCTGCGGTTAGCTTGCTCTATAAAAAAGGTAGTTTAGTTTATGGTGCAACCCGCGGTGATGGAAGTGTTGGAGAAGACATTACTGCTAATGTTCGAACAATCAAAAGCGTTCCTCTAAAATTACAGGGTGATAATATTCCCGAGTTATTAGAGGTGCGAGGTGAAATATATTTACCTCGAGCGGGGTTTGATAGGCTTAATGCGGCCGCGATTAGCGCAGGTGAGAAAACCTTCGTTAACCCCCGTAATGCTGCAGCCGGAAGCCTTCGACAGCTCGACTCTAAAATTACGGCGAGCCGGCCGTTAGAGATGTGCGCCTATAGTGTGGGGCAGTATAAGTCTGACATAAAACCTGAAACTCATAAGGGTATGCTGGAGGCTCTGGGAGGATGGGGGTTCAAAATAAACCCCTTTGTTGAGGCGTTGGCGGGTATTGCTGCTTGTGAAGATTACTATCAGCGTATGGTTGAGCAAAGAGATCAGCTTCCCTACGACATTGACGGCATCGTCTACAAGGTTAATAGCCTCAAGCTTCAGAATAGACTCGGCTTTGTGGCTAAGGCTCCGCGCTGGGCGATTGCGCGAAAATTTCCCGCGCAAGAAGAAATGACCCGGCTTTTGGATGTGGAATTTCAGGTGGGTAGAACAGGCGCTATTACCCCAGTAGCGAGACTCGAACCCGTCTTTGTTGGCGGTGTTACGGTGAGCAATGCAACGCTCCATAATCGTGATGAGATCGATCGCTTGGGCCTACGTATTGGCGATATGGTGATCATTCGTCGGGCAGGAGACGTGATCCCGCAAATTGCGAAGGTGGTGGTTGAGAAGAGGCCTTTGGAGGCCAGATTAATAGAGTTCCCAATTCGCTGTCCGGTTTGCCAATCATCGGTTCAACGAGCTGAGGGAGAAGCCGTAGCGCGATGTTCGGGTGGCTTATTTTGTGGAGCACAGATAAAAGAGGCGATCAAGCACTTCGCTTCACGTAAAGCTATGGATATCGATGGTTTGGGCGATAAACTAGTTGAGCTCCTTGTTGATAAATCGGTCATCTTTTCCGTAGCTGACCTTTATGAATTACAGCCAACGCAGTTGGTCGATCTAGAGCGCATGGCTGAAAAATCAGCGACTAACTTAATCGCGGCTATTGATGCAAGCAAAGAGACCACTCTAGCGAAGTTTTTATATGCCTTGGGTGTTCGTGAGGTTGGCGAAGCCACGGCTCAAACCTTGGCTAATAATTTCGGTTCCATGGAACCTATTACCCAAGCATCGGTTGAGGTGTTGTTAGAGATTGATGATGTTGGACCTATAGTCGCAAAACACATTGTTAATTTTTTCCGAAATCCTGATAATCTGTCTATTATTAGCGCGTTGCGTGAGGCTGGCGTTCATTGGCCTGATATTGATCTATCTAGTCAGGCTTCTCAGCCTCTTAGAGGTCAAACCTGGGTTATTACAGGCGGGATGGAGACCGTAAGTCGCGCAGAAGCCAAAGATAGACTTCAAGATTTGGGGGCCAAGGTGGCATCCAGCGTTTCAGCCAAAACTACCCAGGTAGTCGCTGGCCCTGGGGCTGGATCGAAATTATCTAAAGCTCTTGCCTTGGAGATTGCGGTCATGGATGAAGCACAGTTCGTTGTATTTCTAGCTGATCAGACTTATTAAAAAGCCCATTTAGTCAACTGAACGCCGTGTATCAAATAAGGAGCTCACTAGAGTGACCAAACCAACCTCGAAAAACACATTAAAGCATCGATCAACTTGGGTTGCCGCTATGGTTGCATGCTTTATTTTTTTGCTGATGGCGGTAAAAGTATATGAGGTTCCAGCTGCAACCATGACCACCAATCTTCTTATCGTAATATTAGGCTTGGCGGTGATAATGGCTATTGCCGCTATTATTGGGCGGTTGATGTTATTGCTACGCAAGCGCAAAAAATAAGTGTCGGCCCAACGCTTTTCCTTTGGTCATTATCTGGCCACGATCGGTGCTAGTAACTTTGCTTTGGGCCTATTTAGTGTTATCTACCCTTGGCTAATTATTGGCGTTTTACAAGAATCTCCGAGTCGTCTGGGTCTGGCGCAGATGGCATTACTGCTGCCTAACTTACTGTTTATTTTGCCGGGCGGTGTGGTTTCAGACCGTAGCCATCGAGGGTCTTGGCTATCTTTGTTGTATGTGCTTTATTTGCTGCCTATTGGAATACTCGCTAGCGCAATACTAACTGATCAATTGTCTTTTCCATTGCTTTTAATCTGCGGTATGACCTTTGGCACTGTCTCTGCTTTTGTTCAGCCCACTCGGGAAAGTTTACTTGGCTATGCAGCACCAAATTTGATGCATCAAGCTGTCGCAAAAGTGGTGATGGTTCAATTTATTGCTCAGGGTATTGGCTTTGCTGCTGCAGGGCAGATGGAGTCAACCGGGTTAACCTTGCTGTTGTCGTTGCAAATGGTAGCCTTTGTGGCTAGCTCGTTCTTGATCAAGCGGTCTCATCCTCGGCCATTAATAAGCCAGAAGGAAACTGTAAAGCTTCGTCAGCCATTGACGGAGTTGAGAGAAGGTCTGCAGTTATTTATAGACAATAAGGCCTTATTGCATTTGGTTATTTTAACCTTTGCCACCGGCGCTCTGGCTTTTGGTGTCTATTTAGTCGGTATGCCACTGATTGCCAAACAGGCTTATGGCGGGAGCGTTCAGCTCTATGCTGGCATGCAGGTCATGTTTACTTTTGGGGTTATCACGGCCAACTTTGGGGTTATGAAGCGAGATAAAATGTTCAATCGACCTGGACGGTTGATCATCATTACCTTTTTATGGCGCGGAGGATTGGTGGGTATTGTTGCTCTTTTACCGAGTCTATGGGCGCTGTTTCCTACGCTTTTTGTATGGGGTTTTTTCTCGGGCTTATCTATGACTTTGGGGCGCACTCTTCTGCACAACCAAGTGCCCCACGATCTACGTTCTCGGGCATCCTCAGTGTATCAACTTTGTTTATTCGGTGGGGCCCCAATCGGCGCGTGGGGGTGCGGGATGTCCATTGAGGCGATAGGCTTAAGTAATACCTTTATGGGCATTGCCGTGCTGACGCTAATAGTATCGTTAGTGGCTTTTGGCTCACCGCTGTGGAAACTAGTTGGACGTCAGCATGAGACTGCCGCGCTCTAGCAGGCGGTAAAAGCAATTAGAGCGGCTGTGACGGCCACGTTTAAAGACTCGACACCATTGTTCATGGGTATTCCAACACGCTGATCACAGAGTTTTGCGATTTCATCGCTAACCCCTTCGGTCTCATTGCCTAGCACATAGACCATCGATTTGTTTTTGCTCACCTCAGCAAGTGGTGTTGCATCATGAGAGGACAGCATACAGATGTCGAAGCCTTCATTTTTAAAGTGTCGCAATGCTGTTATTAGACTATCGCAGCGTAATATATTGCCTTTAAAAATATTTCCGGCACTGGCTTTAATTACCAGAGGAGAGATTTCGGCTACACCTTTACTTGGTAACAGTAATCCATAGCACGGACTGGCCGTCACACTACGAATAATCATCCCCAAGTTCTGAGGGTTGGTCACCCCATCTAGAGCAATAACCACTTTGCGATTTCCATCAACCAGGGCTTCGAGAGCTTGCTCATAGGGTTGGTATCCACGGCATTGAATATCACAAGCGACCCCTTGATCTTGCTTGCTGTTGCGAGAGATGCGAGACAGGGCAGAACGGCTATGATGTTGAATTTCAATGTTACGGCGCTCAGCTAGTTGCTTAATTTGGTCAATGATACCGCCATCACGATTACTGTCGGCCAAGTGTAACCGGTAAATTTGTAGGCTTTCGTCTTGCAGCAACTCCATCACAGGCTTGCGGCCATAAACGGTGATTAGTTGGTCAAAAAAAGCTTTGCGCTTGAGGTACTCAGGGCTGTCAGAGCGAGCATTTGTATTAGGGTTATGGGTCATCTTAAGTAATGTCGACGGTCTGGTTATTCGGGTCGATATTCAATAATTGCAGAATATCTTGAAGTTGCTCGGGCGATGCTTGGCCTTGCTTGGCGGAGATATTCACTGCCATCTTACCTAGTCCCCGATAAGCATCTTGCCATCCATCAGGCGTACTTTGGAGAGCTAATAGATGGGAGGCAACTGTATCAACATCACCCCTAGCAATGGGTCCTGTGAGTGCTTTCTGCGCGCCGCTATTTAGGTAGTTAGTGACGGTTTGTTGTATGAGTAAATCGAGTGGATTACCGCTATGTTTAACATCAACACCAGCCTGGACTAGCATGCCCTTGCTTATCTCTAATAGACTAACAAGGTTATTACAGGCCATTACCGTGGCAGCATGGTAAAGCGATTTACTAGCACTATTTATGGCAAATGGTTGGCCGCCAATGGCAATACATAGATGGTTTAACAGATTAATTGCTTCAGCATCGCCCTCTATGGCAAAAGGCACCTTTTTAAGGTTGGCTATTGAATTTTCTGGGTTAGCAAAACTATGAATTGGATGGATAGACGCGACGTGAACTCCACCGACATTGAGTCGAGACAGTACCTTGGAACTAATAGCTCCACTGCAGTGGAACACAATATTATCAGCTTGCAATACATCTGAGTCGACGAGCAACTGGATGGCCTCTTCAATATGGTCATCTGGGGTCGCGATCATCCAGAGGTCAGCAGGCTGAAAATTTTTATAACCGGTATCGTTGAGGGCAATTGGATCCCCAGCACCGATGAAATTGATGGCGTATTCTGCTGAGGCGGCAGAGCGATTAATAATTTGCTTGATCGTCACAT